>Ga0209442_1001020_pt1 | contig 16065 bp, 13 predicted proteins | sample LauGreSBDMM110DD_2_FD_187565 | JGI IMG/M metagenome (GOLD analysis project Ga0209442, IMG submission 187565) | Freshwater lake microbial communities from Lake Michigan, USA - Sp13.BD.MM110.DD (SPAdes) (version 2) | ecosystem: Environmental > Aquatic > Freshwater > Lake | place: Lake Michigan...
TTTAACCCTAATTATTTCCTCATTAATCAAATTTTTCATTTCAAACTAATTTTAGTTTTATTATAAATACACCATAATAAAAAAAACTTAGTTATTTAAAAATATACTAACAAGTTTGGGCTCCGTTAATCCCATAACAATAACATTACCTTTTACCAAATAACCAACCATATTTCATATAATCATCTTTAGAAACATTTTGTGAGTTAGTTTGGTTAATTTTTTCTTGTAAATTTGGAATGACCGGATTAAAGGATAATAAATTAGTTTGAAAATCATTATTACTAACAGACCAAGACTCTAACATGGCTTTTGTGTGTTCAGTAACTTTTGTTAAATTTGAAAATGACGATTCGGCAACATAACAAGCCATTGAAATAGACATAATTAAATCGTCATGGTGCCCTTTTTGATGGTCAGGTCTACCACTAATATAAATAAACGTATTCATTTCATTGAATAAACGAGAACTATAAATTTTAAATTCATGTCTCATTGATTCTTCAAATGCGGCAATAATTTGAACTCGTTTATTATTAAAATTTATTCCTGGAATTTTTTCTCCTATTTTAGAATCGTATTTCCATTTATTATTAACATCAACACCATCAACATATAAATTTTTATAACCAAGTTCTTGCATTTTTCTAGCTGTTGAAACTCCCATTCCCCCAGTTATATCTATTACAACAAAACAAGAATACATATTGGCCCATTTATAACAAACTTCGGCCATTGTGTCTGGAGGAAGTTTCCCAACGTATTCAGCAACTTGTTCTCTTGTATCAAAATCAATAATTTGAAACGAACTAAAATCTTCACTATCCCCTCTGCTTACGTCAACACCCATTACGTATTTATTACCAATAACAGGTTCTTTCCATATCCAAAGAGCGTTCCCCATCATTTTGTTTTGAGGTTCTCTAATATAATTTTCTCTAATTTTTAATAATAAGGTAGAATCAAATACATTATCTCCGGACCCAAGAAAATTGCATTCTAATTCTTGTGATACTTTTCTTTTATCGTATTTAAGTTTTTTAACCATACCTTCAAACCAAGAAGATGATGGTTTATAACCGCTGTCCATTATAATTTTTAAGTCAGTATAATCTCTTTTTAAAAAAGGAATCTTTTCCCAACTAATAATATTATCTGTAGGATATTCTTCTTTATTTAACAAATAATGAATAATATCGTTTGTTTTAACCAAATATAAATCTTTAGTGTATCTAGGGTCACGAAACCAAAACATTTCAGAAATTTTAAAATCGTTCATATTTCTTAACGCTTGGTCATAAATTTCATAATAAATTGCGTCATAACCATTAGGTGTTGAAACCACAATAACTTTACCACCGGTAGAAAGTGATGCCATACAAGCCGCCCAAAAATCATTATCCGCTTCAATAAAGGCGGCCTCGTCAAAAATAAGAATTGTTGGGGTAAATCCACGTAACGCATCTTTTGATGTTGCAACCGCTTTAACTTCACATCCGTTAGTTAATTTAAAATGTTTTTGAGAATCTTTTTCTTTTGCAAAATCAATCCCAACCCATTGTGGCCACTGTCCTACAAAGGCTCTAATTTTGTTTGCCATTTCTTGAGATGTGTCAAGTTTGTTAGCAATTATAAGAACTTTTTCAGGTTTTTCTTTTTTAGCAAATGAAATTATTTTTGAAGCCCAGGCGGCAGTAACTGTAGATACTCCGGCTGCGGTAACTGTAGATACTCCGGCTTGTCTGTATTTTAAAGCAATGTTTTCGTTAAAATTTTCATAATCTGTTAATAACGATATTTGGTCTGGAAATAACTCTAATGGAACGTATTTTGAAACCGTATTGTCGTAAGTCTGTAAATACGTTTTTAACGCATAAGGGGTGTCCCTCATACATCGTATGTATTCCATAATAACTTGTTCTTTAGATAAATTAGACATAATTTGTAGTAATATACTACAGCCCTAATGAAGATAAGTCAACATCATCAACGTCATCGTCATTGTCATCGTTACTAGACCCTAATGCTTGTTCTAAATCTTGTTTTTTTAAATCTGCAATAATTTCATTTACCATTCTTTGGATGGCTTGTTTACCAGCACTATCTCCTTTTAAAATTGAGTTTGCTAATTTTAAAAAATCTTTCGCTGAAATTTTTGAAAAACGAACAAATAAATAATGTTGAATAAATTTAGTGTCTTCTTCAAAAAGTTCGTCAGGATATGTGTCTTGCAATTTTTCCCAAAATATTGGACCTAATCTAGAATCCCATATTTCTGCAGGTAAAGTATCTTCAGCCCCTTGAACCATTTCAGATTGTTTAGGGTCATCAGGTAAACCATGTGTACCAAATACTTCATAAACACCTTTAACAAGTTCATGTACTAATAATGGAAAAGTTCCGGCTCTTGCAATTACTGTTGGGGGGTCGGTTTCGTCGTCAATTTCAGATTGTCCCATTTGACCTCCACCTGACGCTGCCATTGATTCCATATCCGGATAAATCCAATATAAGTGTTCCATTAATGATTGGGTAACACCATAAAGGTTCATTAATTCTGGGTTTAGTTGATTTATTTTATCTGACATTAAAACATACATATGACCACCTTTAAAAGCGGCTCCTTGAATTAAAGAATTAATAAATCTTCGTTTTGCTTTTTCTAAATTAAACTTTTCAAATTCATCCGCAAAATCTTTTAATTTATCTGGATTTTCTTCAGCATTTTTAAATGCGTCTTCAATTTCTTCTTCATCCGGCTCTTCAGGTTTTTCTCTCATACCTTCAGCGGCTGACATTCCTCCATGTATTAATTTAGCATCAAATTGAAGACTTCCTTTTGGAATACCTAATTCTTTTTTAACTAATTCAACTGCTAATTTTTCAAGATATTCTTTATGTCTAGATTCTATGGACATAATTTTTTGAAGACCACCCATCGCCATTTGCATTAAATCATTAACTGGATTTCTTCCTTGTAAAATAGTAGTATCTCCTAAATAACGTCTTACTTTTTCTACGGAATCTTTAAATCTTTTAGAAGAAACAACTTCAAGAAAATCACGATTTTCTTTAGGAACAGCTGGGTTTCCATGAAATGGGGTTTCTTTTTTTGTTATAGTGTTTTCGATATTTGGGTCCATTCTTTCAGGTCCTTCATAGTCAATAGGAGCTTCAGAAATCATTTTTTTAACTGAATTAATAATATCTCTTTCTTTTTTTGTTAAACTTTCGTTTACTAATGTACGTTTAAGTCCTTGACTTTCTTTAATTTTTTTTTCCATATCTATATTTAAACTCATATTAATTAAGATTTAACCCTATTGAAGAATATGTTAACCAATTTGGCATATTATTCTTTTTAGCTTTAGGTGCCGGTTTAGTTCCCGGTTTAGGTTTGTAAGGAGTGTCTGGAGTATTTGGTTTTGTTCCTGGTTTTACTTTTGGTGGAGTTGTAACCGGAGCAGTTTCATTTTCAACCATTTCATTCTTTTCTGCCTTAGGAACTGGTTTAACACCAGGTTTAGGTTTGTAAGGAGTATCTGGAGTATTTGGTTTTGTTCCTGGTTTTACTTTTGGAGGAGTTTTAACCGGAGCAGTTTCCTTAGATGATTCTAAAATATTGTTTTTATAATTTATAAGATTAATAAAATCTTTTTTACTCATTTTTGCCGGTAAATGTTTTTCTAATAAATTAGAAATCTTTTTTTCTAAATTTTCCCCAAATTTAACATGTGGTACCATTTTAGAAATGTTATTTCCAACCGCTCTTGAATAAGTTGATTTTAAAATGTCTGAATAACCTTCTTTACTTTCAACTTTTTTAGTGTCGTTTTTATGTTTAGCATTATGAAACCCACCAATGTTATTTGCAAAATTTGCCATTTTAACAACGGAAGAATCCTCCGATTTCATAGCTTTATCTATACATTTTTTAGTTACTTCACCATTAAAATCTAAACCTTGTTTTTTACACCAAGCTCCAAATTTACCTTCAGTTCCTTTTTTTTTAATTTTTGAATTGGCCTTTTGTATAAAATTTTTGTTTTCTGTCACTTCAGGAGTCGCAATCATATTACCACTTGAGTCTTTAGATATTCCATACCCTGGGATTTTACCACCCTCTTTTTCAATTTTATAAGAAGTTTTTGGCTCCGGTGGTGGTATTTTTGTAACTTGTTCTTTACTTTCTTTTTTAACCTCGACTAATCTATTATGTAAGGCAGTTATTTGATTTTCATTTAAATTAATTAAAAGATTACTTTTAAAACCATGATTAATCAGTTCTAATATTTGTCTACTTGCTTTCATATGTTATTTTTTTTTCAAATTCTAAAACTATATCTCTTTCATATAGTTTATTTTTTACAATTTCTTCAGATTCTCCAAACCTAAAAGATAATCGTTTATTAATACTATAGTTAACAAATTCATTTTCTATTTCCCATCCCAATGATATAATATCATCTTTACAATCAATCATTGAAAAATAATCAGAATTTTGAATCACATTAAATTTTAATTTGTCGTTTTTTAAAACCGCTACTTTACTTATTAATTCCAAATCAGGTGGTTGTGGGTAACCATTTGCGGGATTTGATTCCCAAGATTCTCCCCAAACATCTTCTAAACTATCAGAAAAAATAAATTCGTATATATTATCTCCTTTGTAGTTTGGTCCTAATTCATTTAAATAAATTAAATAACTCATATAATTTCACCATTAGAAGAAACACCAATTTTACGATTTTTTACTTCAAAAACCAAAATTGATTTTTTAGTTTTACCTAAAAATTTTGCATTTGGGTTTTTTTCAATAATTTGTCTTGATACAACTTCTTGACTAATAGATTCTGATAAATTTTTTATTTTTTTATTAAGGTTACTTTTTTCTTTTTTAATTGACTCATTTAATTGTTTTTCATCTTTACTTAATAAAAAATATTTACTTAATACTTTTTCAATTTTTGATTCTGAAAAAATATTATCCATTTGATGACCCATTTCACCTTTTCTGGTTTTAACTTTAAATGGTCTACCTGTCATTTCTTTATATCTGTTAAACATAGATTCACCGTCTTTTTTATTAAAAAAAGATTGTTTATCTCCATATTTGTCATACAATTTTTGGAAAGTATCAAATTCTTCTGTGTCAAAATCATCTCCATCCATTCCATATAAATCAGAATCTTTAACTCTTCTATCATTTTCATCATAATAATTGTCGCCTTTGTAATCTTTTCTCTTCATATTACCAAACGAACCATACATACTTTCTCCCATTTCACCTTCAGGATTTGCTGGAGGTTCAGAAGTTACTTCTTCTCCACCCATATCAGTATCATCATCTTCATCATTCATATCATCATTATCCATTGGTTCTTCGTCTGATAACTCATCACCACCTTCAAATTTTGACATAATTTCTTCTTTATCTTCATCTTCTAATGAATTTAAATCTAACGCTGATAAAACAGAATTGATTACGTATTTAACATCATTAGATGACATTTTGTTTTCTTCGTCTGAAGAAAACGCTCTTAATTTTTGAGCTAACTTACCAGTTAATTTTTGAATTGTTTTTAATGTAACAGGTTCGTCGTCGTTTGACATATCATCATCAGTTTCAATTTCGTCACCAAAATCTAAATCTTCATCTTCTTCAGGTGAAGGGGTTTCGGTAGGTAATGGTTCTGGAACTGGTGCCGGAGCCGGAGCTGGAGCTGGAGCCGGAGCTGGAGCTGGAGCCGGAGCTGTTGCCGGAGAGGTTTGTTCGTTTTTTTCTCCAAATTTTAAAAAATATTTTGTAGATTCATCACTTTCTCCAAAAAGAGATAAGTTTTCATTAGAACCTTCAATTTTATTAATTTCATTTGAAATAAGATTCAACCTTTTTAGTGCTGTTGAATATGAAGAATAATATTTCCTATTTTTCATAGGTTCAATATACTCATAATTTGAATCTGATTCTGTTATAGTACGTTTAATTACGTATCCACTTTTTTCTTTTTGGATGATATAATTGTTACCATCAGTTAAAGTTTTACTAAATTCTACTGATTTATCTTCATTTATTGATTTAGGAATGTTCTCATTGTATCTTGAAATTTCAATCATACGATTAATTTTTTCCATTCCTGTGAGTTTTTCACTTCCTATAGGTCTTAAATTTCCCATTTTTTTTATTTTTTTTTAAATAAATTATTTTTATATAAATATATAATTAATTCAAATTGTTATAATTAAAATTAATTATTATAAATTAACCAATTGGTGGAGGGTTAATATTATCGCTTTGTAAAATTTTTGTTATTAATGGATTACTACCATGAGTCCCCCATGTTTTTAACGCAAAGTTACATTCTGTTGAAATACGTTCAGCTCCAATATCATCAATAAGCCCATCAACAATACATGTGTAATAACTTAAGTTAAGTGTTTTACAAGTCGCTTTAAGACCGTCCTGTGGTGTTTGATATTCTTGTACTTTTGCCGAATTTGTTCCGTAGTTTGTGGAATTTTCTAATCTCCAAGTAGTATTGAAAGGGTTATTACCAGCGGTCCCACCTTCTGCTTGTCTCCAAGCATATAAAAATTTTAAATTTTCTTCAGTTATTGGGGCCCCTACACAGTTAAGAATTTGTTCATAAAATTCTTTATCATCTCCAATATCTATTTTACTAAAATCAGACTTTTTTTGTATACCGGTTAAATCAGACTCTTCAAAACCTTCTTCAAGTAAAGAAGCGTATAATACTTTTATATCATCACTTGTTAAAACATTTTTTTCAGACGATATTAAATGTTTAAATTTTGTAAGTATTGGAAGATACTTTGATTTAAATCCATTTGACGACGCTTCGGTTTCAGGTCCAAATTTTCCATCAACACCCCATTTTGGCAATAAAAACCCTAAAAATTGTAATGAAGTTTGAATTATTTCAACATCAGGGTCGTATGGGATTCTATTACCATCTGTTTTAAGATTTTTAAATGTTTTATCAGAATTTGCAATTGATTTAAGCTCTTCTAAAAATTCTGATTTTTCTGCATCAGTAACTAATTCATTTTTTATTTCAGAATCAGTTTCAATTCCTGACTTATCTAAATAATCCATAGGGTCCACTAATTTGCCATCTTTATAAAGTTCAAAATGAAGGTGAGCTCCTGTAGAATTTCCACGTCCGTTATCATTACTATCTCCACCTGATAAACCAACAATTTCACCTTGTGTGACCTTATCTCCCATATCAACATAAAAAGTTTTTACATGACAATATCTTGATTTAAACCCATTTTTATGGTCAATAAATAATGTTCCCCCACATGCGGGCCTAATTTTGGCATCAATTACTACACCATCGGATGGTGATATAATGTTACTACCAGATTTAGCAAAAAAATCAATACCGGGATGAGTGTTCCTAGCCGCACTTTTAAAACCATTTTCTTTGTTATAATTTAAATTTCCTTCTAATGGTGATTGTAAAATAATTTCATCATTATCGTTTAAATCTTGTTCAGTTAATGATAATTTATTACTCATTAACTTATTTTTAAAATCATATAATTTTCCAATGTACCCATTTCTTCTTAAGGCTTTAAAAACTAAATTTTCATTTGAATACTCACCACCTTCTTCTAATCCACTTGTTCTATATTTTTTTAATTTATCTTTAAATTTGTTAAGTATTTTTAACCCGTCTTCTAAATTTTTATCGGAAGCCTCTTCAATTGCGGAATCAATAATTTGTGTCCATTGATTTGTTTTATTCAAAATCGCTTCTTTATCAATTTCAACTTTTTCTTTGTTAGGGAAACTTTCCCACTTATCAAACAATACGGAATAAACTCCAGAACTAAAACTAGTTACTGATTTATCTTGAGCGTATAATTCAACATCAAATCCTTTAACTTTTATATTATACTTTAAATTAAATAGAACTTTTTTAAGGTCCAATAATTCAACATAAAGAGGTCTATGTTTTTCTGGAAATTGTTTAAAATTTATTAAAACGTGTAAATCAACATCTGAAAATTTTGACCAGTTAAAATTAACTAACGAACCTGTTATTATGATATCATCAATAACAACCTCAATGTCAAAACTATCTATAAAACGATAAGCAATTTCTAAAAGTCTTTCTCTGACTTCAGGGTAAATTTTATAATTATTAGGAGTGTTATTTGAATTCTTATCTTTATCTGATAATTCCCAAATTTTAAGGTTTAAAGTATTTCTAAGTTTAAAACTAGATAAAATGTTTTTTAAATTACTCATTGACAATAAATATCATAATAAATATTAATATTATATTTTTTTATACTTATATGTTTTTGAGATATTTAAACTAAAAAATTTACCTTGAGATTCAGACATTCTAAATTGAACGTGTAGTTTATGAGGGACTTCATAATATTCATATTTTAAACCATTTTTAAACTCAACTAAAAGTTTTTTAGTTTCAGTATCGTATTCGGTTTTTGATAAGTTACTAGAATCAATTTCATTAATAATCTTTGTACCTTCTATTGTTTCTTTTTTAATTGCCATAATTTAAATATATTAAATTTTATAAAATTATAAACTTAATTTTTAATAGGTTGAGTTTTTTATTTTTATTAGTTATATTTTTAAAAAAAACATATGACCGATTCTGTAGAAAATGATGGTAAACAAAAACCAAAAAAAGATTCCGACTCCCCAACACCAGTTTTAGATAACTTTAGTAGAGATTTAATAAAATTAGCTGAGGAAGGTAAACTTGACCCGGTAATTGGACGTGAACGTGAAATAATGAGAATTGCTCAAATTTTATCTAGACGTAAAAAAAATAACCCAATTATTATTGGGGCCCCAGGAAGTGGAAAAACGGCTATTATTGAAGGGTTAGCAATAAAAATATATAATGGTGATTGTCCAAGAAATTTAGCGGATAAAAGAGTAGTTTCATTAGATATGACCTCAATTGTTGCCGGAACTAAATACAGAGGTCAATTTGAAGAAAGAATGAAAGTTATTATAGATGAACTTCAGTCTCAATCTAATATTATTGTTTTTATTGATGAAATACACACAATCGTTGGAGCCGGTAATTCTTCAGGTTCTTTAGACGCATCTAATATATTTAAACCAGCTTTAGCTAGAGGTGAAATTCAATGTGTTGGAGCAACAACATTAGACGAGTATAGAAAAAACTTTGAAAAAGATGGGGCATTAGAAAGACGTTTTCAAAAAGTAATAATTGACCCAACAAGTAAAAAAGAAACCTTAGAAATCCTTAAAAATGTTAAGGATAAATATGAAACTTTTCATAAAGTGCTCTATAGTGATGAAGTTTTATCGTTATGTGTTGATTTGTCTGAAAGATATATTACAGATAGAGAATTCCCAGATAAAGCATTTGATATTATTGATGAAGTTGGAGCACGTAGTCAGGTTGAAGTTAAAATGCCATTTGTTATTGATGATTTAAAAGAACAGGCTCAAAAAATTAAACAACAAAAAATAGATGTTGTTAAAAAACAAAACTATGAAGAGGCCGCAAATCTTAGAGATAAAGAAAAGAAAATTTTAGATAAATTAAGTTCTGAAAAGAAAAAATTTGAAGAAGAACTCTTAATAAAAAAGAAAATAATCACAATTGACTTGGTTTATGAGGTTGTATCAAATATGACTAAAATTCCAATTACAAAATTAAATTTTGACGAAACAGTTTTATTATCAAAATTGGCCGATAATTTATCTGGTAAAGTTATTGGTCAGGAAGAAGCGGTATTAAAAGTTGCAAAATCAATTAGAAGAAATAGGTTAGGTATAAAAGACCCTAATAAACCAATTGGTTCTTTTATTTTTCTTGGGTCAACAGGTGTTGGTAAAACGTTATTGGCTAAAAAATTAGCAAAAGAAATGTTTGGTAGTGAAGATAATTTAATTCGTGTGGATATGTCAGAATATCAAGAAAAACACACTATATCAAGATTAATTGGGGCTCCTAGTGGGTATGTTGGTTATGAAGATGGGGGACAATTAACTGAACAAGTTAAAAATAGACCGTATTCTGTAATTTTATTTGATGAAGTTGAAAAAGCTCATAAAGATATTTTTTCAACGTTACTTCAAGTACTAGACGAGGGACATTTAACGGATAGTTTAGGTAAAAAAATTAATTTTAAAAATTGTGTAATCATTATGACATCTAATATTGGTTCAAAAAAATTACAAGATTTTGGAACTGGCGTTGGATTTAAAACTATTAATAATTCATACGCTGAAGAAGAACATCGTAGAGATGTGTTAAAAAAAGAACTTAAAAACTTTTTTTCTCCTGAATTTTTAAATAGAGTTGATGAAATAGTAATTTTTAACGCGTTGGTTAAAGAAGATATTAAAAAAATAGTAACTATAGAATTGGATGTTCTAGCTAAAAGGTTAATTGGTTTAAATTATAATATAACTTTTGATGAAACAGTCTTAAATTTAATTTCTGAAGTTGGGTTTGATGAAACATATGGCGCAAGACCAATAAAAAGAGCAATTCAGGATAAAATAGAAGATTTTATATCTGAAGAAATTATTAAAGGTAACATTATTGAAAATGGTAATTATTCTTTGACTTCAGAAAACAACTTGGTTAAAATACTTTTGCCTGATAATCAAAATGAAATTGAAGAAAAACCAAAAAAAACAAGAAAGAAAAAAAAGATTGATTAAAATTGTTTTTTTGTGTTAAATAAATAATTTGAATCTGGTAAATATTTGTATTTTTTATACGACAGTCCTTCAATTATTTTTTTTCCAACATTAATACCGTTATAAACATCTTCAATAACCACGTACTCATTTCTTGTATGGTATCTATAATACCCAATAGAGATATTAATACATGAAAAATCAAATAAATGTTTTAAAGCGTATATATCGGTATATGGATGTGAACCATATTCTCCGGTACCGTTAAATTCTTCATTTAAAATATTACTTGTTATTTTATGAAAGTCTCCATTTAGTTCAAATAACCTAGTACCCATAGAAATTTCAGTAATCATTCTATTACCAGGAGCGTCAAACTGTATAGCATAACCAACATTTTCAAAAAATGATTTATTTGCCGACCTTGAACCATAACACCCAGTTTCTTCTGAAACAAAAAACGCCGCCTTTAAATTAGGTAATTCTTTAAGTAATTCTAAACAAGCATAAACTCCACATTTATCATCCCCACCAATCCCAGTTGGTTTACCTTCGTTATTAAAGGCATTTAAAGACGGTTTCATAATATTTTGAGTGTTTGGTAATATAGTCTCTCGAATGTTAATGGTGTCGATATTATGTACAGTATCTGTATGAGAGACAACACATGGAAAAAATTTAATATTTTGGTCAGTTTGTTTTGTTACATAAATATTCCCCATATCATCAACAAAATACGGTAGATTATTTTCAACTAACCAATTTTCAATAAAATTAATCATTAATTCTTCCTGATAAGTGTGAGTTGCTACAGATAATACACTTTTTAATAATTCATAATTTCTTTCCATAGTACAAATATACTAAAAAATCTTAATAATTAATAATTAAAAAAGTTCTGGTGTATGTAAAAAATTGTTAAATTCATCCAAAGTGAATGACCTTAATTCTCCAGGATTATTTCTAGTCCCAATACCAGAAGTATTTTCGCTTGAAAAATATCTTATTGTAAATTTGTTTGTTGCCGGGTCAAGACTCATAATTTTAAACTTTTCCTTATTATTTCTTGGAAGTTCATAGGTAAACCCTATAGTGTATTTATCTAAAATTGAAAGAGCCTTTCTATACACTTCTAAATTAGCAAATTTATCAGAATCTAAAAGTTGTTCTAACATTTTATCTAATTCCCAAGAAACGCCGTTATTAAATTCTTCACTACCAAAATCTTTACAATCGTATTCATATAAACTATCGGACCATCCTCCGCCGTGAGAATCATTTAGTAACTTAGTTAAAACATCAGTTATACTTCCATCTTTTACTCCTGTCATATCATATAGAGCTAAAAGAGTTGATACAGTTGTGTAATATTTATATAGTGGTGTTTTAGTTAACATTCCATATTTAATTAAAACATCCCCTAAATCATCGTATACATCGTCAAGAGCTGCGCTTTGTTTGCAGTTATTCATCATACTTGAATAATCATTAATAAATGATTCACATTCACTTTCAAAAGTTTTAAATAAAGTCTGTGAAATATCCTCTAATTTATCCTCTTTTATAGGAAGCATTGATGGTTCTAAATACGATATTATTTCTTTGACCTTATCCATATTTTCATTAGAAAACTCCTTAATAAGATACCCTTCTTTCCAATCTGAATATGCGTAGTCACTCGAAAAAAATACATCATCCGAACCATATTGACTCATAATTACGTTTAAAGCCCACATGTCATTTTCATCAAATCCAAATAACTCAAAAAATTTACTTTCATTAGCAAACGTTAAAGATACCATACTATTACCGGGAGATTTTTCTTTAAATTTAAACCCAGATATTAAATCATCATGTCTTTGTAATTGGTATGAGGTTGTTTCAACCCCATTCTTTATTGATAATAATGCTGTATATATACCGCTAACACCTAGTATTTTTATTAAACGATTTTCTAAAACTGGAAATGTTTTAATAATTTCAGACAATGAAATTTTATCCCCCAAAGGATTAAAAATATGGGTTTCATTGCCCTTACCCTCAATATAAATTGTATAGGTTGACGATTTAAAAGACTCTTTAGTTATTTCTTTTTTATTAATAATAAAATACAAGACACCATTATTATAATTTTTAAAATAATTTCTTTCTACAAAATTAGGTCCAAAATACTTAGCCCCATCGTAATTTTCAACTTCAACTAACATCAAATCGTCAGTATCATATAAAACCCTAGAATGTTCATAAGCTAAGTTTTTATTTTCTTCTTCTTGTTCTGACATATTTATAAATATCTTTAAGAATAAATATTAAAAATTTGATAATTGTTAAATTATAATTATATTTGTATCTTAATAATCGTTCATTAACATATTGGGGGCGCTTTGGATTTGACAGGTTTTTTCTGTTAATTGGGGCACGTCGAGGCTAAACTAACCTTGTAAAAACTGGTTTACTTTTCAGGTGATAACATCATCAACAAACTTTCATCAGTTGGATTAATCCGTACTGAGGAAGTTGCTGTAGCTTAATTAGATTAAGTAACAGTTTCGGGTCGGCGGACATATAACCTAGGAACAGAAGTCCTTGCAATGGTGTAGACTCTACCCAAAAAGAGACAAGTGGAAGTTAAGTTCTTGATAAATCGAACCACTATAAAATAAGAGAATTAAGTATTTTTGGAAAGTTAGAAAACTTTATACTAAGCGTGTAGTCCTGGTTAATCGGGGTTACTTGGACGAGGGAGTCGGAGCCCTCCGCCTCCACCAATTAAAAAACCCCACATATAAGTGGGGTTTTTTGTTAATTCTTTTCAGAGTCAATTGACTTGTTTAAAAATTTGTCAATTCGTTTGTCGGTGTAACTTCTAGATTCATTAAAATTTTCATCAATTGAGCGGTGTACACTGTTAATGGTCTCTTCAATATTTCTATTGAAAACTTCCATATGAAGATTAACCTCTCTTTTGTTGTCATCAAATCTTCTATGGTTACATTCTAAATCCCATTTATAAGACTCTTTGAAATTTTCTAAATCATTTTTTGTTTTAATCACCTTAACTAAACCCCAAACAATTAGACTACAAAAAATTAGACTAATAATCGAAAGAATACCTAAAGAAAAATAATACATTTCCATGTTATTAAATTTTTAGTTTTTATACCTCAAGGGTACCATAATAATATTAAAGATTTTTCAAAAAGAAAGGGAGGTCTGACGGCTAATCAAACCTCCCTATTTAGCCTTTACCCAGTTGTTAGAACGTAAATTGGATATTATACGAAAGTAGTTTGTGACGTTACTTTTTTTTGGTAATTCTAACAAAACCGTTTATTCAATTGTTTCATTTTTAGTTAACCACTAAAATAGAAGACTGTTTATAAAACAAAACTTTCTAAACAAAAGTGACATGAGTTTTTTTGGTTTGAACTAACCTGTGACATCCGAAGTCATAAAAAGTGTTTATTTTTTAATCTTTTTGGATGTGGTACCAAAATGTGATAAATTAACTAAATCACCAATAAAAAACCTTTCATTTTATTTTTGCAAGTTTTAGTTCATTGCTGTTGTTATGAAGGAAACAACTTGGGAACCACTTGTATTGTAATGAGGTATCATCTCCAGTGTTTAATTTAATAAACAATTTTTGTTACAATATTTAATTTAGGCTGAGAATACACCTATATGTGAGAATCTTTTAAAGGATTATTAGTTCCCTTTGTTTCCACCATCTTTTGAATGGTAAGTCTCATCGCCGATTAGTTAGACTAATCACTCCTAAAGGTTTCAACTACTCTTTTACTACTCCACTCTCCTTAACCTTGCGAGTTAACTCAGGATTCGACTCCTTAGAGGTTTTTGGTAAAAATATACTTCGACTTGCGGTCTTAGTATGCCATGGACAACCCATGACTATGTAGGCGACTTTCATCAAAACCTGATGAACACTTTTGCTTATATTTAGTTTAATTTTACTTAAAATTTGGTATAAGTTTTATGTGTTGTGGATGCGTCCAAGTAGAGGTCCATCTTAAGCTTCAACTCCTTTTGAGAATCAAAATGCTTTTCTACTCAGTGAAATATCCCTATCTCAATATTTTAAGATTACTTCAAACATACATCTTGGCGGATGATATGTAAGGATAATAACAACACCACTTGTTCTTTATCTTACCTTTCGGTTTTAAGTCCTCTTTAACATTGGAACCCGCAATTATATGGTTGGTGCCACATTTTTTACTTGATTCCTATGGGTTACTTTTATTGTTCTTCCGAACTCAGTTTGAGAATCCACATTCCCAAACCATCCAACCACTTTCCCTAAAGCGTCGCCCTCAGTAATAAAGGTCGGATGATATCCCACTTGTGTACTCGAGTTTCTAAAGAAACCGCAAACTTACTAACACAAGTAAATTCACTTTATCCCACTTTCGTGGTTTATTTAACGACCATACACGGCCGATTATCATTTATTGACGGAGTTCAAAATTAACCCGAAGGTTTCATTTTAATCCCACTTTATCCCACTTTCGTGGTTTATTTAACGACCATACACGGCCGATTATCATTTATTGACGGAGTTCAAAATTCACCCGAAGGTTTCATTTTAATCCGTCAAACGGATAATAATATTTCAAAGAACACAATCAGACGTTTCTGATATCTTTTACAAAGTTAGGTATTTTTTTTTAATTTACCAAATCTTTTTTTAATTTTTTTTATGTTTTACAAACACATTAAAAACTATCAATTCTTTTACAAAGTTAGGTAAAGTTTTTTGATTTACCAAATCTTTTTTTAATATTTTTTTATGTCTTACAAATACATTAAAAACTATCAATTCTTTTACAAAAATAAGACATTTTTTTTAAACTGTCAAATCTTTTTTTAATAAATTTTACGTGTTTTATAAATACATTAAACTTTATCAAAGTTCTACAAATGTAATCATTTTATATTAAAAACCAAATTTTATTAAAAAAAATATTTTTTTAATAAATGTTGACTTATTGGGTGAAATAGTATATTTATTGAGTAAATAAAAACAATATAAAAAATGAAAAAAGTAATTTTAACATCAGTCCTAGTAACCGCACTTTCACTTGCATCTTGTGTAAGTGGTGATTCAACTAAACCAACAACAACAGATTCAACCACAGTTACATGTTGTGAAGACACTTGTAACAAAGTTGTAGATTCTACAGTTGTTCTACCAGTTGAAACAATGTCAGTTGTTGCTACAAGCACAACTCACTAAGAGTTTAAAAAAACATAGATTTTTTGATTCCTCATTTAACAATGGGGATTTTTTTTAGAATAAACTTTTGATTCTTTTTAATTCTTCAGATAAAACATTATCTTTAATTTCATTA
>Ga0209442_1001021_pt1 | contig 16064 bp, 23 predicted proteins | sample LauGreSBDMM110DD_2_FD_187565 | JGI IMG/M metagenome (GOLD analysis project Ga0209442, IMG submission 187565) | Freshwater lake microbial communities from Lake Michigan, USA - Sp13.BD.MM110.DD (SPAdes) (version 2) | ecosystem: Environmental > Aquatic > Freshwater > Lake | place: Lake Michigan...
CATTGTATTTTTTATTGGAATTCTTCTAGCAGTGGCAACTCTTGAGCATACTCAAATCCTAAGTGCCATTGCACAATGGCTTGATAGTACTGTCGGAAATCAGGCTTACATCGTTATCTTGATTGGTCTAGTAAGCGCGGTCGTCGACAATGTTCCATTGGTGGCAGCTTCCATGGGCATGTATAGCCTTGAACAATATCCAACGGATAGTTTTTTATGGGAGTTCATTGCATATTGTGCTGGCACGGGTGGCTCTATCCTAATTATTGGTTCCGCAGCAGGCGTGGCAGCGATGGGTTTAGAAAAAATTGACTTTTTCTGGTATGTGAAACGGATTAGTTGGTTGGCGTTGATTGGCTATCTAGCAGGTGCCGTCACTTACATAATCCAATACAACTTGCTTCATTAGCTTTGCGATGTACCGACTGATTGCCTTTGACGCCTATGGAACCCTCTTTGATGTGTATTCTATTGGCGCATTGGCTGAGAAACTTTTTCCGGGTCAGGGCAAGGCCTTATCCATTTTATGGCGTGATAAGCAGTTAGAGTACACACGCCTGATTTCTTTAAGTGATCCACAAAATCCGAGCGGTAGCAAACACTACCAATCATTTTGGAATCTCACAATTGCGGCCTTGCACTATTCCTGTAAACAGCTAGGACTCCATCTGTCCCAAGACGATGAAGCTCAATTGCTGGGGCAATATGCCAAGCTCGACCCATTCCCTGAGTCTGCAGACGCTCTGAAAGTTATTCATACCAGTGGCCTGAAGACCTGCATCCTATCCAATGGCAACCCAGAGATGCTTACTTGGGCAATTAATCATAGCCAATTAGCAAATGATTTAGATGCAGTAATCTCGGTTGATGAAGCACGCCAGTTCAAAATTACACCGGCCAGTTATCAGCTGGTTTTAAATCATTTTCTGCTTACTAAGCAGGAAGTGTTATTTGTTTCGTGCAATGCTTGGGACATCATTGGCGCTAATTGGTTTGGCTTTAATACCTTCTGGGTAAATCGATATCAACTGCCATTTGAGGAGATTGGTTTAGCGCCAACCCAGGTTGGTAAAAACCTCAACGACCTTAGAGTCTTTCTAAAAGCTTAAGTAAAGATCATAGCCCCGATTTCATACAGTAAGTAAGCGATACCAGCAGCTAAGATGGCATAGACCACCGTACTAACAAAGGTTCTTCCTAAAAAACCGATTCGCTCAAGTAAAAAAGATAAAAAGGGTTCTGGGTTAGTTTTCTTTCTCCACCTCAAAAAAGCGACGATGGCTTGATAAAGATTAAACACCAACCAAAGGACTAGAGCAGTGTTAATGAGCAGAATGACATATTGCATGCCCTAATTCTAGAGCTTTTTCTTTTTACGGTGAATGTCATTACAATTCCACAAATACTCTGAAAGCATATCTTGGATTTCGCTTACTTCATCGATTTATTTCTTCATCTAGATAAAAATTTAGCGCTGATTGCTAGTGAATGGGGTACGTGGATCTACGTCTTACTCTTTGCCATTATTTTTATTGAAACGGGCTTAGTAGTCATGCCCTTTTTGCCAGGGGACTCCCTACTATTTGTAGCGGGTACGCTTACAGCGGTTGGTGAACTGAGCTTACCCCTCTTAATGTTCCTCTTAACGAGTGCAGCGATTCTTGGGGATGCGGTCAATTACTCGGTTGGGCGCTATGTCGGTAATAAAGTTTTTTCTTGGAAAAACTCACGTTGGTTTAATAAGAGGGCGTTTGACCAAGCCCACGCCTTCTATGAAAAACATGGTCCGATCACGATTGTGATTGGGCGCTTTCTTCCTTTTATCAGAACCTTTGCTCCCTTCGTTGCTGGCGTGGCTCAAATGCGCTACCCGGTCTTTGTCTTTTACAACATCATTGGCGGCATCATTTGGGTTTGTAGTCTCACTGCCTTAGGCTACATGATTGGTGATCATCCTTGGGTTAAGAGTAATTTTTCCTTAGTCGCTCTCGCGATGATCATCATTCCAGGCCTGCCCGCTTTATGGATCTTTATGAAAGAATTGCTCGCGCGCTTTCGCAAGTAAGCCCCACATCTATCGCATGAATACTACAGATCACCAAAATAAACCGATTGTCATCACTGGTAGCGGCTTGGCTGCCTATACCCTGATCCGGGAATACCGCAAACTGAATGCCGAACAGGCAATTACTGTCGTGACTCAAGAGAGTGGGGATTTTTATTCAAAGCCCATGCTATCCACCGCCTTTGCTTCTAAGAAAGATGCTCAGCAACTAATCTCCACAAACGCTGCAAAGATGATGGAGCAACTTAATATCCAGATTCTTTCTTATAGCAATTTATCTGCGATTGATCCTAGTAACCACTCTCTTTTGTTAAAGAGTCCTGGAAACAAAGAACATGTTTTGCAGTATTCGAAGTTAGTCTTGGCCTTAGGTGCTGATCAGATACGCTTAGATATTGCTGGCGATGCGACTGATCAAATAATAACGGTCAATGACCTTCAGGATTACGCCGACTTTAGAGAGCGTATTACCAATACAAAAAAGGTTCTTATTCTTGGAGCTGGCTTAATCGGCTGCGAGTTTGCGAACGATCTCAGTCTGGGGGGTTACCATGTTGAGGTAGTCGACTTAGCCGATCAAATTTTAGGACGCCTACTACCAAAAGAGATTGCAATTGAGCTCCAATCAAAGCTGTCTGATTTAGGTGTGACGTGGCATCTTGGCACCAGTGCAAAGACCGTTTCAAGAGTAGGAGATGAATTTGAAATCGTTCTTGCTAATGGTGTTGTTTTACATGCTGATTGTGTACTCTCTGCAATTGGTTTACGCCCCCGTACTGAATTAGCTAAACGCGCTGGCATCAAGACCAATCGTGGCCTTGTGGTTAATCGTCAATTGGAAACAAGCATCCAAGGAATTTATAGTCTCGGCGATTGCGCAGAAGTAGAAGGCCATGTCTTGCCTTACGTGATGCCAATCATGCAGGCTGCTCGTACGCTAGCAAGTATTTTGGCTGGTCACGATAGTGTTCTGACCTACCCCGCTATGCCAGTGATGATTAAAACTCCAGCCTTACCACTTGTGGTGTCACCACCCATCAGTGGAAGCGCAGGATCTTGGACAATCAAACCCGTAGAGAATGGCATTGAGGGTTTGTTTTATAGCCCTCAATCGCAATTACTGGGTTTTGCTTTAGCGGGTTCAGCAACTGCGCAACGTGCCTCCCTAACCAAGCTATTGCCCAATATTTTGGGTGATTAAACCCCTGTGATTCTGTAAGCGCTACTTATTGTTTAGGCTGGGTAAAGGCTTAAGAGGGGACTCCATCGCAAACACCACAATCCGTTTGGTCATATCCTGAAACGCACCCACCGAACTTGACCCTAAACGAAATGGCTCACCTTGAACTGCCACCATGTCACCTGCAATAAACTCCCGCGACTGGCTATCTGTAATACGATTCTCCATAACCAATGCTGGCGTCCTTGAATTAACGCCAGCAGCATAAGTGTTTGCGTTCGCAGCTAAACTGATCGGCGTAAAGTTCCATGGCCTTAAACCATCGGCCGATATTTCAGCCCCAGTAATAGCAACCGCCACCCTGAGCACTCCAGGTCCAGGCTGATTAACAATTTTGATATCTCCACGCCGCAAGACTGCCTGACGTATCGCTTCTTCGAGAATTTTCTTTGTTTGCGTAATCACTTCAGGAGTGATTTCTTTGGTGTATTCCCGTTGATTTAAGTAGACCGGCTCGATCATGACGGCAGTGTAGCTAGATATAAAAAGGCCGGGCTTCAGATAACGCCATGCTCGAATGTCTTTTGGGGTGTTATCTACCGGCTGCATCACCTTGTAATTGGGCAAGAATCCTGACTCAGGAATCTTTTCGGTCATTAATTTAGGGCCGCTACTGCAGGCCGCTAAACTTGCTATCGTAATCGCAAGAGCGGCAAACGAACCATTTTTAATCTTCACGGTTTTCCTAAATGAGAGGATGAATTATTAGGTTTTAGAGTTCCAACACTTCCATTTGATACTACTTGATAAGGCTATGAAAAAGTAACTGATGATGCCGATTGTAAAAACGGTGGCATCTTGCGCATCAAAATACATTAATAAACCAATAATCGTCACAGCTACCGCAAGGCAACTTAATACAGTTTTTGCAAACATAGAATCTCCTTTTGTGTGCGAGGGATGTAAATTATTGCTTGGTTAATAATCGTAGTTAATAGTTCTAGATCTAGTTCCTAAACATCAGTTTAAACTCGTACCGAAGGAGCTTTAAATAATGCGCATGATTCTATATTTAATAATTGCATTGATCCCGATTGCAATCGTGTACTCGCGCTATTTAGATGGCAGCAAACTCAAGGATTTTTTTCTAGCTGTGTCCTACCTCAGTGTTATGGCGTGGGCGCTGTTCTTTGCTCTCATGCTAGAAATGTTCTTGCGTATTCCGCTGAAATACTCAATAGCAATATTAGCAATCGTTTTGGCATATGTGCACTACAGAACCATTACATACCTTCATAAAAAACGGGGGCAAAATTAGGTCTTATTTGACTTTGGATCGTCTGTAATCTTATTTTGTACCGCTTCATCTTGGGGCGGGTTGAGATCTAAGGGCATATAAGCCATTTTTTTACCATCCCATTTTTGGCCACACCAGCATTCCCCCGCATCATTGATGATGCAAACGCCTGAACCACAGCAACGGCTATCGGGTTTTTTCATCGTTCGTCCTTATTGTGCTTCTTCTTCAATAATTTCCCACGTGCTATCGCCTAATTTACGCACTGCCTGACAAAAAGACCACCCTATAGGAATCCCGCAGCTCCACTCCTGTGGCGAATTTTGTACCAGCCGATATTTACCAATTGCGTCATCCTGATAGAGATAGTATTTTTTTCCATAAACAGGATTAAACGTAAATTTTGCAGCATGCACCATTTCGGTTGCATCTAAACGAGCTTGCAATGCTTTTGCTTGACGCATGAGTACGGCAGCTTGCTCCATAATGCGGTCGTATTCTTGATTGGCATGCGCCCTCGCAATATTGATTGCCTTATCTTTTTCTTCCTTGATAGGCACTGGTGCAAATTTAGGGGCGCCAACCTCCATCGGATACTCAATAGCATTATGTCTGTCGGGGTCTTTATCTTCGATTCGCATGATTTTCTTGGGGCTTAGATCGGTAAATTTTAGTGCTTAATGCCAAAAATCACAGGACACCCTTCAATTCCAAGGGGTTTACTACCTTGATTACATAGATCGTTCATCTAAGGGTTTTTAATTACTGATAAATCTGTATAGCCATCCTGACAGAGCCGCTCTTTAATGGAGCTTGATTTATTTCCTTTGAATTTTTAGCCCCGCAAGGGGCTTCTTTTTTGCCTACTTCTCGACAAAGGCTCTTTCGAACACATAGTCGCCTAACTCTCCGGAAGAGGGTGAGACCTTAAAGCCGCGTTGATCTAAAAGTCCACTAGTCTCCTTGAGCATCCCTGGGCTGCCACAGATCATCGCACGATCAACTTTAGGATCTAATGGCGGCAATCCAATATCAGCAAACAGTTTGTCTGACTCAATTGCGGTAGTAAGTCGGCCAGTATGTGAATAGGCTTCACGGGTAACGGTCGGGTAATAAATTAACTTCTCACGAACTAACTCACCCAAAAACTCATCATTGGGTAGCTCGTTTGTAAGATACTCTTGGTAGGCTAGCTCATTAACGACCCGCACACCATGAATGAGCACAATCTTCTCAAAGCGCTCATAAGTATCTGGGTCGCGAATAATACTCAAAAATGGTGCCAATCCTGTCCCAGTACTAAATAGATATAAATGTTTTCCAGGATTAAGGTCATCGATCACTAAGGTACCCACAGATTTCTCGCTCACCAAGATAGAATCCCCTACCTGAATATGTTGTAGGCGAGAGGTCAGAGGACCATTAGGTACTTTAATACTAAAAAACTCAAGATGCTCAGCATAGTTAGGGCTCACCACACTGTAAGCGCGTGCTAATGGTTTGCCATCCAACTCTAAACCAATCATTAAGAAATGCCCATTACGAAAACGTAAACTTTGATTTCGGGTGGTTGTAAAACTAAAGAGACTTTCGTTCCAATGCTTGACTGTCAGTACGCGCTCGGTTTGATAGGTTGCCATGGACTAAACGTTCTCTTTTGTAATGTATTCATGCCATTGTAATAAATATGTCTCGTCTGAAAGAAAACGGTATAGTTCTATTCGATTTCATGCATACTACCTTTCATCCTGATTAATCATCATGAGCCCATGAGCACTTTCTCTAAATTTCAAGCGGGTGATCGCCTGCAGCATCTCAAGACCGGCGGCTTTTATCGTGTTCTTTGCCTTGCCAAGATTGAGACAAGCCTGGAGGATGCCTATGTATACGAGGCTTTACGGAATGGCGCCTATTGGATTCGCCCACAAACAGAGATGGAAGATGGGCGTTTCATCAAAGTCGCTGAGCCCTCATCATGTTCCTAGACGATCAAGACTTTGAAAGCAATGTTGATTTAACCGCACTTCAGATAAAACGTGATCAAATTCAAGCATTTACTGCTTCTCTTTTTTTAGATATCCGTGAGCAAGAAAGAGAAAGCTATCTGGCTTTTAAAGAACGTTTTGAGGCATTAAAAACTACCCTCTTTTTAAATTCTGATCAAATTCTGGAGAGCGCTAAACTCACCACGAATCCCTCAGAGCGTCAAGCAATCAAAGAAGCACAAATCAATCTAATGTTTGCTTGGGAACAATTTGGGCTTACTGAAGACATGTACCTGAAAATCTATCAATGCCACCGCAATCAACACAGCAATAATTACCAAAGCAAAGAACGGGCACTTTTATTAAGCGAGATCTTAGGCATTCAGACGGATTTATTACTACTTTTTAAGATTCGGCAAGGTATTCCTTAAATGACTTCGAGCTTGGACATCTGCTAATCACACAGAGAGTCTTCATATTTATCTAAATTCTTAGTCTATTTAGAATGATCAGGCGCAACGGAATACGTGAGCGCCATCAACCCAATTCACAGAAGAGGCTGAATGAATGCAAACCAGGCGCCAATCAGCATTAGCAATACGCTACATAGATAAATCCAGCGTGAGTAGCGGCGAGTTTTAAGGCAGGCATTTCTGAGCTGCGGATCAACCGGGCATGGTGCATGGCGATTTCGCCATTGCAATACCCCACTGATAAGCATTAAGGCGGCACTACTTAAAAAAATGACCTCTTTATGTTCGCTAATCCATACAATTTTGGGAAAAATTGCCACTAATGAGGCAAGTGTTGCACCTGCACCAAGGCTCACTAACAGTGCGGGCATTGCGCAACATATTAGAGTACTAGAGCTTGCAAATAGGCTCAGCAGCGAGCTGAAATAACCAGTTTTAGTTTCCCTTAGTCCATCTTCAATCATTTTTTATCTTTTGCCTGCGACCTAAATTGAGCTACTGTCTGTGAAATTGACTCAATTTTGACAACGTCGTAACCAGAATCTTTAATTTCTTGGCTAATTAATTTTTCATTAAGCGTTTTTCCGTCTTTAGCCTCAATCACGACAACTTTATTTTTAAGATCCACAAAAACTGCTTTGGTCTCATCCATCTTCAGGATGCTTTTTTCAATACCTTGCGCACAAAATGAACAGACCATACCATTCACTGTTACTTTCATGCTTGCCAAAGCAGATTGGCTCAGGCTCATGAATGCAATTACTACCATTAAATTAATACGCTTCATTACTATTCTCCTAATAGTTGTACATAAATGTAAGACGAGGCTGACCCGATAAATTGGCTCCTACTTCGATAAAGTAGCGGTTATGAATCACCCGAAGCATCGGTGTGAACTCATACTGATTTGAGACAAAAGTCATGCGCTTCGCTTCAATCACTAACCACGGTTGGGCTTGGTCATAATCAACTTCATAAAAAGATGCCCCAAGCCTTGCTGTCGTGATATTACTCGTTGCGCCTTGAGCGGCATAAACCCGAGCCGATGCCATCGAATAAAAACGGGTGGTCTCATAATCAACCTGTATTCCTGGTGAGGCCATGGCTTTTGAGCCATTAAACGTGTTGCCTGTTGTCGAGCCAAGTCCTCCAATGAACCAAATATTAGCTTGTGCTTCTGGAAAATTCCAGCGGGCCAACTTACGGGTATAGACCGCCTCAAGATTTTGTTGCTTCGCAACGGAATTATCCGTTTGCATTGCATTTGCGGAAAACCCAAAAGCATCGTTTGCCGTGGTGGCATAGTTCAAGCTTAACTCTTGATATGTTTTGCTGAAATCTCCCATGAACATCCAACTGTTTTTAAATCCCATGGGAGCTGCAATCGCAGTAATAGGAATACTCATTAATAAAACACTCAAACCACTAGAAATGAAAGGATGCTTCATTTCAATTTCTCCATCCTCGTGATGTCAAGGGTTCCATCATTTACTTTAAATTGGAATCGAACCTTGTCGCCCGGTCGATATTGATCTAAAGGAAGCTCTTTAACCACCCCAAACGGCATGGTCATAGGGGCCATCTTGATGCTTGGAATGTACTCGTGCTTCAGCATAATACGATTGCGTGCTTGGTCGACTCGAACTACTTCGCCATTGATCCACTCGGGATTAGCGACAACCTGCAATGCAAGCACATTAAGTAATACCGCAATCATTTTCTTCATAACACTCTCCAATTGAAAGCAAACCAGAATTCTGGGAGGAATACTCCTAGGGAAGTTAAAGAATTAGCCATTGTTCATATAATCTTGCATAGTGCCAAGACGGTCTAGGGTCCTGCTTAATAACCATTTCGTTGGCTCATTGTTAAATCTATTAACTGTCTTTCAAATTAGGGCATTCCAACCCAGTTACGAATGTCGTTTAAAACAACATTCAATTACCTTTTCGGATTTCTTTGACAAAATATTTTTTGTCTTTCATCTCAGCAACAAATTCAATCCGGTCATTCACATTAAAGCCTTGTAAAAGAGTGGCATTCTCAACTTGAAATACCATTGACATTTCAGGCATATCTAAGCTTTTAATTTCTTGATGACGAATTGTGATCTTTTTGTTATCAGAGTCAATTCGTCGAATTTCACCCTTTGTCCACTCAAGGGCATTAGCTGAAAAACTTAAGATTAAAAGAACATTGAAGAGAATTTTTTTCATCATTTCACCTCAATTTTCCCGATCATGCCCGCTTGATAATGTCCTGCCATTAGGCAAGCAAAATCAAAACTGCCAACACGGTTAAATTTCCAAACGATTTCACCTATTTTTCCAGGGGCCACATGGGCCATGTAAGGTTCATCATGTTCCATGTTTGGATTTTTGAGCATCAGTTCAGCATGCTTATCAAGGACCGGCTTGGTGCCAATCACCATTTCATGCATTAATTTCCCTTCATTTTTTACCTGAAAGCGGATTGTTTCACCGACCTTCACATCAATTTTTTCAGGGTGAAAGCGCATCTTGTCGGTCATAGTGATGGTTATTGTTCGATTGACCTCATTTTTATTAGCACCAATTCCCCACGCTTCCTGAATAAAATTTGCAGGCTGCGATGATTTTTTGTACTGATCTCCATGCGCAAATCCCAATGGAGATAGTGTGAGCATGGCGGCAGTTAACAGTATTTTTATATTCATATTGTGTTTCTCCTAATGATTGTGTTTTGAATTTCCAGACGGTTTTTTGATTTTTACTTCCACGTCTGGCTGTTCATGAATACGGTTCATGGCAGAAGATCCTGCAGACTGACTACGATTAATTACAGGCAACTGCCCTTTCCATTCATAGGCTTGTGTCCCTGCGGGTTGTTTGAACCAACCAATATTTTTATAATCATTATGGGGTTGATTTTTACGCACCTTCAAAATACTAAACATTCCGCCCATTTCAACCGACCCATAAGGACCGTCGCCTGTCATCATAGGAATCGTATTTTCGGGGAGCGGCATTTCCATCTCGGTCATATCGGCCATGCCACGCTCACCCATCACCATATAGTCAGGGATTAGTTTTTTTATCTTTCCAGCGATCCCACGATGGTCAACGCCAATCAGATTGGCCATATCATGTCCCATCGCATTCATGGTGTGATGGCTTTTATGGCAATGAAACGCCCAGTCTCCTTCCTCGTCGGCTAAAAATTCAATCTGTCGCATTTGACCTACTGCAATATCAGCGGTTACCTCATACCAACGATTTACCTTGGGTGTTGGCCCGCCATCGGTACCAGTAATTTGAAATTCATGGCCATGCAAATGAATTGGGTGATTGGTCATGGTTAAATTACCAATACGAATACGAACTTTATCGTTTCGACGAACATTTAGAGTATCAATTCCAGGAAACACTCGACTGTTCCAAGACCAAATATTAAAGTCGAGCATGGTCATTGGGTTCGGTGTAAAACTTCCTGGATCAATATCGTAAGAACTAAGTAAAAAACAAAAGTCACGATTGACTTCATCGATATCGGGATTCTTTCCTTTGGGATGCGTCACCCAAAAACCCATCATGCCCATAGCCATTTGGGTCATTTCATCGGCATGAGGATGATACATAAACGTGCCGGGTCGACGAGCCGTAAATTCATAGACAAAGGTCTTGCCTGATGGAATTGCTGGTTGATTCAATCCGGCCACACCATCCATCCCATTTGGTAAGCGTTGTCCGTGCCAATGAATGGAAGTGTGCTCTGGTAACTTATTAGTTACAAATATACGAACCTTGTCGCCTTCCACAACCTCAATCGTAGGTCCAGGTGATTGACCGTTATAGCCCCACAAATGCGCCTTAAAGCCAGGGGCCATTTCGCGGACTACCGGTTCAGCCACTAAATGAAATTCCTTAACTCCTTGATTCATTCGCCAAGGTAAAGTCCAGCCATTGAGCGTTACTACCGGATTGTATTCACGACCACTCTTTGGAACGAGGGGGGCTTGCGTATTAGGACTCGTTTGTATAATCGGCTCAGGCAAGCTTGCCAAGGCATTACGGCTAACACTGGCAGCTGCCATTGTCACCGCCGCTCCGCTTAAAAATGCTCTACGTGTATTCATGACCTACCTCGCATTAATATTAAAAAAGTCCAATCGCGCATCAATGAGTGCTTTTTCTAGTCGCGCCGTTTGGATTAATAGGGCTGTATTCGCATCGATATATTGCATCACTGTTTTGCGCTGATCCTCTGCGTCCTCTAGCAAGTGAAAAACATCAATCAGCATGGCGTTATATCGAAGTAGCTTTTCTTCTGAAATTTTCTTTTGATTTGGTAATATTTCAGTTTGATACGCTTTTGCTCGTTGATACAACTCACGGTAATTTTCATAAGCAATCCGTGCATTGGAGCGAACTTGGACAGTTGCTGGATTATTTAGATTACCCAAATCAATCGCCGATTGCTCTTTTTGGGTTAGTTTTCGTGGTTCCTTTGCGGGACTTGGTAGGCGACCCTCAACGTCTATTTTAAAATCACGCTGATCAAAATTCATCCGCTGAATAAAACGCTCGGTTGCTTCTTTATATTTTGTTTGTAGGGCCTGCAACTCTAACTGAGTCTTTGCAAGTTCTTTTTGTTGTTTGAGCTGTGCCAGTTGATTGATATTGCCGACTTTTAGCATGCGATTGGTCAGCGCAGATGCTGCTTGAACAGCGTCTAAAACATCCTCCATATACTGGAGTTTTTCTTTTAGACCAACTAATTCGTAATAGGATCTCGTGGCTTCATAAATGATGCTGTAACGCTGCTGGAGGGCAGAACGTTGCGCTGGACTTAATACATAGAAGTGCTCAATGGATTCAGATCCAGGTAGATAATTAATCGAGTCTAGTTGCTGGCGAAGCGATCGGTCAATAGCATTATTGAGCTTAAAGGTTGTTCCAGGAGCAATTAATTGCTCTGGTACTTTTTCTTTAGCGTACGTGCGCCAACCACCAATTTCGCCAACAAGATTATTTTGTTCTATCCAGGCTGAATTCCCATTTGCCTGAAAAGCCACGCTGACTAGTAAACCAAAAATAAATCGTTTCATGAAACTCTCCAATTGAAATCAAACCCAAAATTTGGGCGGATTAATCCTAGGGGAGTTAAAGAATGGGTGGCTTACTAAACACGATGCGGTCAATGCCCGCAAGTATTTTTTGAGAGGTATGCAGGGTTTGTGAAAATTGATCGGTCAAAGTCAGGGCAGTTGAAGCTGGTAAAAGACCAAAGGCCATACACAGTGTGCATGAATAGCATCGATCGCTACTGGAATCTTGAGCCAGCTGAGTACTGCTGGGGTAATCCATTGAAACTGTCTTTCCGAACTGATGACAGGGGTGTGAGGCTACCATCTCGTGACTCGCCGCATCTGCGGTAAGTCGTTGTTTTTGCATACTCATATCCAATACCGCCCACGCCTGAACTGGTATTAGTGTCACTAAAAATATGAGAAGAAAATTTTTGAACATTTACCAATCCTACCACCAATAATTTGATAGTGCACATCGCCCCAGGTGACGTGGCATTAAGGTCTAGAATTTCACTATTTGCTACAATTCACAATTCGGCGAATTAGCTCAGCTGGTTAGAGCGACGGAATCATAATCCGCAGGTCCGGGGTTCAAATCCCTGATTCGCCACCAAATTCTGCCCTCAGTGTATCTGGGGGCTTTGTTTTTGAGAGCTTTATTGGTAAGGTATATCGATGATTACTCGAAAATGGTGGATGATCTTTGGATTTATAGCCCTCGCGCTGGGTTTCTATATGTACATCCGTGATCGTGATCTGATTGGCATTGTGATTGCTGTCTTAATATTGCTAGGCGCATTCTCGACAAAACAAAAGAACTAATTTTTTGTATGGATCCCAAGACACAAAAAGAGCGTGATGAGGTAGTGAAACGTAAATATATTTACAAACCGGTCTTCATTATCTTTGGGATTCTCAATATTTTGATCATTGCCCTTTTTGTAATTTCTCTTTAGGAGGGTCCTTGAGTTCTCCTACATCTGGATTTAAGTTGTAAGGCTTTGCTATTTTCCAGACATGTTCTGGAACCATGTTCTTCATCTTCTTGGGTAACTCTCGTCTGAGATGAAGAATCGTTTCAATTGCTTTCATTTCCACGCGTGCTCTGGCAAACTCCAATCCTTTTGGTCCAATCTTGGGCATTAACCAGCCCACAATCGGTCTTAACCAATTGGGCATTTGGCGCAGAGGCAAGCCACCAGCAGCCAATTCAACGTTCTTCATAAATCCTTTTACAGGCCCCATCCGATTTCCGCCACTCTCTGGATTACTCAGTTTTACATCATCACCCAGTAGAGCCAGTAGCTCCTCGCCCTGTTGATTGCGCACGATCAACCACTGCTCTCCTGAGCCGCCCATGTAACCAACGGTGATGTCGGAGAGTGCATTGGTGTAATCCACACAGGTTCTGCACGTGAGAGGAAAAAAGTCTGGTCTGAGTTTAGATAAAGGCAGCATCAAGAATGGAATCGTTCGCTTCTTTCCATTGGTGTATCGAATCTCAACGTGATAGTCGGCCCTAAACTCTAAATACGTAATCGCATCAGGCTTGGTATCGATGAGCTTGAGGAACTCATGGAAGTTCTCGGTAGTGGTGTTATCGGAGCATGGCGTTCCAATTACATAGAGTTTTTCCAATTGGAGCTCTTTTTCCAAAGCACGCAATGCATACACCTGGCATGGAATACCAATCACTGCCAGCCGTTTATAACTTTTCTCTTTAGCGGCATCGAGTAAGGCCAGAAGCGGGGCATAGCCCATGCGCATGCCACGTGCTTGCTCCATGTCTTTTGGGTTTGTGATTAACACGGGCATGGGCCGCCATGAATCTTTTGGATCGGGCGCCATGGTTAAAACAGCATCTACGAGGTGATTCTGGAGAAGTCGTTCGGCAATCGTGGTCGTGATACCTGTCCATTGCGCCCCCTCCTTCGGGGCCTGCATACTCGCTCGGTACATCTTGCGATAGACGCCAAAGAAGAGTTGATCGCTACTTTCGAGTATGCGTGCCTGGCCATGGATCTCTTTCTCAAGAGACTCATATTGGGGGTCAATAAATTGGCAGGCACGGCCACAACGCTTGGGGTCAGACGTGCGAGATATCCCGCAGTCGGTACAGAGATCACGCTCGGGCGCTGAGCCCAAGCTTGTCAGCAAATAAATAGGTACTACGCTTTTACCATCCAATTAATTTAGGCAGCCATAGCGAGATTTGCGGGAACTGGAACACTAAGTATAGCGTTACACCCTGCATCGCAATGAATGGAATGGCTCCTTTATAAAGATGCTTAATGAGAACCTCGGGTGGAGCAACCCCCTTTAGATAGAAAAGTGCCCAGCCAAACGGTGGCGTCAAGAACGAGGATTGCAAGCAAACTGTAATCATCATCGCCACCCATACCGGATCGGCACCTTGCGACAAGAGAATTGGCATAAAGAGAGGGACCGCAATGTAACTAATCTCAATCCATTCCAAGAAGAAACCTAGAACAAAAATTAGGAGAAGCATTAGCCAGATATCACTATTAAGCCCACCTGGGACTAAATTAAATAATTTAGCAATTAACTCTTCACCATTTAGACCCCTAAACGCCAAAGAGAATACTTGTGCACAAATTAAGATAAACATCATGAGCGCACTGATCTTAGTGGTATCAATCATCACTGCTCTTAATCTTGCCCAAGTAAAGCGCCCAGAAAATACAGTGACCAAAATCGAGCCGAATGATCCCATTGCGGCTGCCTCGGTAGGCGCAGCAACACCACCAACAATAGATCCTAAAACTGCCACAACTAAGAGGATTGGGGGGACGACCACTTTCCAGAAGCGGATCCACAACTCCTTACCCGATACTCTGCTGCGCTCCTCAAGAGGAATGGGCGGCATCATCTCTGGCTTTAACCAACCTTGAATGAGTAAGTAGATGATGTAGACGAGTGTGAGCAGTAAACCAGGCATCACTGCGGCAGCAAACAGAGTACCAACCGATAATTGCAAAATATCAGAGAGCAAAATCAAAATGAGGCTCGGCGGAATAATTTGTCCGAGCGTTCCCGATGCCATGATGGTGCCGCACGCTATCCCCTTGTCGTATCCTCTTCTTAAAAGAGTTGGTAAGGTGAGTAAGCCTAAGGTAATGATGGTGGCCCCTACGATACCGGTAGTAGCGCCCATCAGCGCGCCAAATAAAATAATGCCTACTGCCATACCGCCTTTGACACCACCAGCTATATGTCCAATCACGTCAAGAAGGTCATTCGCCAACCCCGACTTTTCTAGCATGATCCCCATGAAGATGAAAAGTGGGATGGCTAACCACTGATAGCCTGCCGCAACCCCGAATATTCGGGCGGGTAATAAATTAAAGAGATTGTCACCAAACCCAATAAAGCCAAATACAAAGCCGACGGTTGCCAAAGAGATGGCAACCGGCACACCAATCATCAGCATGGCAAAAAAGCCACCCAACATCAAAAAGGCGATGATTTCTGGATCAACCATGGTGTTTACCCCCCGCATTGGGGCGATTCATGATGACCCGCAACATCTCGGCAAAACCTTGCAAGGCCAACAGCGAGAAGCCAATCGGTATTAGGGACTTCACCAGCCAACGCATTGGTATGCCACCAGGGTCAGGAGACTTTTCTCCGATGGAGAAGGATTGCCCAACATAATTGATGGAGAGTTTGACAAAAAAGACCGCAATAATGATCGTCAAAATCGCTGAGACTAAATCAACGATGTATTTTTTCTGAGGTGTGTAATTAGCATAGAACAAGTCGACGCGCACATTATCGCCACGCAATAAAGAAAAGCTAATCCCAAACAAAATCATGGCAGCTAAAAGATGCCACTCGAGTTCTTGGGACCAAACTGAACCCAGACTCATGGAGTAGCGCAAGATGACATTGATAACGATTAAAAGAACGATTGACAAGGTGAGCCAAGAGGCCACCTTGCCAAACAGGTCAATTACGCTTTCAATGCGTTCAGCA
>Ga0209442_1001022_pt1 | contig 16036 bp, 15 predicted proteins | sample LauGreSBDMM110DD_2_FD_187565 | JGI IMG/M metagenome (GOLD analysis project Ga0209442, IMG submission 187565) | Freshwater lake microbial communities from Lake Michigan, USA - Sp13.BD.MM110.DD (SPAdes) (version 2) | ecosystem: Environmental > Aquatic > Freshwater > Lake | place: Lake Michigan...
ATAACAATTGCGACTACCAGCAACAACCATTTGTTGCTATACGCCCACGTGTCAGCGATTGATACTTCGGAATGGTGAACAACTGGTTCAAGCCAATGTTCGAGGAAGTGTGTGCTCTTTGAGAACGGCAACTGCATTGCGCCACCAACGATTGACAAGCCAGCAAGGACAACGAGTGGCGTCACCATTGTCCACGGGCTTTCATGAGGCGTGTGGTCACCATGTGCGCCATTTTCTTCTGCGTGGTCATTCCAACGTGCTTCACCGAAGAACACCATGATCACTTGGCGCGTCATGTAGTACGCAGTCAAAAGTGCAGTGATGACTCCGATAAGCCAGAGAAGACGATTGTTTGCAAATGCATAGAGAAGTACTTCATCCTTTGACCAGAAACCTGCGAAAGGTGGGATACCAGCAATGGCCAACCAACCAATAATGAAGGTGAACCCGGTGATGGGCATCAACTTGCGAAGAGCTCCCATCTTGCGCATGTCTTGTTCGTGGTGCATGCCATGGATGACTGAGCCTGAACCAAGGAACAGAAGAGCCTTGAAAAATGCGTGAGTCACCATGTGGAAAATTGCTGCAACGTACGCGCCTGAACCGATAGCGAGAAACATAAAACCAAGTTGAGAGACAGTGGAATACGCCAAGACTTTCTTGATATCTGTTTGAGCTACCGCAATAGTGGCTGCAAAGAGTGCAGTAAGAGCACCGACAGTTGCAATCACGTCACCAGCCCATGGGTACGACGCGTGTAGAACTGGCGCCATGCGCGTGAGGAGGAATACCCCGGATGTAACCATGGTGGCCGCGTGAATCAAAGCCGAAACCGGAGTAGGACCTTCCATTGCGTCTGGCAACCATATGTACAGCGGCAACTGTGCGCTCTTTCCGCATGCACCGACAAACAACATCATGGCTATTCCGGTTGCAGTAACGGCGGCAATTTTCCCGCCGTCTGCAGCGGCGTTGATACCTGCATACGACAAAGTTCCGACTGAAGAGAATGCAAGGAACATGGCGACCATCATTCCCCAGTCACCAACTCTGTTGGTAACAAATGCCTTCTTACCAGCAGTTGCTGCGGAGTCGCGATTGTGCCAGAACGAGATGAGGAAGTACGAACACGCACCCACACCTTCCCAGCCAAGGAAGGTAACGAGAAGGTTCTCACCGAGTACCAGCATCAACATCGAGAACACGAAAAGGTTGAGATACAGGAAGAACTTCGAGAACTTCGGATCACCATGCATATACCCAATTGAGTACAAGTGAATGAGAGATCCGATTCCTGTAACAAATAGTGCCATCGTGATGCTTAATGGGTCTGCCAAAAGAGCCATGTCAATATGGAGTGTTCCGACAGGCAACCAGGAGAACAATGTGACGACTTGATGACGTTCTTCTGCAGTGCGAGACAAAAGGTCGAAGTACACGCCAACCGTCACAAGAAATGACGACGCAGTCATTAGCGTCGCAAGTATTCCGGCACGTGGTTCGCCAAGAATGCGACCGAACAAGAGAATCAACAAGAAGCCAGTTAACGGCAGTGCTGGGATAAGCCAAACAAGATCCAACATGGCGACTACCCCTTCAGCCCTGACATATCGTCGACCGTCAAAGTGGTGCGTCGTCGCATGATGGAAACAATGATGCCAAGCCCAACTACTACTTCAGCGGCGGCAACTACAAGAACGAAAAATACGACGACTTGTCCGTCGATGTTGACAATTTGACTGGATAAAGCAACGAAAGAGAGGTTCACAGCATTCAACATCAATTCAATACACATAAACATAATGAGGGGGTTGCGACGCACCATGACTCCGATGGTGCCGATACCGAATAACACCGCCGACAATACGAGATACCACGTTGAGGTTGGCTCTGCGAGAGAAAACATGGCACTCATTTCCCAGTACCTACAGACTTGGTTTTACGTGCCATCACTACGGTGCCAATAACCGCCACTAACAACAACACTGATGTGAGTTCAAAGGCAAAAACGTTGTCACTGAAAATCACTCGCGCAAGTTGGCGGATGTTTGCGTCAGGCGATTCAAAGGTCGTCTCATTAACGCCTTCTCCCGAAGCCCCGAGCCCGGCCCGAGAAGAAATAATTGCGGCGGTCACAATGGCACTGATTCCAACGCCAATAATCGCCGCAAGAGGGCGCTGATTAGTGATTGGTTCCACACTGAGATCTTCTGCTTTATCAACACCAAGCAACATGATGACAAACAAGAAGAGAACAACAATTGCGCCGGCATACACAATGACTTGTACTGCTGCCAGGAAGTGTGCGTTGTGCGACACAAACATCACAGCGATACCAAACAGAGTGAGAACAAGGCTCATGGCCGCATGTACCGGGTTAGACCGAGTCACGACTCCCAAAGCACCACCGAGAACCATTGCTGCAGCGACTACGAAAACAAAAAGTTCCATTAGTTCTCCGACTCAGATTCATCACTGATGTCTTGCGTTGGTTCGGCAGCGCGAACGCCGTATCCGAGTTCCCCACCCCATGAAACGACTCCAACAAAATCTTCGCTTCCGGCAGACGCTGTGGCGCGCATCCAGCCAGATGTGTTCTGGTCCTCGCCCGGGCGCCAGTCTTCCCAAGGAAGATGCTGTGGCAAGCCATGATTGTCTACAAGCAACTCAGACTTCGTGTAGATGGCATCTTGGCGGTTCGTAAATGAGAACTCAAACAACTTGGTCTCAGTAATAGCTTCTGTTGGACACGCTTCGACACACAAATCACAATGGATGCAACGTAGGTAGTTGATCTCATACATGAAACCGAAGCGCTCACCGGGGGAAGTTGGGTTATCAGGGTTGTTGTCGGCTCCACGCACGTAAATGCACTTTGCAGGACAGACACCGGCGCACAGTTCGCAACCGATGCACTTTTCCATTCCATCTTCGTAACGATTCAGAACATGGCGACCATGCATGCGTTCTGGTTTGTCGATCTTTTCGTCTTTGACGTCGTTGTTCTTGCGACGAAATACGCGGCCGCCTGAATATTCAGTAGTGACCTTGTTACGTGCACCATGCTGACGCATGGTGACGAGAAATCCTCCGAAGTAGCCCATTAGAAGCTCGCTCCATCCTTCTCACGATTAATCCGACTGACATGTTGGGCGGCAAGAAGTAATCCGTAGCCCACAATGAGAACAATCGCCGTCACTAGGGTGACCACAATTTGATCCCATCCGGCATCTCGACCTACACGTTGTGCAGCAAGAAGCATGAACCAGCCAAGAGAACCAGGAATCAGAATCTTCCAACCCAAGTCCATGAGTTGGTCATAACGGAAACGAGGAAGAGTGGCACGGAACCATACGTATATATAGAGGAAGACAAGCACTTTGAGAAGTAGCCAAACTGTGCCTTCAATTGCGTTCGGGATAAACGGAATATCGAGAGTGGTATTCCCGATAGAGATTGGTTGAGGGCCGCCAAAGAACAAAGTCACGATTAGTGCTGACATGGTGACCGTGTTCATGAATTCAGCCAAAAAGAACAGCGCGAATCGAATTGACGAATACTCAGTGTTGAATCCACCAACAAGTTCTTGTTCGGCTTCCACTAAGTCAAACGGTGGTCGATTCAGTTCTGCTGTAGCTGCGATGAGAAATATGACGAACGGTACGAATCCGGTTGCCACGATGTTCCAGTTACCAATCGACGATTGCATGTCGACGATCCCCGCAGTTGACAAGGTTCCAGAAACCAACAGCACCGCACCGAGCGACAATCCAAGAGCTGCTTCATAGGAGACCATCTGGGCCGATGCGCGAACAGCGCCAAGCAATGGATACTTAGAACCGCTCGACCATCCAGCCAACATGATTCCGTACACAGCGATTGATGAAATTGCTAATGCAAAAAGAACTCCGACCGGAGGGTCGGCTAATTGCAGTCGAGTCTGTTGCCCAAACAAGGTGACGAGACCGCCCTTGCCGTCACGGAAATCTCCACCAAGCGGAATGATTGCAAAAGCAAGAAACGCCGGAACTAACGCAAGATACGGAGCCAATCGAAACATGAACCGATCAGAACGTTCCGGAATGAGGTCTTCTTTGAAGAACAACTTGATTCCGTCTGCCAGAGTTTGCAAGATTCCCCATGGTCCAGCTTTGTTAGGGCCAACTCGGTTCTGCATTCCAGCAATGACTTTGCGCTCGAACCAGACCATCAGCATTGTGGCTACTAAACCGACAACGAAAACGAGAAGAACCTTTACGAGCACTATCAGTAGCGGAGTCCAGAGGACATTGCCTTCCAACATTGGATCAACAGCGAGAATTACACCAATCACATTGACTCAATTCTGACATCAACTATTGATTCACTGCGACGAACGAGTTCACGCACATCAGCGCCGGTTTGATTGAATGGCACCCATGCGGTCCCGCGAGGTATTGAGGACAATGCACGAACTGGCAGAACAATTGAACTGTGTGAGTTTGACACTCGCACATTTGTTCCTTCGGCAGCGCCAACGCGATCAAGGTCAAGAGGATGAATAAAGACATTCGCCTCAGTAGCCAAATTCACTAGTGATGGACTAGTTATTGTGCCGATAGCGCGATCAAACAACTTACGACTGAGATCAAGGCGGAACTCATACGAGTTACGGGGCGCAGCAACACTTGTTGCAGCATGTGCAGAACTAGGTGGAGTCACAGACACGACGACTCCGTCACGTTTGATAGCTACAGCCGTAGTAGTGCTTCCGAAACCAGGAACTGCGGCGGACATTGCATGTTGAATGTCTGTCAAAGTGGTGAAGTTCGATTCATGACCGAGAAGAGTCATGAGTTCAACTGCAATCATCCAGTCTGCTCGCGATGTTCCGTGAGGCGTGATTTTCTGCACTACCGAAGTGACTCGGCCCTCAAGATTCATCGTGGTGCCATCTTTTTCACCATAGGCAGCTGCGGGTAACACAACGTCCGCATGTGATGCGCTGGCTGTGAGGAACGTATCGATGGCCACAACAAACTTGGCGCCTGCGATACCACGACGAGCGAGATCTACGTCAGCAACATCAGAAAGTGGATCTGCGCCAAGAAGAATGAGGCAATCAACATTGCCCTTCGCAGATGCTTCAAGGATTGTTGCAGCGTCATTGCCATTACGTGGTGAAAGCCCAAGTGACAATGCGCCACGGACGTTTCCACGACGCAAGACTGGCAACACAGTTGCTGATGGCTCAACTGCAAGAACAGCGGCAAGAGCATCCATTGTGTGTGATGCAGATTCTGCGAGGTTTGCGCGACCAGTTACAACGACTACCGAACCAGATGCGAGTTGCGCAGCAATATCGGCATTTGCAAAAAGCGCTGGGATAGCATCAGCGGCAGTGCCGGACTCTGCGCGGATTGATTTCCATGCGTACTTTGTGAGACCAGTTTCATGAGATGAAATCTCAATCAGGCGAATTCGCTTCTTCTGTACTGCATCACGAAGACGCAGGTACAGCACTGGAAGCTCTTCCTTAATGTCTGGAGCCAGAAGAATAACTGTGCCACCAGCACATGCAGAATCAATGGTTGCTTGCGCATACGAGAACACAGATGCTGGAAGTCCATCATCAAGTTGTGCGTCGCGCATAGTGACTCCAGTTGCATCAGCAAGAGCGCCCCACATAAAAGCATCTTCATTTGTTCCGCGAGCACCACCAAGAATTGCTACTGATCCTTCACGTGAATGACGAATAACTCGAGCAACTGATTCAAGAGCATCAGACCATGATGCTGCGACAAAGGAATCACCAGACTTGATTTGAGGAGTTGATAAACGATCATCTGAATTCGTTGACTGGAAGTTGAAACGACCCTTGTCGCATAGCCAACCCCAGTTCACAGGATCGCTGTCGACACCTTGGTAGCGCAACAATTCATCACGACTTGACTGAACAACAGTGCGGCAACCAACTGAGCAGGTTGTGCATGTGCTTTCCCGTTGTTCAAGGTCCCACGGACGAGCCTTGAATCGGTACGGCGACGCAGTGAGTGCACCTACTGGACAAATTTGAACGGTGTTGCCAGAAAAGTAAGAAGCAAATGGCTCATCTGGGAAGGTCATTATTTGAGTGTTGTTTCCGCGCTGAGTGAAACTAATGAGAGGGTCACCCGCAACTTCATCAGCAAAACGCGTGCAACGATCACACAAGATGCAACGTTCGCGATCAAGAAACACCAAGTCGCTAATTGGGATTGGTTTTTCGTAGTGACGTTTCTCTTCTACAAAACGACTTTCACCAGCACCATGGCTGAAGGCCTGGTCTTGCAATGGGCACTCCCCACCCTTATCGCACACTGGGCAGTCAAGAGGATGATTCGCAAGCAGTAACTCAATCATGCCCTCTTGAGCGCGCTTAACCTGCGGCGTATCTGTGCGCACAATTTGCCCATCAGCAACGGGGGTCATGCAACTGACAACCATCATCGGGCCGCGTGGGCCTTCTACTTCAACCATGCATTGGCGGCACATGCCGACCGAACTCATACGAGGGTGATAACAAAAGCGCGGAATGTATTCGTCAACGCTGTCCGCTGCAGCAATGATGAGATCACCTTTACGTGCTGCAACAGTACGGCCATTAATAGTGATTGATACTGCGTTCGGATCTTGAGGCGGCAGATCATTTGTCTCGGTGGAGTCAATAGTGGTCATTCTGAAACCGCCGTTACTTTGATCATGGTGCGCTTCACGATTCGCGCATCAAATTCGCTGCGGAACAACGTAAGAGCGGAATGGACTGGCGCATACGCAGATGGTCCAACGAAACAGATGGTGTTCATGCGATACGGAAATGGCACTGCGGCAATGCCAAGTTTTTCGTTTGATGCGTGAGGGAAGGCACCCGGGCAAATTGATTCGCCCACTTCGAAGATTTGGTCAAGGTCAGCATCAGTGCCCTTGCCATCAACAACACGAGACAAAATGCGCTCAAGCCACGTTCCGCCTTCACGACATGGTGTGCATTTGCCGCACGATTCATGGGCATAGAAACGGGTAAGAGTTAATGCGGCACGAGGAATATCTGTCGTTGAGTCCATCACCATGATGGCGCCAGAACCAAGCATTGAACCTGCTGGCCCCACTTGACTTGCTTCGAATGGAAGATCAAGTTGATCAGCAGTGAACCACGGAGCAGAACCGCCACCAGGAACAAACGCTTTGAGATCATTTCCATTGCGAATGCCTTGGCAGAATTCTGCCCCGTACAACAAGTCACGGAATGTTGTGATGCCGTTGATGATTTCAAACACGCCAGGGCGATTGACATGGCCAGAAACGGCAACCATTCGTGTACCTGGAGAAGTTGCAGTACCAATGGCTGTGTATGCAGCAGCACCGTTGTTCAACAACCACGGAAGGTTGGCGAGCGTCTCTACGTTGTTGACAATTGTTGGTTGTCCGTACAAGCCGTTTGCTGCAGGGAAATATGGAGGCTTCAAGCGAGGCATACCGCGATTACCTTCAAGGCTTTCAATCAGTGCAGTCTCTTCGCCCACCACGTAAGCGCCTGCACCCCAGTGAAGAACGATGTCAAGAGAGAACTTTGAACCAAGAATATTCTTGCCGACGTATCCGGCTGCATATGCCTCGTTGAGGGCTGTTGCAATTCGTTCTTGAGCAAGCGCCATTTCTCCGCGTATATAAAGGAAGCATTGCGACAAACCAGCTGCATACGAAGCGATGAGACAGCCTTCAATGAGTTGATGAGGATCACGTTCCATCAACAAGCGGTCTTTATATGTGCCTGGTTCACTTTCGTCACCATTGACAACGAGGTACCGAGGCCATACGCCTTGTGGCATGAGTCCCCACTTGTTACCTGCAGGGAAACCAGCACCACCACGACCGAGCACGGTGGCATTCTTGACTTCGTCATGAATTTCATTTGCAGGACGAGCAAGTGCTGAGCGCAATCCCTTATAACCATCAGTGGCTAGATAGCGCTCGAGTGTGTACGAGTCTTCATATTGAAAACGCGAAGTTACAACTTGAGGACGATCTCCAACATAAAAGCCGGGTGCATGCTTCCAGGTTCCGCCGGTCATAGCGCAGCCTTTCCATCAAGCCACACGGGATTTTCTGTTACTAATTCTGGTGCAACGGCGCCGACTGCGCGGTCAGCAGGAATGTGCTGACGGACTGATGCAACAACGCCGTGTGCGGGAATTTCGGATGAAAGATTTCCAGCCGACAAATCATCAATAAGTGAGTCGAGTTGATCTGGTGTGACGCGATAGCGATAGCGATAGTTCACTTGCAAGCAAGGAGCTTCAGTACATGCTGCCTGACACTCGGCGCGCTCAAGAGTGATCTTTCCATCTGCTGTGGTGGAACCCATCTTTATACCAAGGCGCTCTTCCGCATGATGCATAAGTTCCTCTGCGCCCAACAATGCACACGACATAGTGCCGCAGATATTGATGAGGTACTTACCCACTGGTTCGAATTTGAACATCTCATAAAACGAGGCTGTTCCGAACACTTCTGCTGATGATGCTCCGACTAATTCACCAATGTGTGACATGGCTTCGTTTGTGACGTAACCATCTTGTTCTTGAGCGAGGTGCAGCAACGGAATAGTTGCAGACCTCGCTTTTGGATAGCGACCAATGATCTCACGTGCAAGGCGAACATTGTCTTCTGTTAGTCGAGGCATTAGCGATCAACCTCCCCGAGAACCGGATCAACTGATGAAATAACTGCAACAGCGTCAGCAACGAGCCCGCCACGCATCATGTGCGGCATGGTTTGAATGTTCACGAATGACGGAGCACGAACATGCATGCGATACGGGTTCGATGAGCCATCACTCACGATGTAACAACCAATTTCGCCACGTGGGCTTTCGATAGCTTCATACACTTCACCCTCTGGCACTTTGAAGCCTTCGGTAAAGATCTTGAAATGGTGAATCAGCGCTTCCATTGACTCGTCGATACGCGCACGAGGCGGTGGAGTGACCTTCTTGTTTTGGATGCGGAAATCACCAGAAGGCATACGTTCAAGAATTTGATACACAATGCGCATTGATTCACGAATTTCGTTAAAACGGATTGAGTAGCGGTCGTACGCATCGCCGTATTGGCCAACGATGACATCGAAATCCAATTCGTCATAGCGCAAGTACGGCATATCGCGACGTAGGTCCCATGCAACTCCGGTCGAACGAAGAATAGGGCCTGTTGCACCAAGCGCGATTGCTTCTTGTGCTGTGATGACACCGACGCCTTGAAGACGCTCACGCCAAATCGGTTGACCAGTCATCAAGATGTCATATTCTTCAAGTCGTGATGGCAAGCCTTCAAGAATTGCAAGCACGTCATCGCGCCAACCTGCTGGCAGGTCTGCTGCAAGGCCACCAGGGCGAATGAAGTTGTGATTCATCCGAAGGCCCGTGACCTTCTGAAAGAAACGAAGGACATCTTCACGTTCACGCCATCCGTACAACATCATGGACACTGCGCCGAGGTCCATTCCATTAGTGGCGAGGAACAATAAATGGCTGCTCATACGGTTCAATTCTGAAAGCAACATGCGCATCCACACAGCACGTTCCGGAATATCGCCGTCAATACCAAGCAGTTTTTCAACTGCCATCGAGAAAACAAGTTCGTTATTCAATGGAGACAAATAGTCCATTCGAGTGACGTTTGTGCCGCCCTGCATGTACGTCAGTGCTTCGCCGGTCTTTTCCATGCCGGTGTGCAGATAACCAATGATTGGCTTGCAGCGCAACACAGTTTCACCTTGAAGTTCAAGCATGAGACGTAGAACACCGTGTGTGCTTGGGTGCTGTGGGCCCATATTGATGATCATTGTTTGATCTTCAGGAGCTTCGGTCTGTACTTCTGCAAGAAGTGCAGCTTCTGTCTCGCTCAGGCGTAATACAGAACCGACTTCTCGCAACAATTCCTTTGCAGTGAGTTCACTGCGTGACAGGAGTTCTTGTCCGCCTTCAGCGGTACCTGCAGAAACAATGGTCATGAGTTTGCACCTTTGAACTGCACAGGAATAGAGCCTTGGCTGTAGTCCTTACGTAACGGGTGTCCGTCCCAGTCTTCTGGCATCAAAATACGTGTCATATCAGGATGGCCCGAAAAGACAATTCCAAACATATCGAACGTTTCACGTTCATGAGCTTCTGTGCCCGGATGAATATCAAACAATGTTGGAATGGTGGCGTCATCTGCAGGAACTTGTACTCGTACTCGAATTCTCTTGCGTTGTGACAACGACAACAAGTTCACTACTACTTCAAAACGCTCAGCTTGAATGCCGAAACCAATTGTGCGATGTGGCATTGCAAGGTAATCAACCCCGGTGAGATCAACACACATCTCGTATCCCTCGTCGGCCAATGACTTGATTACTGAAACGTATTGATCGCGCGAAGCATGTAGCACGCGCTGTCCGAGAGAATCTTGAACCGGGCAACCATGTTGAGTCACTACAGCATTCTCTATTGTGTCTGCTGAGTCACTCATGATTACTTCGTACCAATGGTGACTGAAGTGTGCGCTGCAAGTTCAGAAGAAAGCTCAACACCAGCTCCGCCATTATTAGCAACGCGACGACGCATAATTTCACCATCTTCAATCAGTTGATGCAAAGTTTCAATGGCATGAATGAGAGTTTCAGGGGTTGGTGGACAACCTGGTGCATACACATCAACAGGAACGATCTGGTCTACCCCTTGCACGATTGCGTAGTTGTTAAACATTCCGCCACTTGATGCACATACGCCCATTGAGATGACCCATTTAGGTTCCATCATTTGGTCGTACACCTGACGAAGTACTGGCGCCATCTTCTGACTGACACGTCCGGCAACGATCATGATGTCTGCTTGACGCGGAGACGCGCGAAACACTTCCATTCCGAAACGTGAAAGGTCATAATGCGATGCACCAGTTCCCATCATTTCGATTGCACAGCATGCAAGACCGAAGGAAGCTCCCCAGCTTGAACGTGAACGTGCCCACTTCACTAAGTCTTCGACACGTGCCGTAACGAAGTTGTGATCCATTCCGCCAAGACCATCATCAACGATGTTCTGAACAACTCCCATTAGGCAGCTCTGCCTTCTGAACCTACAACCCGCACAGAACTTGTTGTAGTAAAACCAAGCGACTCTTGAGTTTCAAGTTTGCTTGCCCGCTGTATTGGGCCCCAGTCAAGAGCCCCACGAGCGATCATGTACACAAATGCCACGAAGAACACTGCACTGAAGGAAACCATTTCAAAGAATCCGTATGTACCAAGAAACTGACGATCAACGGCATACGGATACGCAAAAATAATTTCAATGTCGAACATGATGAACAACATCGCGACAACAAAGAAGCTGACAGGAAAGCGTTCTGGTGGTTCACGACTCGGCACAATTCCGCATTCGTACGGCGCTTCCTTTGCAGAGTTCGGACGATTAGGCGCAAGTAACTTCGAAGCGAGAAGACTGATGACAGCGAACAGAATTGCCAGCACCATCAAAGCAACTATCGGAAGGTACTGGCCCATGGTTTAGGCCACCGATGATTTGAGTGCAAGGTTCTTGCGCAGCAAAGCTTCACGACGATGCAAGACCCATGCCAATAAAAAGAAAATTAATCCGGAACCAAAGCCAATAAGAAACGCTGGGCGACGCTTCGCACCCAAGTCACGAATCATCACTACGTAACGGTGCCGTTGAAGTTCGTCAATCTCGGCACGTGCGGGTGCTCGACCAGGTTCTGAACGCTGCGCAACTAACGGTGCAATCTCAACAATTGCATACCGTGGTTTGTGCTTAAACGCGAAGAAGTCAATCGATTCTCCAAGTTTTGGATATCGTTCGCCACCTTTGTCGTACACAGCGACTGCGACATATTCTCCAGCTGCAAATTCCTTTGCATCAATCTGAATAATTTCATCTGCTGAAGCACTTGCCTGACCACGTTCCGGATCAGATTCTTTCAGTGATTTCCAACCTTCGCTTATCAACTGGTCAGAAACCTTCTTTGCCGCCGCCACACGAGGAAGATTCTTTAGGTCGATTGAGCCCGTGACAATTTCCGTTCGATTCAGCAAAGCACCATCGCGAACAATCGCAATCGGTTCACTCGGGTGCCATGTTGGCTCTGGCCCTTTTAATCCGATGCCGTACACAGCCCAAACAATGGCCATTGACATCATCCATCCGGCAAGACCAGCCAGTGCAACCAAGAAACCAAGGCGTGCACCGAGGTTGGTTCCCAATATGAGATACGTAGAACCCATCAACACCACAACACTGATGATGACGATGATCCATCCGCGGATCTCTGGTTCCCAACTGACTGCAAGTAGCGCTGACAACATCACAAACTCCGAACGTATTCCACGATTAACTTCAGTTGCTCGTCTGTGTACACCTGACCAAAGGCTGGCATTCGGCCACTTCCCTGTCCTTGTTCGCCGTAACGTTTGCCGAGTTCAGATCCACCACTGATAAACGCAATCATGTCTGCCTGATTCGGGAACTGCCGAACCGAAGAACCACCAGTGAGGTTTGGCCCGAGAGCACCACCACCAGTTGCTTGTGGATCGCCATACGACCAACCCTTTGTATGGCAACGAGCACATGAGTACGCACCTGAATTAATGTTCAGATTGAAGAGTGCTTCACCGTCTGAAGCGTAAAATCCTTTTTCCACTTGATCTTGTGCTTCATCCATAATCTTTTTGTTATCTGCTGCGGGCAACACACCGTCGACACAGGTGGGGTCGTATGGGCCGCGCGGCTCATCACAGTTGTCCTGTGGAATCTGAATTGACTTCATGTACTCAATAAGGGTGGTGATATTTTGATCAGTCAGTGGACCACCACCGATGATTCCCCAAGCGGACATCGGGGAGAATGGACGACCGTAGTTCAAGATAAAACGAATCTCGTCATCTGTATAGCGATATAACACCGTGTTCAGTGCAGGAGCTTTCCATGATACTGATTTCACTTCACCTGTTTTTGGATCAGTAATTGCGTACGCAGCAACTCCGCCAGTTGCATTCATGCCACCGTGACAACCTGAACAGTTGAACCCACCATCAGCAGTAGACGCAAACAGTTCTGCTCCCCATTCGTTGAAACGCTTTTCAAAATCGAATTCCGCTCCGGCTGTGCGGCCAGGCTCAAGAACCCAATAAAGAGGCAAAGAAATGGTGATAATCACAAGGAACAAAAGCCCAAGAATCTGGACACGCTCAAGACGTGGACCTTCAAGAATTTCATCGTCGTAGTAGGGCTTACGGTTCGCAGCAAGTTTTTGCTCAGAACCAATTTCGGCACGTGATGACCGAATGTTTGAGAATGCGTAAAACACCCAACCCGCAAGCGAGATGAGAAGAATTACCCACGCAATAGAAGTGCTAGTAGATGCAAACATGATTAGTGCCCTCCGCCGACACAGTGTGGTCCTTCGGCTTCTTGACCAGTTGTATTAACTCCAATTGATGGGCCTGCAAAAACTGCGCCTGTGTCAATAGTGAGCACACCGTTCGCGATGTTCACTCCGAAACGATCCATCCCACGTGGAGCTGGTCCACCCTTTTTTTCACCAACGCGGTTGTACTGAGAACCATGGCATGGGCATTCAAACCATTGCGAGCTCTTACATTCAGGAACTCGACAACCAAGGTGAGGACACTTTTGATACAACGCAACAATGCCCTCCTGCATTCCAGAAAACACTTGTTTCTGAGCGCCATAAACCGATTGACCTTTTCCGAGCGCATCTTTTGGATACTCGGTCACCCAAGCACGTGCTTCCGACAAATACAAGAAGCCTTTATTCTGGCGAATCAATTGAATAACATCGTCAATTTTTCCGGCATTGATCTTCGTACCGAAACCGCCTTCGGCACCTTTCCAAAGAAAACCTACGACTGAAGCTCCGAAAGCCCCGACGCTGACTGTCAGCAAGGTGACTGTTGCACGATTGAAGAACATACGACGCGACACACCGAGTGCTTCTTCATCAGGCGCAACCCAAGGAGCAACTTCAACTGGCGCAGCCTTAACCACGGCTGTCGAGTGAACTGCTGCTTCAACTTCACGCCCACTTGATGCGGTATCTGAAATGTTTGCCTTTGTATCGCGAGAGCGAGTCTCGCGCGACAGTGCGCCAGCGCCGCGAACTTCAGAGGAGCGCGATGTTGTAAGAACAACAATCAGGCCAAAGATGATCGCTGCAATAACAACGATTGCGATGACAATTCCGGTGCTCATGACTGTTCATTCCTTACTTTTTTATCGCTACGTCGAATGTTGATGGGGGTAATCATTTGCTTCATCACAATTCAAAGAAGATTCCGTCACGCCATGGGAAAGTGAAGTTGAAACCGGGACCGCGGAAGAAAGAACCGATAATCACGAGCACCGCCCAGAACATAAGGAACAAAGTGAACATTGACGTCATCCACTTACGATCTTCTGGTCTATTGGAAGGATTCTTGTCAACGAATGGAGCCAAGATAAGGACAACAAGCCCCATTCCGGGAAGAGTCACACCAGCAATCATCGGGTGGAACATGGTGAGAAGTTCCTGTAGCCCTAGGAAGTACCACGGCGCCTTTGAAGGGTTCGGAGTTTTGTTGAAGTCGGCGGCATGCATCAGTGGTGCGTTAACAACCCACGAGAAGATGAACAAGAATGCCGTACATGCAAGACCTGCAACAAATTCAACAGCCAACAAGTGAGGCCACGTGTGAACTTTGTCTACTGGTGCTGCTTTCGTTTCTTGAATAGAACCAGACTTAACAACGGTCAATAAACGTTGTGTATGTCCACCAGGACCAGCGCCAACAGGCAATCCAGCTGAAGGAGTTGAAGTAACAACTGCTGAAGCTTTTTCTGCAACTGCTACCGCACCGCCGTCTCCGCGAGCTGCTTTACTGCGCTCTAGTAAGTGGTCAGGAATACGTGAGTCACCTGCAGCAGCGGCTGCTGGAGCTGCTGCATCATCAGCGGCTTTATCGCGAGCTGCTTGTGCTCGCTTTAGGAGATGCTCTGGGATTTCAGTCATTAGATGTCCTCTCGATCACAAAGGTCCGGAAATTCCGCCGTCTTTACGCACACGCCAGAAGTGGATGGCCATAAAGATAACGATGACGAATGGAAGTAGGAGTACGTGAAGTACGTACCAACGAAGCAATGTTTCGGAACCAATTTCAACTCCGCCCAGCAAAACGAAACGCACTTGTGATCCGAACACTGGCGTATAACCCATCATGTTGGTACCAACAGTTACAGCCCACAGGGCTAACTGGTCCCACGGCAATAAGTACCCGGTAAAAGACAGAAGCAATGTGAGTGTCAGCAACACAACACCAATGACCCAGTTGAATTCACGAGGTGCTTTGTATGCGCCGTGGTAAAAGACGCGAGACATGTGAAGGAATGTTGAAAGCACCATGAGGTGTGCTCCCCATCGATGCATGTTTCGAACAAGAAGTCCGAATGTCACAGAGGTCTGCAACGTTTGAATGTCTTGCCATGCTGCAGCACCTGTAGGTCGGTAGAAGAACATCAAGAAGATACCTGTAACAGTGAGCAAGATGAACAAGAAGAAGCTGAGACCACCAAGACACAGTGTGTAACTGACCTTGACTGCGTGACGCTTTACCTTCACCGGGTGCAAGTGGTACAGCACCGAGTTCATGATGACGTACGAGCGGTTACGCGGGCTGTCTGTATAGCCCTTACGGAAGATTGAACCAGGACGGAAAATTGCATTCCATGCCTGACTTCCCTGCATTTGATTGCCTAATTGGGCCGCCCGCTCTTTCAGAGTAGGACGGGGATTATCAAGAACTTTTGCCATGGGCTTTTACCTCAGAGTCGCATTCCATAGCCGTAGCCATGATTATTAGTTCGGATATGACTGTCACCATCAGGATCTGGTGCACCGACTTTGCCCAAGATGATTACTCCTGTTGGGCAACGGTCGACACAGAGTGCGCAACGGGTGCACACATC
>Ga0209442_1001024_pt1 | contig 16032 bp, 19 predicted proteins | sample LauGreSBDMM110DD_2_FD_187565 | JGI IMG/M metagenome (GOLD analysis project Ga0209442, IMG submission 187565) | Freshwater lake microbial communities from Lake Michigan, USA - Sp13.BD.MM110.DD (SPAdes) (version 2) | ecosystem: Environmental > Aquatic > Freshwater > Lake | place: Lake Michigan...
TTTGAATAAAAATCAAGCTGTTGTTTAGTGAAAGCAAAGCAGTGGTTGTCTATTCAAATCATTGAAGGTATTACTTTGGTTGAACGGATCTGAAATCTTTTTTTGATCCTCAGAGCCTTTGAAAAAAGTTTGGGGTCTAGAAGGATGCCACCCATTTTTGCCCTGCGCACAAATCGTTGAGTCAGGTTTGGTTTCGGCGGGTCTACCGTGCTTGTGGCTTATCGTGGTCATTCAGTGTCGTTTTACACGACAGGTGGTGTTGCAGGTGTTAGTGCCAAGGTGTCCTTTAACACGACACATCAAATAATCCAAATACCCCAAAAATCGCTTTTCAAATCAATAAACATGAGGTATCGTATAAAAGACTAAATGTACAAAGGAAAAATTATGAGTTCGGAAAATGAGTCCCCTGAGTACGACATTCCCCCTGTAATTCCATTGACACAAATGGAAATGAAAGAAGATGGAACTTCAATAGTCAAAAGAGTTCGACCGCTGACCTACGCCTTGATGACGTTCGTCAAAAATATATTGAATGAGCCCGATACGGTCAATATCTCTGATGATGAGATGGAGGGTGAATGGAGTCATAGATTCTCAATTGATGATGACACGGAGTACACCCTGTACATCAATACTTATGAGGAAAACGAACTCATTACTTTGGATGTCTACGTGTCAACAGTTGACACTGAATTACTAGATGAGGCATCAGTGAATGAATTTATCGTTGCGATGAACTTATATTTGAAAATTGGTCAAATTCAGAAATTAAAAAATAACTCGATAAGATTTCATGCATCTATAGCTGTTGAAGGCATTGCTTCTCAAGAAAAAGACTACAGCGGACCGCATTTAATAAGTCCAAAACTTTTTGCCAATATGTTTGGCTATGCTGTGAGTGAATTTCCAGATATTGCAAATGCATTTATTGAGCTGCAAAATACTAATTGATACTAAGTATAGAATTTTTAGGGGTATTTTGTAGTTCTTCTTTTAGATCATTGCTTCTGGTAGTTGAGTTTTTTTGTTTGTAATTCGTAAAGCCAAAATTCTACGATTAGAACCATCGCAAAAGTATCCAATTCACAATACTGCAAAAGCGACCTTTCAAGCTGAATTCGATCGGCTGGTTTTAGATCTTCAAATTGTAGGCGTGCATAAGCTGTTGTTGCAGCACCCCCATCCGCGATTACAAATGACTGATCAGTATGTTCTATTGGAACTGTCAGCTCAGCAAGAAGCGCATATGGATCTCTACAACTACCTACTGCGTCAATTTGTAACCACTGAAAATTATTAAAATTTTTACTTTTGATGCCTGTATCTGAACCATAAATTGGGTTTGAATATTTCTTCTTGATGAATTCGGAAATATTCAAAATGGAAGGAAGAACTTTTTTGATTGAGTTACTTCCTTTAGATGCTTTTGTGAAAAATGTATCCCTAGACAATCTACACAAATCGTAAAGCTCCCGATTTCCGTCTTTTGTGATTGAAGTCAGGAATGTGATCAATTCCTCTGCATCCTCAATAACAACAGAAGTGTTTTGAAGTTGAGTGATGATTCGTTTTAGGATTGTGTTTTCATGTGGGCTCCACATGAAAATTGTTCCATTATCATTTTGCAACTCAGTCATCAATGACCTTGCAAATTCGAAATTTGGAAAGACTCCTGGAGTTGCATCTAGAAACTGTCCGAAATGCTCAATAGTTCCATCAGCGTACATGACATGATGTGAAAATTGAAACGCTACTTGCTCATATGGTCGCATACCAACATGAAATGGAAGTGCGACAGCTGCAGTCTCAAAGTCAATGAAGTGGTAGGGAAAATTCCAACTTCTAATCTCTTTTATAAGTGGCTGTTCAGCTAGCCAGTAGCCGCCCTTGTCTTCGTCTGACGGTATGCCATCAACAATCATCCACTGCCGTTCAGATGTTGTTAAGAGTTCACCTTCATCTTTGAAATTTAAATCTTCCTTATTCACAGAAGACAGCTTGACGCGACCGTCTTTAAACAGTTTGTCTTTGCCGCGAAAGTTCCATATGTCAAGAATGGTGCCTTTGGAAAGATCTGCTTGTTCTAAATTAAAAGCCTGTTTCCAGCATTCATTAAAACCACTTATAGGGTTATTGGGTGAAGGAGAAGTGAACTCGCAATTGCTACATTGAGTTCCAGGTATTGGTAGGATTTTTTCATCGAGCTTGTATGAATTTGCCCAGCGATTGGACACCACATCCAGTGGTTCTTTGAATCCTAGATAGTGAACGCCTTCGTCCATAACAATGTCTACAAGTAGATCTACTGGAACTTTTGCTAATATTTTTCGATCAATTGGCAAGTCTCGAATACGAGGATCCGTAATAATTTTAGTGCGTTTACCTTCATGAGAGATTTTGAATAACTGGTTTAAACCATCTACATTTGATGTAACAGATTTGTCAGGCATCATAAGAAAGCATTTCAAATGAGCGTTAGGTATCGCTTTTTTTAGTACATACGCTTGATAGGCAACATCTTCGATGTACGAGCGCATCCCAGATGAAATACTTCCTTTTGAATTTAGTAGTTCTGGAAAATCAGAATCATATGATTTGGCTTTAACTTCGATCAACTCAAAATTATTTCCATCCTTGTTCAAAATATCGATGCGAATGAACAAATCACCGAAGCGAATAGCTGCTTCAAAAATTGTGACCTTTTCCCTTTTTAAGAGCTCATCTGTTTTTGACTCTGCAATTGCATGTTCAAGCTCGTGAACTTCGATCCCATCGGCATAGCAAGTTTTTGCCAGTTCACCTACTTGATACCCACCATCTGCAAGCATCGCGAGAAAAGTGTCCTCACTGCTTGAGTTTGGGTAGACTTTTGGTTTGCCTGTGTAAAAAAGTTTTGTCGGGCATTGAGTAGCTAGTTTGAAACGAGATTTGGTGAGATAGCGTGGGGCACTCATAATATATTCATTCAAAATAAGTTTTAACCTATTTTGTCTCTAATTGAAATTAAAAGCTCCAAGGCTTTATCTTCGCTACAGGCTTTCTCGTAACCAATAATATTCCAATATTTTTTCTGAACTAACTCAGATATATTAATCCCCGCCCTTAAAACTGAATTTGGATCAAATGCAAGCACCTGAAATTTAATTTTTTTACTCGTACCAGTTATGGCTTTTAGTGTTAAACCATCAAAGAATATATCAACTCCTAACATCCCGTTACTAGAGCCATCAGTTTTTTCTTTCAATACAGTTAAATCCATTTCAATGCATTTTGATTTGAATTTTTCAATGAAAATATATGTACCTTCTTTTTCTAATTTATCCCTTTTGGCAGCGGAAAATTCACCTGTATTCGTAACGGTTTGAGGAATTTCATGAACCCATGCCGGAAGATTAAATTCATTTACATATTTAACAATACGATCTACTTGATCGTAAACATCTTCAGTAATATTAATTCTGATGAAAGTGCAACCAATTTTTTGTTCAATAAATTTTTGCCGAATATCATCATTTATTAAATTATTCATGTGATATTCTTCGTCTATTTCAATTGCTAAATTTATGGATGGTAAATAAGCATCAATTTTATATATATTTTCAACCGAATATTGAGATTTTATTTCCACATTTCTTAGGGCATAATGAAGAGCATAAACCACCATACTTTCCCATCTTTTGTGACTGGTACGAGTATTTTCTTGTATATAACGCTCGTTTGGTGTAGCCATAAATTATTAATCCATTATATTTAATTTTCACTTCGTATATCTACAAGTTAGTATAAAAATCATTACTTGTAATACTATTACTCTTTAAGTTACTCATCTTCATCTTCATCTTTTATTTGATCTGAAACATCTTAAACAACTCAAAAATATAAGCAACTACTTTTTGAAAACAGATTTTTCAAGCCAACTTTTCAAGCGCCATAGTTGTTGAAGTGCATCTAAATTTGATCCGCCCCAATCGCCATGCCTGCTTGATTTTTTAGCAAGGACGCTATCAATCAATTGTCCAGCAACGGGACGATTGACGAACAAAAGGCGCAAACAAGCGCCTTTGTCCATCTAAACACATTTACTGAGCAAACCCATCTCGCAGTTTGAGGGCAGCGGCATCAATCTGTGCGTCCAGCTCTCCGTTCAACACAGCAGTTTTGATTAGCTCCAGTGTGGGCACCAAGTCTTTTTCGCCACCAACTTCCACTGCCACTTTGCCCTTGGCAAGTTCCAGCACCTTGGTGCCATAACGCACTGACAAGGCAAGTTTGCCTGATTCAGTAGTAAACCACCAAGGTTTAACTCGCTTGGGCATTTCCACTTGTCGGCGTATGCCAGTGTCGTGTTCCACGACACTTCGGAACTTGACTGGGGCAAAGGTTGTTCCAGCAGCTTGCGCTTTTGCTAACTCGCATTGTTCCCATAAGCGCAGAACTAACTTGTTGCGGCGTAATTGAACAGCGGGAACGCTGGTGGGTTTAACTGCTGCGCTGAGTTTGAGTGTTGATAAAGTAGCCATGTGCTTTTCCTTTCATATGTTGATAAAGCACAGGTAATTTTGTTGTCGAGTGGGCTGATAGAGCAACCTGAGTCCGTCCAGTTTGGCGGGTCATTGGCTGAGGTGTCGTTTAACACGACACTGGTATTAGCCAATTGCAATGAGATTTTGAGTACCGAACAAATGAATAGCCAGAGCACGAGCCTGAGTGATTGAGTCAGCATACAAAACTGTTCTAACCGTGATCTTGGATCCTTGCGTGTTAAACCGCACAGTTGCTGTGTAAGTGTGGGGTTGTTGTGTTACTTCTCGAATCAGCATGCGTTTGATCAGTTTTAAAACATAGCAGGTTTTGACTGCCTGATCTTCACAAGCTTCTTTTGTGTTCGCGCCACTTGCTGGCGCTGACGCTCTGCAGCCAAGGCATCTGCAGCACGATCTTTAGTTGCTGCAAGGCTTTTTATTCGCTGCTGTTCTGGCGTAGACGGCATGTTGGTAACTTCTGCAATTTTCATACAGATATTTATGCAGGATCAATTTTGCCGAAATGCCAAATTTAACCGTGGTTTTTCGTGTGTTTTATTTGCTGCGAGATAAATATTTGCGAGTTGCGATGAGTCACTAAAGAGTGGCAAGTAAAAAGCAGTTGCTTGTCACTAGTTACTAGTTGCTGATTTGGGAACAAATGAGTAACTCAGACTTGCAACCGGCAACGCGAGACAGGCGACGCCTTTTTTGGCCTCTGCGACTTCAGCGACCAGCGCAACTCCAGCAACCAAATCAAGGAGAAATTATGCTGACAACAAATCAAACAGAACTTGCCTTAAGACTTTATGAGAATTCCACATACGGCACCACCTACGGAAAGGGCTTGTTTCGACGAGCCTTGTTCAATGGGTCTATCGATATCAAATCACCCACAGTGAAATATGTGATTGATCTTTTCAATTATGAAGACTGGTGCAACATTGCCAAAACCAATTACCAAATAGAAATCATCAATGGCGTTCCCAAGCAGGCAGACACTTTATACAGTTGGATCAATAGGTATGACAGCAGCACCAAGCAAAAGACCTTGGTAATTGGCTATTGCTCATTCGATTGTGATAGCAAAGAAATGGCGATCATGATCATCGATCCAGATTTCAACATTGAAGACAAGTGGACGATGTCAGCCAAACCCTGTCAAGCCAACAGAAATGGACGGCGAGCCCCGCAGTTCCTTGCTACCAATGCTGACTTGACGGAGTGGTAATTTCATTTAACACCAACACAGGCGCTAATTTCCAGCCCTACAAGCGCGGATCTTTCAGCGCCAGCACCCCACAGTGCTGGTAACCCAAAAAACACAGCTGCGCTGCTTTAAACAATCGCACCTGTGTTGTCGTCTTTTTCCCACGAACTGCCCTGCAATATGGATAAATACAAGCACATAAGAAAAGTATGCTTTTCTTAACCGCGTTGATTTCATTGAGGTTTTTTGCCCCGTCAATTCATCGGGTTTCAGGTCGCACTTTTGAACAAAAGAAAACACACTTGCACATGCGTTTTTATTTATACAAAAGGAGCAAAAACAAATGGCACAAGCAAAAACACTTACCGCCGCAGAACTTGATCAAGTTTTGGACTACATCGCACAGCGCAGCTTTGCGCTGCGCAATCGCGTGATGCTGCTGACCGGAATGTGGTCAGGTATGCGTGTATCTGAAATCGCCAGTCTCTCTGTTGGTGACGTAATGAATGCCAACGGCACTATCAAAGCAGAAATTCGATTAACAGCAGAACAAACCAAAGGACGCCAACCCCGCACGGTGTTCTTGCCCCAAAAGCTGCGTGATGAATTGCATCAGTACATGGAGCTGCGTAATCCTCAAAGCCCAGCGCACCCCTTGTTCATCACAGCAGGTCGCAGAGGCTTTACCGCCAACGTGATGACGCAGCACTTTTATTGGCTTTTTAAGAAGGCAGGTATTTCAGGCGCCAGCAGTCACACCATGCGCCGCAGCTTCATCACCACTTTGGCCAGCAAAGGCATTGGAGTACGTGTGCTTGCAAGCCTAGCAGGACACCGCTCGATTGCCGTTACTCAACGCTATATCGATGTGCATGACGACATGAAACGAAATGCAGTGGAATTGGTCTGAGCTAATTATTTTTGATCCAATCTGATTTGGTATTTTTAACCCATTTCGAATGTTGCTGTAATCTTTGCGCTAGAAATGGGTAATTGAAATCAAGACTATCTATTGGCTCAGCACAAGGAAACCTACCTCGTGCTGCATTTTCGGCAATCAGCTCAAATCTCTCTAAGGCGCGGAAGGTGATTTTGCTTAAGATTATTCTGTCATCTATTTCTATGGAGCTACTTGTTTTACGTGGGCCCTTGGGATCAAGTACGTTAGAGTAACTTGCACTGATTCCGGACTTTGCCCCAAGACGCCAAAGCTCCCAATTGGGCTTTGCTGCTTTAAACCACAACAAACGCAGGCCTTTAAACATGGCATTTGAGTGAAACCTTTTTCCCATCAATTTTATTTTTGCTTGTTGTGTTGTACCAATGTCAAGTGATCGATGGTGGTCAATTAGACTTTTAAATTGCTTCAATATTTCTGTTCTTTTTAGTCCTACTGGAACGGAAATCAATAGTGCTGCAGACAAACCTTCTGACTGTCTAGCATCAACTAAGTCACTTTTAATTTTTTCATTTATCAATGTGACGTCTGTCTCTTGCCCATTGGGGAAAAATGAAATTTCTCGTAGCTTGGGTTTTGTAAATGGATTCCCAAAGATGTGCAAACCACGACTGAGCCACCACTGACGGAAAAGCACACAGTTCACGTCGCCGACCATGTCATATGTTTTTAGGACTTGATCGAAATCCTTTGGAACACTGCTTCGTTCAAGTTTGGATAGTTTTCTAGTTCGCGCAATGCGAGCCAACTCATAGCTTGGACTCAAGCGCAAGAATTCGAACATCATTTGATAAGCGGCAGTTGGGTGCGTATGCCACCCAGGGTGAGAGAAATCTCCACCCTTTAAAACCCAAGGCAGTCTGGAATTTGTCATATTTCAACAAATAAGATGTCAAATTATTATTATATAAAAATAAATGTAGAAGTTCATAAAGTCCATACATCGCATCAACAAACATGAAAACAGGTTGATGCGGTGGCTCCAGCAGGTCCGCTGAGGTCTTTTTAAAACTGCATTTACTTTGAAAGGTATCCAAATGCAAAATTCTGTAAACACTGTCGTCACTTCAACTTCAATCACTGAAGCAAACCAAAACGTAATGCCAGCAGCTGTCGTGCAAAACGACACTGCCAGCAATCCCAGCGGGACTGATGCTGCCAAGTCAACTGGTACCGTAATCAAATTTCCAAAATCAGCTGCCGCTGTGATTGGAGAATTGATCGCTGAAAAGGACTCATGGTTTAACAACGCCTACAAGACCAGCAACGACCAGTTGTATGTACTACTGGGCAAATGCCACGGACTTTATCTTCAGCTTCAAGAGCCAACAGAGGCCGCATCAAGATTGCGGAAAGAATTGGCTGCTTATGTGAAAGAAAAATTCCCAGGCATGTCCACCAGCTCGCACACACTTTCAAAAATCGTCAAGTGTGTTTTTGGTGCTGATCGTCGTCGCGTAAGTGCATATTCAATCGTGCTGCGCACAGCCTTAGCCAAAAATATAGATGCTGCTGGTATCCCTGACTTCATTCGGGAAAACGGTGGCGTAGAAGAAGTTCGATTGGCTAAGTCACCAAATTCGATGACAGCCAAGCAAAAAGCCTCTGCTGGCGCTATCACTTTGGCAAACAAAACCATAGTCAATGTCACAGCACCAGTATTCAAGGAGTCCTTGGATGCCGGAAATATTGGCAAACCTGTGGTGCTGCTTGGTACTTGGAATGCTGATGGCAGTATCACAGTCCACTCCTTTACCAACAGCGAGGGTGCAGTGAATGCGGCACTGGTCGCGCAATTTTCCCTAGCCAAGGCAGTAGCAGAAGCTCAAAAAGTAGAAGTAGCTGCAGCCAATGACAGTCAGATTGCAAAAACAGCTGTTACACAAGCAGTAGCAGAGGCCACAGCACTGCCACTTGCAGCCTAAAGCCAATGGGTGGGCTGATCAACAGTCCACCCAATTCAAACCAATATTCAAAGGACCCAAAATGTTAAATGATTTTGAAAACCGATACACACCTAAAACAGTAGATGACATCGTCTTTGAAGATGATCACAGCCGTCAACTGGTAGAGGATTTGATAACTGGTGCAAGACCCTTTCCGATTCGTGAAGGCAAGTGTGGAATCTTGCTATACGGAGTGCCTGGAACTGGCAAAAGTGCTTTGGCAAAGCTTTTTCCAGATGCAATGGAAATGGCACGTGCTGGATTTAATTCGAATAGTAGATATATAAGAGTACAGCCTGGCAATAACGATGCCTCAATGATCCAAAAGTTACAGAATCAAGCAGGACTTGTCCCATTTTCCACATGTCACTATTTTGTGTTGGATGAAGTAGATGAGTTGACCAAAATAGCAATGGCGTCATTGAAGTCATTAATGAATATGCCCGATTGTGTATTCGTTCTGACCACCAACAATTTTCAAGATATTGAAGTAGGTGTACGCAATCGCTGTCACTGCATTTCGTTTAATGCTGCGCCACCTGATAGATGGTTAAATTTATGCCGCCGTATATTAGATGACGAGGGCATTGTGAATGTATCTGATCAAACACTACTCAAAGTCATTGCCACTGGTAAAGGTAGCGCGAGAGAGATATTGGATGCTGTTGTGTCCATTGTGCTCAACACCAAACGTGCCAGTCAAACCAACTTGACCACAGCAGACAAGGAGATGGTATGAAAATCTCAAAGCCTATGAGTTCAAATCTCAGCTTGGTTAAGTTGGCTAAAGTTCAAGACAAGCGTAAATGGCATGATCGGTTCATTAAAAATTACAAAGGTCATACCAAGCAAGCTTCACCTACGATATTTAACGATATCGTGAGTTTGTTTTTTGTGGCTAAATCAGAAGCCAATCTACTTGGATTCATACGAATTACCAACTATTCAGCGCGATACAGTCACTTGACAGATCAACCCGCTTGGAGTGCTTCAGACGCTTATGTCAAGCCCACGTATAGAAATCGTGGTGTTTTGAGATTTATGCTCACCGAAGTTATCACCAATCACTTTGTGGTGTCCGCTTTGATTGATCAAGAAAGGTTAGATGCCAACGAGCAGTACTACTTATCTCTGGGCTTTAGCTGTACATCTGACGGACCCAGCAAAGGACTGCTTTATATACATCAAGCCAGTTTCAAGCAACACCTTGAACAAAAGATTCAAGCGCAGGCACAAAATGATGACTACTACAACATTGCAGCTTAAATAAAAGCCATAGTTCAAGCCAGCCTAGTGCTGGCTTTTTCATTGATCGACTGTCGTGTTAAACGACACCTGCAGTTTTTAACTCACCAACTACTTCTGGTACCACTCTAAGTGGAACTCCTTGTAAAGAAAATTTGATCGATAATCTCTAATTTGGTATTCATCCAGCTCAGAAAGATCATAATGAATTCACAAGGTTACGCAAAATACGATGAGGCAAAAAATCAATTGGAAGTCATTCGTCCTGGAGAAAATTCACCACGAACTATTCGATGCAATAACCTTGATCCATCATCATTAAAAATTCATGGGGTGCAAATTAATGGAGATGAGATTTGGATCCTGACTAGTCCCAAGACGAACTCTCGACCAAATCGCAAAACAATTTACTACTTTTCAAGTCTGTCTGGTGGTTCGAGCAGTGGAATGTAATTTTAATGCTGCGGTAGTTTCTGTAAGAATTTTAAGAATCGAACCTGAGTGAAATATTCCATTGTTCACTTACTTCAGACAATGAATCCCCATCGAATTCATTTAAAAGGACGACGATTCCATCATTGCCATCGTCCTCTCCCTTTTTAAGAAGACTTAGTCCCTCTGCACTTAGCATCGACCCGTCTTCGTCATCTGACATTTTTCCGCAAAGCGCCATTAAGGCGTTGTAAGTGTCTGAGTTCTGATCCTCTTCTGCTTGATCAAATCCTAAAATCTGAATTTCCCAGTCATCTTGACTAATTGAAAAGTAGCCGCCATCGTAGTCACCGCCACCTGCGTATCCATAAAACGCACCGTAAATATGATTCTTCTTCAGAAAATAGGCTACAGCAGCGGCAAATCCGCCCGAGCTGTCGCCTTTAAGGTAAAAACTTACATCTTTAAGCGTTAATTTAGATTTGCTCATATAGTAAAAGTTGGTAAGAGTTATTTTTTCTTGATGGATCTGTTTGGCCACATGGCGATACTACTTTTATTTATTATAGGTATAAGAATTAAATAATTTCATAAAATTTAAATTAGCCTGTTTTCAGAGTTCGTTATTTCCTAAGGGTAGTCTCGAGTTTTTAGAAAGATAAACTTGTAGTAACAAGGTTTCAACAAAGGTAGGAGTTAGTTGTTTCCAATCGGAATCTAAACAAATGCATTCTATTTTGATGTCAATAAATGGGAATTTTTGGCGATAGTTTGTTGCATTTATTGCAGGCTTTTTAGTTGAGCTTTTAAATGTAGGTCCACACTCCCAATGATCTGCGTGCGGTCCTTCTTTTTGGAAAACGTATGGCGTCCACCTTCCGACTCGATCTCCAAAAATACTATTATTCATGTAAGCAACTTGCCCGTCTTCTCCTCGAACTTTTCCACACATGCCAACATACAAGACTTCATTACTGGAATTAAGTCTAACAACGTAGACCCCGCAAGATTTTGGCCAATTTTTCTTTGTAAAACTGTTTCCAACTAAAGTCACGAGTTTATCGTTATCTCTAAAGTATCCAACAATTGACTCAAACGGATCAGTTGCACTTAATATGGAATTTATTAATTTTTCAAAATGCATACGTGACTTTTATTACTATTAGGTTAATTGCAAATTATTTAGATGCTTTACCATTTTGAAATTTGTGCAATTGATCTTATATTTGATAATGCATATAAAATTTGATAAAGTTAATTTGCAACAACTTGTACAGCAGATGTTGATGTTTTAAATGACATATCAATTCAATTGCTGATCAGCCATATAGGCTATGAATTTTGAGTATTCCCGCCCCAACAGACAATTGAAGTCACCATCAGTAGCGCCAGTCTGCGTATCTCCGTTACTACAATCAGCCCCTGTGTACACAGACTCAAGGTTTTATTTTGCTATAACTGCAAACTATGGGAACATCCAGTTGTTTTTTGTCTGCATATAAATCAGCATAAGGATCCATGTGTAAATGGTGAAAAAAGAATTGTGGCTCTTTATCTTCCATTAAATATTGATAAAGATCTGCTTTTGGATTAATTTTAGCTATACCATTTACCAATACCTCTACTGTAGTACCAACATCAAAATTAATTTCAGCGCCCTTTAAAAAATCGCTTGGATGTATGTAAATGCCATAATTTGCTTCTCTATGATTTGGTCCGCCTTTGTATGTTAAAACAAAATGATCTATCTTTTTTTCACCTTTTTTTCCCAACTCTTTCTTATCTTCTTTATCTGTTGCATAAAGCGTAAAGCTAAAATCTAATTTGAAATATAAGTTTGCCATTTGAATCTCCTAAATAAAGAACATAAATTAATCATCGACAAATATGATGATCTCTTCTAACAAAATATTTCTCACTCAAAATTACTTTTTGCGGGCTTGCTTTATGATATCGATCAAAAGGATCGCCGCCATATATCCATCCAGGGGGCATAGATTTTCGCAAAAGGCATCGATTTTCATCCTGTAAGACTACTACTACAAATCCAGAGTTAAGCAGTATCATTTTGGTTAAGTCATGAGAATTATTTCTAAATTCCTCATCTTGAAATATTTTTTCTCTCAGTAAAAGTAATTGGTCACGAATCACTGCAGCTGGAATTGAGTGCTCAAATAGTGCTTTAATTCCAATTTTTGCATAAGAAGATTTCGAGCCATAAAAGTATGCTTTAAGATTAATAATTTCAGAATTTAGGATTTTATTTTTTAAATCTTCATTTTTATCTATAAGTATTTCAACTCCTTTACTCACCCTATAAACTTCTGAGGAACTAACATACTTTGCAATGATGTTTCTTAATACATAATTTAAATCACCTAACTTCAAATTGAATTTCGGCTGCAATAAAATTGCATGTATTATATCTAGCCACATCAATTGTGGCTCTGTCATATTACTATCTGCAACTAGGGTCAATTTTTTTACTAATTAAAGATTATTATTTCGTTAACAGCAGCACATCTTTTATAAATTGAGAGTCGATAGCTTCGATTTCTGATTGTGCAATCAATTTGCTGTTCCAAAACACATAAACTGCAAAATCTGTACCGTCGGTCGTACCTTGACATTCGAATTCAATGCTTTCATCTCCTTTAACGACATGGGACATTGGCATTTCTGGGATCAACAATCCACCTACCTCTGCTAGTTTAATTACACAATTTCTAGTGATTGCTTCAGTACTTGAATAGTCAGCAGTCTGATAGTAGTAGTGAGGTACTACATAGATGACATCTTCCTCGAGTTCATCATCTGAGCTAACTGGTACCGAAATACCGTTTTTGTCAAACTTGGAACCTGCATAAAGAGGATATGAAGAACCATTGCTGTTTAGTTCTTCGATCCATTCTTCAGTAATCTTTTTTATCTTTAGTGAGCCGAATTCTTTAGGGCTGTAAGTGAAAACTGCAAAAGTAACTTCTTGACAGGAGAATTCTAGAGTTGTGTCCTCTTCCTCTTCCTCTTCCTCTTCCTCTTCCTCAACTGTATTGCGCAAGTTGCTATTAGAAATTGGATCGCTGCTTTCTTTGAAGTCAGGGTAGTAGTCTACGTTTAGTGTTTCCTCACCAATTTTATCAAACGGCCAGTTGTCCTCCGATAGGATAAATTCATCCCAATCCTCCATATCGCCAATGCCAAATCCCTTAGATCTAGTTCCTTTTTTATAAAAATTTTGAACAAAAGAATCTTCGAAATTTGGATAATTTCCAACAACCATCATTACATTTTTACTTAATGAACTAATTTCAGCAAACTCCTTTTCCCAAAGGTCTTTCTTATTGGTAACTATAGAAAATACAACTCTTCCTTCAGACTGAGATGATTTCAATATATTTTTTGCATCCATAACTTCCTGGAAGTCTTTTAGATCAAGGTCGCCGTCTTTATCCAATGTGACAAGATAGGATAAGTTGCTCTTGAAAACCTCTTTAACCTTGGAACAAAAATCAAAATAAAACTTCTTTAGATTTACTTCTGAATCAAACTCTTGAGCGAAAGAAATAACAAAGATGTATTTTTTTTTGATAGTAGTGCTTTTTACTTTCATTCTTTATTCCTAAATATTTTTTTCCATTAAACGCAAATGGCAACCAATAGAGCAGACCGATTGCATTTGATCGAGACTTATTTTTACGAACCAGCGTCCACAGCATCCACAAATTTTAATAAATTTCGGATCAACGAAAAAAATCTCGCCATCTTCAACAGTCCAAGCTTTAGGAGGATTGGTGGAGTTATCCCATTTCACTAAGTCACCCATTAAAAATCAAATTTTGCTGTGGATACAACTAACCTAACTCATATTAAAATTAAAAATAGTATTTTGCAAGCATCATTGATCATAAGAGTGTCGTTTAAAACGACACTTCAAGCCAACTGCTCAGCTGCCATAGTGGCTGTCAATTTTGAGTAGTGCCGCTCCAACATCACCACTGAAGTGCCCATCTGCCTAGCCAGTGTGTGTATGTCAGTGCCAGCCAATAGTTCCTGCGTGGCGTAGGTATGGCGCAGGCTATACAGCGTTCTGTCTGTGCCAGCCTGTCCCTTTACCAAGTCCAAGTCTTCCAGCAAGCGCCTAAATATCTTGTTCATCTCAAAGGGTTTGCGCCCATCCATGAACCTGAACAGTTTGACTGGCATTCTCAGCGCCAGCAAATCGTCAAAACTCAAGTCTGCTGTGTCAGTGTGCGTTGCCTGTAGTCGTTCAAGCACCGACAGGCATTCGTGCTTGGCGATAAGCCACCTTGCGCCTGTCTTGCCTGACACCCATATGCGTAGATAGCGCACATCCTTTTCCACATACCATTCAATGTGCTTCCACTCCAAGTTCATTGACTCAGTGCCCTGCCGCATTCCTGTCAATGTCAAAATATCCACCAAGTCTCTCAGCATCAATCGCATCTCGCCTGTGTAGCCTTCTACGCCCACATACCAAGTTTGTAAGTGCTGTTGAATCCGTGCTACTTCATCATTTGTGAAAGCAGGGCGAGCCTGTCCTTTCTCTCCGCGCACACTGAGTTTAGGCACTGGCACTTTGTCACTGATCCATCCTTGCTCCACTGCGGTTTGTGTGATGCGTGTGAATGCTGTGGCAAAAGTGAGTAGGGTAGAGACTTTGGGTGTGCGCCTTAGTTGTGAATTTCTCCACACTTCAAACTCAGCGATGTGTCGGCTTGTGATGCTGGTCAAATACATCTGCCCAAAGAACGGTATCAAGTAAGTCTCAATTACAGCGATATATGCGGTATAGATTTTCTTGCCTGTTCCTGCCGCTATGTCTCTCCGCATTTCAGCGATACAGCACTTTGCCATTTCATCAAATCGTTTTACCAGTGCTGTAAAACCCAATCGCTCTCTGTATCTGGCTTCGTCGTATCTGTCGCAGGCAATCTGCTTGGCATCATCTATGTTTCTACGTCTTGTGCTGAAGCGTATCCATTTGCCCGTATAGATGCGAAACCTTGCTTGCCAGTATTTGCTGCGAGCTACTTTGAACAAGACAACTTCGCTGTCGCGCAGATGTATTAGCCTACCTTCAGCAGCAGCCAAATCGTTGATGGAATCACGCTCAAGCAGCGTTTCTACACGCTTGTGCTGCTGTATCAACGCATCAGTTTTAACAGCGTATTTAACGCTGTCTGCTGCGTTTAACAGCACGGTTGTAGATTGAGCGCCGTAGTAATTCGTGAATGAAAAAATTGGTAGTGCGTCACGCTGTTTCATTCAGCAACTTTATTGTCGAACTGCTGAAAGGACAACCGCAGCGATAAAGTTTTCGCAGCAAAAAAAACTACGAAAAAGTAAACACGAGTGCGCTTTACAAAACAAAAAAGCCCAGGCTGGTGGAGCACTGGGCTTGATATGGTGATGACACGGTATTCCTACCGTCGCAATTGTTAGTTATGATTCCATCGCTCTAACCGACTGAGCTAAAGAGCCTTAGCCAAAAATTATAGCAAACGATTGGGTTCAATTGCGAGAACTTTTGAATAAAGTTTGTGACCTTGGTTTTAGTTTGCTAGTCGGGTGTTCGGGCGGTATGTATAAATCGTTCTGTCAGGTTTGGTTTCGGCGGGTCTACCGTGCTGTCGGCTTCTAGTGGAGATCAAACGTCCGGTAACTAGACGATCAGAAGTGATATTTGTCCGCAGC
>Ga0209442_1001027_pt1 | contig 16002 bp, 15 predicted proteins | sample LauGreSBDMM110DD_2_FD_187565 | JGI IMG/M metagenome (GOLD analysis project Ga0209442, IMG submission 187565) | Freshwater lake microbial communities from Lake Michigan, USA - Sp13.BD.MM110.DD (SPAdes) (version 2) | ecosystem: Environmental > Aquatic > Freshwater > Lake | place: Lake Michigan...
TTCGGGTTCAATTTTTACTGAACCATTTCGCACAGCATCTGCTGCAGCTTTTACCATCGGCTCAACTTTTACAAACCATTGTTTTGATAAGCGCGGTTCAATTGTTGTTTCACAACGTGAACAGTGACCAACGGCGTGAATGTATGGACGCTTTTCTGAAACAACTCGTCCTAACTCTTTTAACTTTGCAACGACAGCTTTTCGAGCATCGAAGCGATCCATTCCATCAAACTCTGTTCCCGTTCCATCCATCACGCCGTGCTCATTCATAATAATTACGAATGGAACGTTGTGGCGCATTGCCATCTCAAAGTCATTTGGATCGTGCGCGGCAGTAACTTTGACAGCACCTGTTCCAAAATCTGGATCCACTAACTCATCGGCGATAATTGGAATCATTCGATTAACAAGGGGCAGAAGAACTTCTGTGCCGATCATGTGTTTATAGCGCGGATCATCTGGGTGCACAGCCACTGCCCCATCGCCCATCATGGTCTCTGGGCGAGTTGTTGCAACGACAATACTTTGTTCACCCTCTCCATATCGCACGGAGACAAATTCACCTGCATCATCTTGATGTTCAACTTCGATATCAGAAAGCGCGGTCAAACACCGTGGGCACCAGTTAATGATTCGTTCTGCCCGATAAATAAGACCGGCATCATGCATTCTCTTAAAAATTGTTACTACCGCTTTGGACATTCCTTCATCCATCGTAAAACGCTCACGAGTCCAATCAACGCTGACACCTAGGCGTTTCATCTGACCTAAAATCGCCCCGCCAGATTCTTCTTTCCATTGCCACACTTTTTTAACAAACTCTTCACGTCCAAGATCGTGGCGAGATTTGCCACCAACTGCTAACTGTTTTTCAACTACGTTTTGAGTTGCAATTCCTGCATGATCCATGCCCGGCAACCACAAAACTTCAAATCCCTGCATGCGCTTCATTCGAGATAGACAATCCTGAAGAGTTTGATCTAACGCATGACCAATGTGTAGAACACCGGTGACATTGGGTGGAGGCAAAACAATTGAGAATGCAGGTTTGCTCGATTTCGCCTCTGCTGTGAAATAGCCGGCCTTAATCCACTTTTCATAGAGTGGGGCTTCAATCTCGGCAGGAGAAAAAGTTGAAGCTAGTTCGCGGCTAGAAGACATAGTGTGCAGTCTAGATTACGCGCTCTTCTCCTCTTGACCTTTTTGGCCACGGGAGCGCTTTGGAATATCTCCAGTGCGAATGACCAGAGTTGGAACTGCTCCAGTTTCAATGCACGCCTTAGTGATAATCACTTTTTCAACATCAGAGCGGCTAGGAACCTCATACATCACGGTTAGTAGAACCGATTCCATGATGGCGCGAAGTCCACGAGCACCAGTGCCACGATCTAGCGCTAGATCGGCAATCGCATCCAAGGCATCTGCTTCGAATTCAAGTTGAACATGATCTAAGTCAAATAACCGTTGATACTGCTTTACCAAAGCATTCTTTGGCTCCGTCAAGATCTGCATCAATGCTGCCTTGTCTAGGTTTTCAACACTTGTCAAAACTGGAAGTCGACCAATGAACTCTGGAATCATTCCAAACTTCAAGAGATCTTCTGGCATTACATCGGCGAAGATATCTTTACGATTTTTATCGCTTGCATCTTGCAAAGTTGCATTAAATCCAACACCAGATTTTCCAACACGGTTTTCGATGATCTTTTCTAGCCCTGAAAAAGCACCACCAACGATGAATAAAACATTTGTTGTATCAATCTGGATAAACTCTTGATGTGGGTGCTTACGTCCACCTTGTGGTGGAACAGATGCAACAGTTCCTTCTAGAATCTTTAATAACGCTTGCTGCACACCCTCACCAGAGACATCTCGAGTAATTGATGGGTTTTCAGATTTACGTGCAACCTTGTCGATCTCATCAATATAAATAATTCCTGTTTCTGCCTTTTTAACATCGTAATCGGCAGCTTGTAAAAGCTTGAGCAAAATGTTCTCAACATCTTCACCTACGTATCCGGCCTCTGTTAGCGCCGTTGCATCTGCGATTGCAAAAGGAACGTTAAGCATGCGAGCTAAAGTTTGTGCCATGAGCGTCTTGCCGCAACCAGTTGGTCCAAGCATCAAAATATTTGACTTGGCTAATTCGATTCCATCTTCACCCTTAACGCCGCCACTTTGAACTCTCTTGTAGTGGTTATAAACGGCAACTGACAAAGACTTCTTGGCACGATCTTGACCGATTACATATTGATCAAGGAATTCAAAAATCGACTGTGGCTTTGGAAGCTCAGATAGTCCAAGAGAGTTGGCTTCACTGAGTTCTTCAACAATGATCTCATTACAAAGTTCAATACATTCATCACAGATATAAACGCCAGGACCGGCAATAAGTTTTTTTACCTGCTTCTGAGTTTTTCCACAAAAGGAACACTTGAGCAGATCGCTAGTTTCACCGATTCTTGTCATTGGATAAGTTTAGATTCTCGGCCAGATTTATGCTTGAGAATTAAGGCTCACCTGTGTTCGCCGAGAGAATAATTCGGCGAACATCAAAGATTTCAAGCCAAGAATCAATAGAGATTCCATCATCAATCAGGGCAGAGGTTATGAAGTACTTACTTCTTTGCCTTACGTGATGCAAGAACTTGATCGATGATTCCATATTCAACTGCCTCGGCAGATGTCAAAATCTTGTCGCGCTCTATATCTTTGCGAATCTCCTCTGAAGACTTAAGCACGTGACGAGCTAAGAGATCTTCCTGTAAGCGGGTAATACGATCGATCTCTCTTGCTTGAATCTCGATATCAGATGCTTGTCCGCCACCTTCTGATGATGGTTGGTGAATCAAAATACGTGAATGCTCCAGTGCATAACGCTTGCCCTTTGCGCCGCCGGCAAGAATTACTGCCGCAGCTGATGCTGCTTGGCCTAAACAAATTGTGCTGATATCTGGGCGAACAAACTGCATGGTGTCATAAATTGCAGTCAACGCTGTGAAAGATCCACCAGGTGAGTTGATGTAGATCATAATGTCGCGCTCTGGATCCATAGATTCTAAAGTTAACAACTGCGCCATAACATCGTTTGCAACTGTGTCATCGATTGGCTGACCCATGAAAATAATGCGCTCTTCAAATAACTTTGTATATGGATCTTGACGCTTAAAGCCATAGGCTGTTTTTTCTTCAACCGTTGGAAGTACGTAGCGAGCGGTGATCTCTTGAATCTTGTCCATTACGCTTTTCCTCCAGTGATCTGATCCATTGATGTAACAACGTGATCGACAAATCCGTACTCCTTGGCATCATCTGCGTTAAACCAGTTATCGCGATCTGAATCTTCGATGATCTTTGCAAGCTTTTGTCCTGTGTGAAAAGCGTTGAGTTCTGACATGGTCTGCTTTGTAATAGCCATCTGCTCTGCCTGAATTCGAATATCAATTGCGTTACCACCGATACCACCTAGTGGTTGGTGCATTAAAATTCGCGAGCGCTTTGTTGCATAACGCTTACCCTTTGCCCCAGCTGTTAACAAGAACTGACCCATTGATGCAGCCATGCCCATAGTCACAGTTACAACATCGTTGGTAATTAACTGCATAGTGTCATAGACAGCCATTCCTGCAGTTACTGAGCCACCAGGTGAGTTGATATAAAGGAAGATGTCCTTCTTTTTATCAATAGATGAGAGAAGTAGAAGTTGCGCACAGACCATGTTTGCCATGTCGTCGCGAACTTCTCCTGATAGGAAAACAATTCGTTCTTCAAGGAGACGGTTATAAATCTGGTCCTTCATCTTGCTTTCTGAATCCACTTGATTGCCTCCCGTTATTTTTACCTGTAGTGACCTTAACAATTAAGCAGAAGAAATGCTTCCCGATTACCGCACATACATCTGTGACCTATGCCTAATCCATGCGTGAACTATGAAATGTTCGCTGAGGGCAGATTTAGAAAACGGAAAATTAAGCCTGCTCGACAAGATCGGCAGGAGCTGCCTTAGGTGAAAGAGCCTCTAGATCAACAACATTGCCAGATGCATCCTTAACGGTGATTCGACCCAAAACAGATGCCAACGCTTTTGCTCGAGTTACCTCTGCAACTAACTGCTGGATCTGTCCTGCCTTTTGCAACTCTTCTGCAAACTGTTGTGGGGCCATGCCATAGCGCTGTGATGTGCGCATTAAGTACTCAGTTAACTCAATCTCAGTTATCTGAACATCCTCGGCCTGAACGATTGCATCTAGAAGGAAATCTGATTTAAGTGATGAGCGAACCTGGCCATCTACTTCAGCGCGATGTTCGGCATCTTCCATACGGCCTTCACCCTCTAGGTGATCATTTACTTCAAGCTCAACCAAATTATCTGGAACTGGAATCTCATTTTCGGCCAATAGTTTTTCAACCAGGCGATCTCTAGCTTGTGCGCCCTGCTCCATTTTCTTCACGCGCTCTAGACGAACAATAAAATCTGCCTTCAGTTCAGCCAAAGTATCAAACTCGGATGCAAGCTTTGCAAAAGCATCATCAACTGGAGGCAGTTCGCGCTCTTTAACTGCCTTAACAGTTACCTTAACTTCACCTTTTTCCGCATCTTGCTGTCCAACAAGTTGAGTTGCAAACTGCTTGACTTCATCAACTGCCATTCCAACAACTGCATCATCTAACCCATCGATCATCTTGCCTGATCCAACTTCATAGGAAATATCATTTGCCTGTCCGCCATCGACTTCGGCTCCATCGATAAATGCTGTCAGATCTAGCGTTGCAAAATCACCGGTCTTAACAACTCGATCCACGGTGGTTAATGTGCCAAAACGTGTGCGAAGTGACTCAATCTGCTCATCAACATCGCTATCTGCAACTTTGACATCTTCTACTTCAATCGTGATCTTTGAGAAATCTGGCAGCTTTACCTCTGGTCGAACATCTACTTCAACAGTGAAAACAAGCTTCTCGTTATCAACAAACTCTTTAACATCTACTTCTGGGCGCCCAATTACAGCTACAGAGTGCTCTCTTGCGGCTTTGCCATAGAACTCAGGCAACGCTGAGTTGATAGCTTCATCAATTACTGTGCCACGGCCCACGCGTTGATCAATCATTGATGCAGGTACTTTGCCCTTGCGAAAACCGGGGATGCTCACCTGTGTTGCAACCTTTGCATATGCATTTGCAACGTGTGATTCAAGCTCAGAGAATGCAACTTCAACATCTAATCGAACGCGAGTTGGCGATAGAACCTCGACTGAACTTTTCACGAATTACTCCTCATGGGTTCTATGTTTAACAATATGGTCGGGGCGGGGAGATTCGAACTCCCGATCTCCTGCTCCCAAAGCAGGCGCGCTAGCCACTACGCTACGCCCCGAGGCGCAAAGCGAGAGTCTAAACCAGATTTCCTACTCTGATTACCGACCCAGTACCTTTAGCCCTAAGCACCTGCGGGTGTAGCTCAATGGTAGAGCCCCAGCCTTCCAAGCTGGCCATGCCGGTTCGATCCCGGTCACCCGCTCCAAGTTTGTTTATCCGATTGACCCGACCTGAATTTTTGTAAAACTTCCACTGGCCGTAATGCTTGCACCGGCGGTTGCACCAGAGGTCAAAGATACGACTAAGGAATATGGAGTTGTTACTGAAACTCCGTTCAACACAATGTCTGCAATTATGGAAATCGTTACGCGATTGGAACCAGAATAGACAGAGCCAGTACTAACTACATAACTTACAGAAATGCCAGGTGCACCAGCTCCTGCTGCAACAGATAAACCAATTCCATAACTTGCAGCAACTCGATTTACATCAAAAGTGCTAATTAAAACTCTGACTACATAGGATTTACCTGCCTCAAAACTTCCAAAGGCATCGGAGTTTGTTGTGCTGCCGGCAGTGCCTGGCAGTTGCTCAGCGAATGAAATTGAAGACTGGGATGCTAGGACTGTTCCGGTGTTTCCTGTGGCACCAGGCGCACCAGGAGTACCTGGTGTACCTGCACTACCTGGTAAACCATTAGTTCCTGCAGCTCCTGGCAAGCCATTAGTTCCTGCAGCTCCGGCTGCTCCCTTTTCACCAGCTAATCCCGGCAGACCACGGGGTCCAATTAATCCCGCTGCACCAGTAGTACCTGTTGCACCTGTCGAACCTGCTACACCAGAGAGAGCTGGGGTTGCCTTTGTTGGCAAAGGGCGCAATGACGTTGTTAACTTCCAAACTCCATTTGTTTTTGGACCATAAAGATTTGCATTCTTTGTGTCGATGTAAAAATCTCCATTTATCCCTACGGTTTTTGACGGAATCCCAGAACCACTGAGAATTGTGTTGACCTCAGTTGTGCCTGTTCGACCAGCGGCTTTATTGATGACATTTGGTGCAGCAATCGCAGTAGGGGCTAATGCAAGAACGAGCACAACAGATAAAGCTATTAGGGGTTTATTGCTTTTCATGTTTCACCAAATTTCATTGGGAGTCTTAGTTTTGACTTAATTACTCTGCTTGCGAATAAGGAGTTCCTAGGGGTATTTAAAGGATGGCATGGGGCCGCCCTACGCACGGAGGTTGAAACTCTCATTGGGCTTTAAGGTTCACCTGTTCATTTCCACAGTCTGACCCTGTTTATTACCTATTAGTCGATGGCGACAAGTCACAGACACTAGTGAAAAACACGAGAGGACGTTTAAATGTCATCAAAGAAAAAGCTAGCTGCAGTTGCAGTAACTATCGCAGCTCTCACCGCAGGTTCCGTCGGAGTTGCAACAGCTCATGAAAGAGGCGCTGGTAGAGGTGAAGTTATGGCAGAACTTGTAACTGCCGGAACGATTACACAGGCACAGGCTGATGCGATCGCAAAAAAGTTTGCTGAAAAGCATTCTGCAAAGGATGCAAACCGCGCAGCAAATGAGGCATCTAAAGTTGCACATCGCGCCGCTGTTGATGCCCTAGTCGCTTCAACACTCGGACTAGATGCCACAACGATTAAGAACCGACTTGCAGCTGGTGAATCACTTGCAACTATTGCCGGTGTTAAAAAGGATGCACTCATTACAGCGTTAGTGGCTCTAGAAACCACACGCATTGATGCCGATGTCCTAGCGGGCAAGTTAACTGCTACACAAGCAACAACTCTTAAGGCAAATTTAACTAGCCATATCACCGAGCGTGTAAATGCAGTCGGCGGTAAGGAAATGGGTCATAAGGGTATGGGCGAGAAAATGGGCAAAGGTCCACGTCGATAAATTTCTAGATTGCCTCCTCCTAGGTAAGAGAAAAGCCCGCCACGTGAGAAATCACAGGGCGGGTTTTTCTTTGCTCGTGGCAAGATAGCCACATGCGTATTCATATCGGTAGTGACCATGCAGGGTTAGAGTTAAAGGCCGCACTAGTTGAGTACTTACAGAGCAAAGGTCATGACGTTAAAGATCACGGACCACATGTTTATGACGCAGTTGATGACTATCCAGATTTTTGCATCCCTGCAGCCATTGCAACTGTTGCAGATCCTGCCTCACTAGGAATTGTCTTGGGTGGATCTGGAAATGGTGAGCAGATCGCTGCCAACAAAGTAAAAGGTGTTCGCGCAGTACTTGCATGGAGCGTTGAGACTGCAAAGCTTGGGCGAGATCACAACAATGCCAATGTAATTGGCATCGGGGGTCGTATGCACAGTATTGAAGAGTGCAAGGCAATTATTGATGCCTTTATCCAAACTCCATTTTCAGATGATGAGCGCCATGTGCGACGAATAAATAAGATCGCGAAATACGAAAATGAAGGAAAGCTCTAAAGCCGTTTATTGCGCCAGGTAATACATATCGTTTACAGCGTGGTCCTTATCAATTCCCTGATCTTCAAAGCGAGTAACAGGTCGCCACTCGGGCTTTTCGATCACTCCCCCGACAAACAACTCTGAATTGGAAAAGACTTCTTGAATAGAGATTGCATATGGCACCCAATCAGTTGCAATATGAATGTAGCCACCTTTTTTAAGCTTTGGATGGATGAGCTGTAAAAAGCCCTCATTAACGATTCTGCGTTTATTGTGTTTTTTCTTTGGCCACGGATCAGGAAAATACAGGTGGATGCCATCTAGTGATTGGTCGGCAAACATATGCTCCAGAACAACATGAACGTCATCTTCAATAACTTTCACATTATCTAGTTTGTCTTCATCAATTCTAGAAAGCAGTTTTCCGATCCCTGGCGGATGAACATCAACTGCGATGTAGGCATTTTCTGGATGGTTTTTTGCGATGATCGCAGTTGCCTCACCCATTCCAAAGCCAATCTCCATAATTACTTTTTTGGCCGTTGGGAAGATCGCTTTGAGATCGATAACCTCTTGCTTAAATTCAATGCCATGAACGATTTGAAGCGCCATCTTTGCTTGGCGCTGTGCAACGGTAATTCGAGAGCCGCGAATACTGTAACTGCGAACCGTTGGGCGTTCCATGGGCTAACTCTGTCATGGTTGGATTAGAACCTACAAAGCCTCGAAGGAGTAACAAGTGCCTGGACTGAATTTAAGCCGTGCTGAAGCAAAAGAGCGGGCCGACCATTTATATGTCCATAGCTATGTTGTGACCCTTGATGTGACCAAAGATGAAGAGGTCTTCTATTCAAAATCTGAGGTCAGATTCACCTGCAACCAGCCGGGCTATTCAACATTTATCGATGCAGTAGGCAGATCTGTAATTAGCGCAACACTTAATAATCAGCCCGTTGATACTTCTAACTTTGATGGAGAGAGCATCTTTCTTACCAACTTAGGCAGTGAAAATCTTTTAGTAATTGAAATGCAGGCCGAATACTCAAAGTCAGGTGAAGGCCTACAGCGCTCTGTCGATCCATCAGATGGCGAGGTCTATCTCTACTCACAAGGTGAGACGGCGCATATTCGAAATATGTTTGCATGCTTTGATCAGCCAGCGTTAAAGGCAACCTTCTCACTTACTGTTTCAACACCGGGGCACTGGCAAGCAGTTTCAAATAATCCAGTTGAATCAAAAACCGTTAAGGGTGATTTTGTAGAGTGGAAGTTTTCAACTACTCCCCGTATTTCAACATACCTAGATGCTCTCATCGCCGGGCCTTACTCATCTGTTCATGATGTTTATAAAGGCGTCAAGGAGATTCCAATGGGGATCTACTGCCGTAAATCGATGATGCAGTACTTAGATCCCGATGATATTTTCTTAATTACAAAGCAAGGCTTTGAATACTTTGAAAAGACTTTTGGTCTGGCCTATACATTTGAAAAGTACGATCAAATCGCTGTCGTTGACTTTAACTTTGGAGCTATGGAAAATGCTGGCGCCGTGACTTTCCGTGAAGATGTTTTAGTTTTCCGAAGCCATGTTCCAGAAAAGGCATACCTGTCCAGAGCAAATACGATCTTGCACGAAATGGCCCACATGTGGTTTGGCGACATGGTCACCATGTCCTGGTGGGATGATCTCTGGCTTAACGAATCATTTGCTGAATGGTCTTCTTATTTAGCGTTATCTGAAGGCACTAGGTTTAAAGGTGCGTGGTCAGAGTTTAACTGCGCCAGAAAAAACTGGGCATACCGTCAAGATCAACTCTCATCTACCCATCCAATTATCGCCGATATGGTTGATATGGAGGCGGTTAATGCAAACTTTGATGGAATCACTTATGCAAAGGGTGCATCAGTCTTGCATCAGTTGGTTGCACACGTTGGTCGCCCGCAGTTTATTGCAGCGCTTCAAACCTATTTTGCAAAGCATGCATGGGCCAATACAACTCTTGATGACCTACTAGTAGAACTTGAAGCATCAAGTGGCCGTAAATTAGATGCTTGGGTAAAAACATGGCTACAAACCGCCGGTGTAAACACCTTGCGACCTGTTTTAGATATTAAAGATGGTAAATACACAAGCATTGCCATCTCTCAAGAAGTACCTCTAATTCCCGAGGGATCAAAGGAGCTTCGCCCTCATCGCCTTGCAGTTGGCCTCTATGACATTACTGCAGATGCATTAAAACTTCGTAAATCTGTGGAGCTAGATGTAAGCGGTGCGCTAACTAACGTTGCCGAATTAGCTGGTGAAAAAACTGCAGATCTTTTGCTTATCAATGATCGAGATCTCTCATACGCCAAACTTCGCTTTGATGAACGATCTGTGGCAACTCTTAAATCCCACCTTGGCGCTCTCAGCGATGACCTAGCACGAGCGCTATGTTGGGCAGCAGTATGGGATATGCACCGTGATGCTGAGATCTCAACTGGTGATTTTATGCAGATTGCCTTTTCTGGTCTAAAAGGTGAAAGCGATGATGCCATTGTAAGCATTGTATTAAGTCAGTTAACAACTTCAGTTGAGGCATTTGCAACAGATGCAAACCGCGATAGATATCGTGAGAAGTTGGCAGATGCGCTGTGGCAGTTAGCAAAAGATGCAAAGACAGCAAGTGATCTTCAATTGATCTACACCCGTGCATTTGGGGCAAATGCATTTACACCAACACAGATCTCAAATCTTCGCGCAGTGCTTAACGGCTCTATCGCTGGGTTGAAAGTTGATACCGATCTACGCTGGTACTTGTTGATTGCTCTGACCGAGCGTGGTGAGACAACTAAGAGTGAGTTAGAGGAAGAGCTTGCCAAAGACAACACAACTACTGGAAATATCGCTTTTGAAACCGCCCTTGCCGCTTTTCCAACATTAGAGGCCAAGGCCTATGCATTTAACAAAGTCCGTGATGAAGCAGCTGTGACCTCAATTCGCTCTGCGTTAGTCTCAGGATTCCAGCGACCATCACATCGCCAACTTCTGGCCCCTTTCGTAGATCTCTACTTTGACAACTTATTAACTGAATGGGATTCAAAGTCTTACGAAGGTGCTGCAAAGTTTGTGACTGGAATGTATCCAAGTTGGGTTGTTAGTGCTTTAACTGTTGATAAGACAAATGCTTGGCTAAGCGGCGCCGGCAAAGATGCACCAGTTGTTTTGCGCAAACTTGTTAAAGAATCACAAGATGGATTGATTCGAGCGCTAAAGGTTCAAAAACTAGATAAGTAGCAAGCTGGTTACTCAATGTGAGTGACAACTGAAGATCCGCTATTTCTCTTCTTGCGTGGCTTGACTGCCACGTAGGCAAGAAATGAGATCACAACAAACATAACTGTTGGAATAACTAGAAATGTAACAACTATTTCAAAAACACTTATTCCTGGGCCAGCAAGTGAGCCATCTTCGATTCTGTACATGGGTGTAAGTGTAATTTACTTATGCAGTAGCTGCTGCCACACCAAATGGTTCTAAATACTGCAACCATCTGTGATCTGTGCGACCTGTTCCCAGAATTCTCCATGCTGCGCCAACTGGCTCCCGTGGCAATGTGCGCAGGCGCCAGCCGATCTCTTTCAAATGTTTGTCAGCTTTTAAGTGATTGCACTTATGACAGGCAGAGACAACGTTTTCCCAGTTATGGCCACCGCCGCGACTGCGCGGAATTACATGATCGATCGATGTTGCAGGGGCTGAGCAATAAACGCAGCGATTGTTATCACGGGCAAAAATTGCACGACGTGAAAGTGGAACTGCGTGACGATATGGGATGCGAACAAATTTATTGAGGCGAACAACAGAAGGAAGTGCAATCTGCCCACCAGAAAAACGAAGAACATCACCAGAGTCTTCAACCATAGTTGCGCGGTGATTTAAAACAAGGATGAGCGCACGGCGATCTGTGACGACACCTAAGGGTTCGTAGGTGGCGTTTAAAACCAAAGTACGCGACATGCCTGCTCCTGATCTAGCGCGTGGCTCGCGCCGATTGGTTTATCTTGCACTAAAACACCCGAACGCGCCTGTATTTAATCGCAGTATTTAGGTAAATGTTTGGATAAAGTCTCTTCATTATGAATGACTCCTTGCGTACCTTCCTCGAATGGATGGCCGGGACTCCCCTGCGGGTCCTGATCATCATTGTTTCGGCCGGATTAGCCCAAGCCTTTGGATCCCGAACAATCGCACGAGCGATGAGCAAATTAGCCTCAGCCGATTTAGTTCCAGGTCCTCGCAATATTGTTGCTCGGCAAAAAGAGCGAGCAAGCACAATCGGTGGAGTTTTATCTGCCACATTAAAAGTTGCAATCTGGATAATTGCAATTGCAATGTCACTGGGTGAATTTGGATTTGATTTAGGACCACTTATCGCATCGGCCGGTATCGTGGGAGTTGCCGTGGGTCTTGGCGCACAGACGCTGGTTCGCGATATTTTATCTGGAATTTTTATGTTAATCGAAGATCAATATGGAGTTGGCGACAAAGTTGATGTTCTAGAAGTTCAAGGAACTGTTGAAAAAGTTGGGCTTCGTGTAACTACAGTTCGAGATGGTTCAGGCACGCTGTGGTATTTGCGCAATGGTGAGATTCTAAAGGTTGGAAATCAATCTCAATCTGGTTGATTAACCATGGCATCTGCTGCCATCTCTAAATAGCTCCACAGCTGCTCTTTTAACTCATCTTTAATCTCAACACCATCTACTGCTGTGCGCATTGCGCGCAGCCATGCATCCCGTGCTGCAATATCAATTGAAAATTGGCTATGTCGCATACGAAGTCTTGGATGGCCTCTATTTTCTTGATAGGTGGTTGGACCACCCCAGTACTGAGAGAGAAACCATTGCAATCTCTGGGCAGCACCTTTTAAATCATCTGGTGGATACATAGGACGCAAAATTGGATCGTTAGCAACAACGGCGTAAAACTGTGAGGTTAGATCGGCGAAGAATGCTTCTCCGCCTACTTGTTCATAGAAACTACTCATGCGGCAGATTTACGTGAAGAGCGGTTCATTTTGATTGAATACATGGCAAGAATAGAGATCGGTAATGCAGAGATAACGCAGAGCCACCCATAACTTAACGTTCCGATAATGACACCGGCCACTGCGCCGCCGGCAGCACCAGATAGATTCATTACAAGATCACTTGCACCCTGTGATGATGCACGAGTTTGAATATCAACACTCTCTGATAGATATGCAGAGCCGGCAATTAACGTGCATGACCACCCTAAGCCCAATAAAAATAGCCCGATCCCTAATCTAACCGCATCATCTGCTTTTGCAGTGCCTGCAATTAGGGCGGCAAGGAGCAAGATAGTAAATCCAATTTGCATCACAGGCACACGGCCGATTCGATCACTCAGGGCGCCGACTAAAGGTGAAAACACATACATTCCCAGTACGTGCACGCTAATGACTAATCCAATGACCGAAAGTGTTACATCCACATGAGTCATATGTACTGGCGTCATCACCATCACAGAGACCATCGCAACGTGTCCAAAGGCAATAGTTAGAATTGCAAATAAAGCTTTAGGGTTTGTTCGAATGTGGGCTAGCGCCGCTTTTGTTGACTTCTTTTTTGACTCTACGGAGTCATTTCTATGGGCAATTAAATAAGGATCAGGCCTTAAAAAGATCAAAATGACAAGAGCTGCTAAAGCCAATGTCGTCATAGAGATTAAATACGGTCCAACTAATCTGGGTAGGCCAAATACTTCTGCAATGTTTCCTGAGGGCTGCATCAAGTTAGGTCCAGATACTGCGCCAATTGTTGAGCCCCAAACAACAAAGGAGAGCTGCTTTGCGCGCGTTTTATCAGTTGCTAGATCTATTGCTGCAAAGCGCGCTTGGTAGCCAGCAGCCGATGCAGAGCCAACTAAGAACGCTCCTATCAACAAAACAAGAACATTGTTTTGTGCTCCCCCAGTGATTGCAATGATCGAACCGATTGCACCGGTTATATATCCAGTAGATAACGCTAAACGACGTCCACCTTTTGCAGTTAAGCGAGCCAAAGGAAGCGCCATAGCTGCAGCACCTAAAACTGCACTGGTGCCAGCTAATCCAGCAAGTGTCTCTGATTCAGTTATAGATGCAACTAACAGGGATCCGGCAGCAATTGTTCCAGCGATCCCCACACCATTTAGAACCTGTGAGAGTGCAAGTGTTTTTACAACTTTGCGCTGAATCTCGGATTCACTTGCTAGAAGGTGTGGCACTAGTAAATCCTACTGCTAGGTAGTTGATTACATAGCAAGCAAAGTGCGCTCAGATCTATGTGGCGTACGTGTTACTTTTCGAGATATTGAGTCAGGAATGTGCGCTCATCATCGTTTAATGGACGTGATTTTTTAGTCTCCATTGATACGGCGACTTGAACGCTTTTAACACGAGCAACCAAAACACCTTTATCAAAGATCTCACATGTCATCGTAAAAGATGAGGTGCTAATGGAATCAATCCAAAGGACTACATCAACGAAGTGGCCACCAACATAGATAGGTGCAATAAAATCTACCTCTGCACGGGCAACAACCATTGCGATAATTGATGGTGGCTCATCTTTTCCATGGAACTGAACTGTGGACCACTGAAATCGCGCCTCTTGGGCATAGACCAGATACTTTGCATTATTTACATGGCCAAATGCATCTACATCGTCCCAGCGGACAAATTGCTTACATTCATACTTCATTTTCTAGCCAACTTTCTATTCTTTATTACTAACGTGTCAGTTTTCTATAGGTCATTCGGTGAGGCCTAGATGCTTCGGCGCCCAACCGTTCAGTTTTGTTTGCTTCATAACTTTCGAAGTTTCCTTCAAACCAGAACCACTTTGCATCGCCTTCATAGGCCAAGATGTGTGTGGCAACGCGGTCTAGAAACCAACGATCGTGAGAGATCACAACGGCGCATCCAGGAAACTCCAGTAATGCATTTTCTAGAGATCCTAATGTTTCAACATCAAGGTCATTTGTTGGCTCATCAAGGAGCAACAGGTTTCCACCCTGTTTTAATGTTAGAGCTAAGTTCAAACGGTTGCGCTCTCCGCCAGATAAAATCCCTGCAGCTTTTTGTTGATCAGGGCCTTTGAAACCAAAACAAGAAACATACGCGCGAGAAGGCATCTCTACTTGGCCAACTTTAATAAAGTCTTGGCCATCTGAGACAACTTCCCACAAAGACTTCTTAGGATCGATTCCACCACGGCTCTGATCAACGTAAGAGATCTTTACTGTTTCACCGATCTTTACGGTTCCAGAATCTGGTTGTTCCATCCCCATCAAAGTTTTAAACAGCGTTGTTTTACCCGCACCGTTTGGTCCGATGATTCCAACGATTCCATTTCGTGGCAAAGTAAAAGATAAGTCCTCAATTAAAACACGATCACCAAAGCCCTTAGTTAAATTGTTAACTTCAATAACAACGTTACCTAGACGCGGACCAGGTGGAATTTGAATCTCTTCAAAATCTAACTTACGAAGTTTGTCGGCCTCAGATGCCATCTCTTCATAGCGGGCAAGACGGGCTTTAGATTTTGCCTGACGGCCCTTGGCATTTTGTCGGACCCATTCAAGCTCTTCGGTTAAACGCTTGGCACGCTTTGCATCTTTTTGCCCTTCAACTTTAAGACGGGCAGCTTTTGTTTCAAGATATGTTGTGTAGTTACCTTCATATGGATATGCACGCCCTCGGTCTAGCTCTAAAATCCACTGCGCAACATTGTCCAAGAAATATCTATCGTGCGTAATGGCCACAACCGCCCCTGCATACTTATTAAGGTGTTGCTCTAACCACAAAACAGACTCTGCATCTAAGTGGTTTGTAGGCTCATCAAGGAGCAGTAAATCTGGAGCTTGCAGAAGAAGTTTGCACAGTGCAACACGGCGCTTTTCACCACCAGATAAAACAGAGACATCTGCATCTGGCGGCGGACAACGAAGTGCATCCATTGCCTGCTCTAACTGTGAATCAAGCTCCCATGCATTTCTATGATCTAGTTGTTCTTGCAGCTCGCCCATTTCAGCCAGCAACTTGTCATAGTCTGCATCTGGATTTGCCATCTCTGCGCTGATCTCATCAAAGCGTGCAAGCATTGCAACAGTTTCTGCCACACCCTCTTTAACGTTATCAATAACGCTTTTTGATTCATTAAGGACTGGCTCTTGCATCAAAATGCCTACT
>Ga0209442_1001028_pt1 | contig 16001 bp, 16 predicted proteins | sample LauGreSBDMM110DD_2_FD_187565 | JGI IMG/M metagenome (GOLD analysis project Ga0209442, IMG submission 187565) | Freshwater lake microbial communities from Lake Michigan, USA - Sp13.BD.MM110.DD (SPAdes) (version 2) | ecosystem: Environmental > Aquatic > Freshwater > Lake | place: Lake Michigan...
CAACTCGCCAAATTGCGCAAAGAGCGTGAAGCGCTTGAAAAGCGTGAAAAAGCCTTGCAAACCCGGACACACACCCGTGCCATAGAGAAAATTTTGGCCATCGCCAAAGATGCGGGTCTGTCTGCCGCTGATATTTCTGCGGCAATGGGCGGTGGCAAAAAGAAATCAGCCAAAGCCAAAGTCGCTGGTGCGGTCAAGAAGGCTGGCCCACGTGGAAAAGTGGCCCCCAAATACAAAAACCCTGCTGATGCGACACAAACATGGACAGGCCGCGGTAAATCCCCAGTGTGGGTTCAGGCTTTGAAAAGTGCCGGCACATTGGATTCGGCCCTGATTTAATTATCTTTTGCCCATCCGCTAGGCTTATGTCGTGTTGTGCGACATAAGCCTTTTTTTGTGCGGGACGAAATGACAAACGCAAGGGCCCCAAGCATGTGGCTGATGAAGCCTTGGGCCAGGCTTAGGGCGACTTTGTCAGGGCCTTGACTTTGCGCTGGAGTAAAGCCGTGGCGGGTTTGTCATGGCGATGGAGCAGGCATTCTTTTTCCAAAGCCCATTGGGTGGGGTTTTGCCAGCGCTTTCCCATCTCCAAGATGTCGTCGCACAAGCCATGGATGGGTGTTTTTTCGTTGGCAGGAATGCGTTGAGGGATATTCAAGATATTGAATTGATCGGTCGCAAAGGTTTTGAATAGGGGGTGACCGAATTCGCGCTCCATGGGGGGCGATAAATTTGTTTTTCCCCAATGGATCAAGCCCGGCCGGTGTTTCCAGGCCTGGTGACTGACCCAACCGGTGTCAACCAGCACCAAAGCGGCTCCAAAAGCCAAAGCACAGATGGCGGTGATGCTTCCTTTTCTGATCCAGTTGGGCCCCATCCAATGCACCTGCCGCCATTTGGGCGAAGGTATTCCAGAAACCAACACCATGCACCAAAGCCATATGTGTGCCATGGATGAATGGAAAGGAAACTCGGTCAACTGGTGAAGACTGATCGGTAACAAGCAAGCCACCCAAGCCAGGCTGTTCCAAGATTGTTGGTAAATGAACCAGCCGATCACGAAAATCCAAGGCCCCACTATCCCTAAAACACCGATGGCGCCTGTTTCAACGGCCCACAATAAAACTTCGTTGTGGGGGTGGCCCAGATTGGGTGTGTAGTACAGGCTGTGGCCAGCCTCGATCAACTGCACAAAGACCGGGACGATTTTTTCTGAAAATGTCCCCACGCCATGTCCCCACCAAGGTGATTGCCACCACAAATGGGTGCTGGCTTGAATAAAGCTCAGCCGATAGGTTGTCGAATGTCCCTGAAAAACGTCCCACAATCGATCGACAACATTCCCCAGCCATGCTGCCAGCAGCGCTGCCATGAGCAAGCTGATGAGGCACCACCCCCCAAACCGCCTGTTTTGGGGGCTGTACAGATGGATCCAAATGCCCAGCAGAACCATGGAGGCGGACAGGCCCAAAATCCCCACCCGAGATCCAGACTTGAACACGATAAATACGTGCAGCATGGTAAGGATCAGCAACCCGATGGACCGCCAAGCTTTGATGGGTGTGTCATGGCGCAGTTGCTGCCAGAGGGCAAAAATGATCGAGGTAGCCAAAAAGCTGGCCAGTAAATTGGGTTGTTGAAACCCGCCTTGGGCCGCACGCAATGGCAGGGGCAATGAAAACCACAAGGCATTCCATGCCAAGTATTCGGGGCTCAACAGGGTGATCCCGCAAAGCAAACTGGTGCCTGACAGCAGCACCAGGCTGATCGAAGTCCATTGTGAGCGCGTCAAGGCCATTTGCGATAGGCCAATGCACAAGCAGGCCATCAAAGCCAAGACCAGGCCCGCTAACCAAGGGTAGTGGGGGAAGCTGCCCACCGGGACCCAAGCGGCGTGAAGCCCGATCACCACCGGAGGAATCAGCAAAACGCCCCATACAGGCGTCCACCGCATCTGCCGACTGGCGAAGACATGTGTCCAGCAAGCAGCGCAGGCCAGACACAGCACGGCCGCGACAAAAAAATTACGGGGAATCAAATTGTTGCCGAGATTGGGCAAATTCCATTGCAACACACCCCACGAGACCATGGCTGTGATGGCCAGCATGCGCACATTGGCGGCTTGTTTTAAAAACGCTTTGAGGATTTTCAGCATGGCGTGGTGCCATCAGCGGGTTCGGCGGAACCGATGCTTGAAGCTCGGGGTTGGCGCTCCCCCATGGCGTTCAGCGCAATTGCAAATTGCGCCGCAACACCACTGGTTTTCCGCCCAGGCTTCGTTTGCACATCCAATGGGCCAATGCCGAATCCAAATGGTCAGCGTGAGAGGGGAACCATCTGATCAACTCATCAATCAGGCTGCGGCCATAGGCATATTGCCCATGGTTGACCAGCTCCAGCACTTCTTCGATGGATTTCATGACCGCCGCATGCTCATCAATGTGGCAATCTCTGGGGGGAAATTCAGTCTCCACCATGAGTTGGTTCTCCAAATCAAAGTGTGCCTTGGCATGTTCCGCAAAAAGGGCCAAAAGAGGGGGTAAATCGGGGTCGGCCGCAGCTTCCATTTGCCGGACCAGATCAACAAACTCTTCATGGGTTTCATCGATGGGGCGATAACCCAAGATAAATTTATCGCTCCAAATAAAGGCTTCTTCAGTGGTGGGGCCGGTTGTCATGGTTGGGAAAAGTGGTTCTGCGGTGGAAGATGGAAAGGCCAGATGCCCCGCGTTGTCAACTAAAAAGGCTTTCTATGGCCGAGCGCCAAAGATATTTGCTGCACGGTGGCTTGCAATTTGGGGCGCCATTCATCGCTCATCCGATCGCTGGGTGCAGAGATGGACAAGCCAGCCACCAACTTGGATTGGTCATCGTAAATTCCCGCGGCCAAGCAGCGCACACCCAATTCCAGTTCTTCGTTGTCATGTGCAACGCCGTATTGCCTGACTTTGGACAACTCTCGCTCGAGGATGTTGATTTGGGTGATGCTGTTGCGGGTTTGACCATTCAAGCCGGTTCTGGTGGCATAGGCGCGCACTTTTTGGATGTCATCAACAGACAAAAACAGTTTGCCCACAGACGTCAAATGCAAGGGGGCTCGACCCCCGATGGCGCGAACCACTTGCATGCCAGAGCGCTCACTGAATGCCCGTTCAATATAAATGATCTCATCACCTTGTCGAACACTGAGGTTGATGGGCTGCTGTATCTGACGATGCAGTTCACGCATGGGCAACAAGGCGGCATCGCGAACATTCAGGCGGCCTTTGACCAAATTGCCCAACTCCAATAAGCGCATGCCAAGCCGGTAGCTGCCGGCTTCGGGTCGGTCCACAAAACGGCCACAGGCCAAGTCGTTGAGAATTCGATGGGCTGTCGAGGGGTGCAAACCGCTTTTTTCACTGATTTCTTTGAGTGAAACCGCCTCTTCTCGAGATGACAAGACATCAATCAGGGTAAAGATTCGCTCAATGACCTGAATCGATGGGGTGGCTGAATTGAGTGCATCAACTTTTCGCATTGTGCAATTTTAGCGGATGATCAATCTTGGCTTTGCCAATGGCCGTCGACCAAAGTTTGGTGAGGTTTGAAATGGGCCTTGTAATTCATCTTGGGGCTGTTTTTGATCCAATAGCCAAGATAAACATAGGGCAGACCCAGGGTTTTGGCTTGCTCGACTTGCCACACCACGCCATAAGTGCCGTAGTCGGCATGGGCCTCAGGCTCATAAAAGGTGTAAACCGCTGAAATGCCGTCATTGAGGACATCCAGGATGGACACCATTTTGAGGCTGCCAGGAGAGCCATCTTCGGTGGGGAGCCGAAACTCGACCAAGCGCGAGTTCACTCGGCTTTGCAGCAAAAACTGGGTGTACTGGTCAATGCTGTCTTGGTCCATGCCTCCGCCAGCGTGCCGACCCGTTTGGTAGCGCAGGTACAGGTGATAGTGGTCGTCTTGGTAGGCCAAATTGGTTATGCGCGGAACCAAATGTTGATGCTGCTTGTAGGCCCTGCGTTGGCTTCGATTGGGCTTGAAGTCATGGATGTCGATGCGCAATGGGATGCAGGCGCGGCAACCATCGCAATAAGGGCGATAAGTGAAAAGGCCGCTGCGGCGAAACCCTCTGGCCACCAGCTCAGAGTAAATATCGTTATGGATCAAATGGCTGGGGGTGGCGACCTGTGAGCGCGCTTGGAGTTGTGGCAAGTAACTGCAAGGGTAGGGTGCCGTTGCATAAAACTGCAGGGCTTGAAGTGGTAAATCCTTGAGGTGGGTCACGGCATTTGCTGGGTGAATGGCAGGATGTGGTTCCAGTATACGGGGAAGAACTCCCACTGCGGGTGCGGCTGCGGGGTAAAAAGCTTCAAGTCTTTCAAAAAGACTTGCCTGGAAATGGGGCGCGCGCCCATGGACTTTAAATGGGGTGTTTGTTGCTGGCAATCGATGGATGGGATGCCATGCTGCCGACAAAAACCAATCAGCGCTGAAAGTGCGATTTTGGACGCGTCGCTTTGCAGAGAAAACATGGACTCTCCAAACACCGCTTTGCCGATCGCCACGCAGTACAAGCCACCCACCAAATTTCCATCGAGCCAACATTCCACACTGTGGGCGTTTCCGAGTTGGTGCAATTCGCGATAGGCCACCATCATTTCAGGTTGAATCCACGTCCCGCTTTGACCCGGCCTATTCGATTCAGCGCAAAGCCTGACCACTTCTTCAAAATTTTGGTCCATTTTGATTTCCAAGCGACCTTGAGAAATCGTTTTGCCCAATGTCTTTTTGAAGGACCGGTGAAGTTTGAAGTCGGACACGGCCAGCACCATTCTGGGGTCAGTGCTCCACCACAAAATGGGTTGGCCTTGGCTGTACCAAGGAAAGATGCCTTGTTGATAAGCCTCGATCAGGCGACTCGCCGATAAATCTTGGCCTGCTGCCACCAGGCCGGGGTAAGGTGAATCTGGCCCCAAAGCTGAATCTGGCCCTGGTAACGGGTCACCAACGCGGATGATCGGAATGGGGGCGTAGGCGCGAGACATCAATAGGGCATGTATAGAATGGTCATCAAAATATTAAAAGTCAATGACTTGAATAAATTACAAGCCTCATCTCCATTGATCGGCCTCTTGAAATGCTTGGCCGCGCAGGTGATTGTCGCTCACCACCTGGCTGCTTATGGGCCCTTCGCGGAAATAGGGCACGCGAAAATGCCGCAGCTTTTTGGGTTTTTCTCTGACTGTGGTGCGTGGGCTGTCTCGGTTTTTCTGGTCATCGCTGGGTTTTTAGCGGCACAAAGCCTGGATGGAAAAGCGGTTGGTTTTCAAAACATACCCCGCTTCGCAATCCATCGCTATTTGCGCTTGGCCCCCGTGTATTTTGCGGGTTTGACATTGACTGTGGGGGTGGCGCTTTTACTGCACCCGTGGGTGAGCCCAGATATGTTGCCCGCACACCTCGATGCATCGGTGTTGCTGGCGAACTTTTTATTTTTGCAAGACATCCTTGGTTTGGAAGCCCTGTCAGCTGGCGTTTGGTATGTCGCCATTGATTTGCAGTTGTATGTGTTTTTCTTGTGCTTGGCATCCTTGTCTCATTTGACAGCCAGGCAAGAATTCTTTTTGGACAAGCGATGGTTGTGGGCTGCTGTGGGCATGCTGTCACTGGGCTATTTCAATGTGGACTCAAACTGGAATATGTGGGCCATTTATTTTGCAGGCACATATGCCTTGGGCGCCTTGGCCTATCGATCGACGCATTCATTGAAAAATGGTCATGGCATATTGGGGCTGTATGTGGTCGGTGCCGTTTTTTGCGTTTGGATAGAACCCCGACCCAGGTTGTTCGTGGCCATTTTGACGGCGGCGGTTCTATACAGCGTTCAATACATTTCCATTTCGCCCCATTTTTGGACTGCCGCAGCCAGAAAAATGGGGGATTGCGCCTATGGCTTATTCATGTCGCACTTTGCCATGTTGATGCTCTTGAGTTGTGTTTATCCGCCATTAAAAGATGGGGGCATCCCGTTGGAAGTTTGGTTGCTGGCGATTTTTGTATGCTGCAATGCGTTGGGTTGGTGCATTTGGCGCTATATTGATGTGCCAGCACAACGCACAATGTTCAAGCGACATTCAAACAAAATCGCCCGTCATTTTCTCTGAATGGGATCAGGGGTCTGCTACAAATATCCGCATGAAAAATGGAATTTTTGTCCAAAAGGCCAATGCATGGGCCCTTGAGGCGCAGGATGAGTTTCTGCGTTGGGTCCACCATTCGCCTTGGGAGGCGTGGTTGGAGGTCAATACCGAACCCAGCGCAGGAGGTCATCAGGCGCATTACCAATTGAGCCGGGGAGGCCGGGAATTGCTCACGCCGCTTGAAAATACGCTCAATATCAGGGGCAGTGTCGAACTCAAAAATGCCGACCCTGAACAAGCGTTGGTGGATGAAATTTTGTTGGGTTTATTGACCAGCCCTTACCCCCAAGTATTTCCGAGCCATGAAGAACTTTTGAGCCATGTCCGGGTCAGAAAATTCATCGCCCAAGCGGCACAATTGACTTCGCTGAAGTTTGATACCCGGGCCGTTGACAGACCGATGTCCCATTGGTCTTATGACGAAGATCTGGGCTTTACCCTGAAACCATCCCAGTCCTTGATTGAGGCCTTGAAATTGGCCACGCAACCTGCTTTTTCTGGCAGCGAATATGCTTTTTCCTGTTACCGCGCCAGCGAATATGTGATTTTGTTGGGGATCACGCAAGAGGCCCAAATCAGCAACCCTTTGTTGTTTGAAAATTTGCACCATCAGTGGCAAATCAAAGCCATTGCATCGGGGGCGTTTCACGAGACATTTTTGGTCGAGCACGGCAGTTTAAGTGAGCCCATCCCCATGCTTCATTACATACCCGGGGACAGGGTGTGGTTTCGCAATCCCGACCCTCGATCCAGCAATGTGCCTGGTTACGAGGGTTCCTGGGTGATCTACATGGGGGCAGGCTTGTTCAGCAACTTTTGGGACCGTGCCAAGCCCTTTTCCTTGGACCAAAAATGTGTGGAAGTGTTCCATTGGCGTGATGGCGCTTTTATTGATAATGAGGGTGTGTGGTGCATGGATGAAGCGGTGGTTGCCAAGCATGTGGCGCAAAGCATGGCAGATCCCCATCGTTTGGAATCGATTCTTCGCGACATGAAAAAATACCGAGAGCCCTCGGGTGTTTATCAAAACGGCGGCTGCATCGATGCCACACGAGAGTCTCCGCGTCTTTTGCGGCCTGCAAGTTGTGACATTGTGCTGCGCGATATTTAAATCAAAAGGTTGGATATGTCAGAAACTTTGTTGACCGATGGTCCCCTCTTGCTGGTCGATGAGCCCAAACCTGGCATTGTGCGAATTTGCATGAACCGCCCCCAGTCTTTCAATGCGCTTTCCAGCGAAATGATGCAGGCATTGCAAAATCAACTCGAACTGATCAAGGGCGACCCTTCATGCCGGGTGCTTGTGTTGTCGTCAAAGGGGCGGGCGTTTTCATCGGGCCACGATTTGAAGGAAATGCGCACCCATCCGGATCGCGATTTTTACGAAAAATTATTTGCTCAATGCTCGCGTTTGATGATGAGTTTGCAAAGTCTGCCCCAGCCTGTGGTGGCCCAGGTGGATGGAATTGCCACGGCAGCAGGCTGTCAGTTGGTGGCCATGTGTGATTTGGCGGTGGCCAGCCAATCATCGCGCTTCGCTGTGTCTGGCATTCACTATGGCTTGTTCTGTGCCACGCCCAGCGTGGGTTTGACGCGCAATGTTTCCCGAAAAATAGCCATGGAAATGCTGTTGACGGGTGACTTTATTTCAGCCGACCAAGCACTGGAGCGTGGCCTGATCAACCGCAGCGTCACGTCTGATGCGTTGGCAGAGGTGGTGTTGGAGCTGTGCATGAAAATCATCGAAAAGCCCGCAGTGGCCATTGAAATGGGCAAGGCTTTGTTTTATCAACAAGCGGAGATGGGATTGGCTGCGGCCTATCAACTGGCGGGTCAAGTGATGGCCTGCAACATGATGGATCCAGCGGCACAAGAAGGTTTTCAAGCTTTCTTGGAAAAGCGCCCACCCTCATGGAAGCCAAGCCTTTGAATGGTTGGGTGTGAAGTCAATTTGATAGAAAACTGAAAGTCCATGCCTTGAGTGATTTTGTTTATAACGCGTGGTACGTGGCTTGTTTGTCACGCGACTTGTCGCATGAGTTAAAAGCCATGACCTTGCTTTCGCAAGCCGTGGTGTTTTATCGAGACGGGCGTGGTGTGCCCGTGGCTTTGGAGGATGCCTGTCCCCACCGAAAGCTGCCATTGTCCATGGGGCGTTTGAAGGGCGATCATGTGGAATGCGGCTACCACGGCCTGACCTTTGATCGCACCGGTACCTGCGTTGAAGCCCCCACGCAAGAACGCATTCCCGCATTTGCCTGTGTCAAAAGTTTTCCTGTGGCTGAGAAATGGGGATTGATCTGGATTTGGATGGGGCCTGCAGACCTCGCGCGCCAAGAAGACATTCCGCAGATAGACCATTTCGATGACCCTGCTTGGCACATCACCGAGGGTGATTCATTTTTATGCCGATGCCACTATCTCTGGTTAGTTGACAATTTGTTGGACCCCTCGCATGTGGCATGGGTGCACCGATCGTCATTTGCAGGTGGGGGCACAGACAAGACAGAACTCACGATCACCAGCGATGAAAAATCGGTCGTTTGCAGCCGCTGGATTCAAAACCAGGCGCCCCCTCCCTTTTATGCGGCCTTGGTGAAATTTACGGGCCATGCGGACCGATTGCAACATTACGAAGTCCGTTACCCCAGTTGGGCGATCAACAAAACTGTTTTCACACCCGCTGGCATGGGGGGCGTTGATTTCGACCTTCGAGACCCACAGACTTACATGATGGTGTCGCACCATTTTTTGACGCCAGTGGATGCGGATAACACCTTGTATTTTTGGCTCCAACACCGAAACACCGATCCGCACAACCCAGACATCACGGCGCGCAACGCAGACGGTGCCAAGACAGCGTTTTTAGAGGATAAAAACGTTTTAGAAGCGGTTCACCTAGGCATGAAAAAAAACACGGGCCGCGTCGCCACGATGGGGGTGGATGCGGCCGCGATTCGCTTCCGACAAGGACTTCAAAAAATCATAGCGAAGGAAGGTCCTGATCACAAATCTGCTGCGGGCTTTTCCTTGTAATAGCCAATCACGTCGCCTTGGGTGGTCACGCCCAGACCATTGAGCAAGCGGTTTGAGTAATTGAAATAAGCGCACACCTGATTCACTTCCAAAATTTCACCATCATCGCAACCCGCTTGGTGTAAATTTTTGATGTCGGTTTGAACCATCTTCCCAACAGACAAGGTGAGCTTGTGGGCGTATGTGATCAGGGCCAGTTCTTTGCCCTCAAATGCATCAGCCCAGTTGTCGGTGCACAGTGCGTTCCAAATTTTTTCAGCCCTGTCTTCATCATTGATCAGTCGGCGAGCATTGGCAAAATTGATCAGGGCCAGTTCTTTGCCCTCAAATGCATCAGCCCAGTTGTCGGTGCACAGTGCGTTCCAAATTTTTTCAGCCCTGTCTTCATCATTGATCAGTCGGCGAGCATTGGCAAAATGGTGGGTCAAGCTGTAATCGCATTGGTTGGCCATGCTGACGCAAGATGCGATGACTTCCAAAAACCAAAATGGCAAGGTGTTTTCTGGGTTGTGCAAAACGTTTTTGTACAAAACCAAGTGGCCTTCCATGGTGTGTGGGCGCAGGCTGTGCGCTTTCATCACGTTGTCAACCGTGCCATGCGGGGTTGTCACCCGTTGATACATCTCTTTTAACTTGCCCGTGGCCTCTTCCAGCGGAATCATTCGAATCCAAGCGCTCATGGGGTTCCTTTCAGGTGTTGGCTTGCGTCTCAAGCCACGCTTGGGTGGCCTGCTTCCAGGGTGACAGGGCTTTGGCCACCGCAGGGTGTTGGTGGCCTTTTTGCCACCAATCGGTCCATGGTGGGGGAAATGGATCATCTTCACCGCAAGCACGCAGCAACTGAGCGGCCAAAGGCATATTGACCAAAAAGCCACAATCGGCCAACATGATTTGATTGGGGTGGGGAGATGAACTTGCCATGGGCCAAGCGCTCATTTGCGCTATGCGCTGCAAAAGTTCAGCGCGGATCTTCAGCACTTCTGGAGGCTTTCTGGTCGACATGGGAACATGGCTGAAAAGCCTTCGGACCAAGGGCTCAAAGTACAAATCATGAAATCTTGAGCGAAAACGAAGCTGTGCGCATTCCAGGGGGTCTTGGGGGCGCATGGGCGGATCGGGATAGCGGTCTTCCAGGTATTCCAAGATGACCTCAGACTCACTGATCAACTGATCGTCGATTTGGAGGGCCGGAATTGTTCCCATGGGTGCAATGTCCCGGTAGCTGGCAGATCGATAACCGCCAGGCGGCGATATCTCCTGAAATGCCACACCTTTGACGCACAAGGCGATGCGCACTTTGGCGCTGTAGTTGGACAAAGATGTGGCGTAAAAGATCACGCTGACAGCTCTTTGAGCAAGCCCAGGTATTCTTGGCTGGCAGCCAGTGCGGCTGCTTCGAGCAAGGTTTTTCCGTGCGTTGGATTGGACAGGGCAGAGTGGGAGCCGACCCGACCATCTGGAAAGATGGTCCTGTGGTGTTTGGCGTCTGCATGTTGGTCGCCAGCATGCGATCGCAAAAAATCGGCATCCAAAGGGTTGGCGGGTGGTAGCGCATCCACGGGGCAATGTTCGGGGTGGGTGAAGCGGGTGATGGACAGCTCAGATGGTGTGGCGTGCATCCCTTCGCCGCCGCCGTACCAGGTTTTTCGCATTTCATTCACGGACGGAAAGTCCCACCAGCTTCTAACATTGAAAAAAAGTGGGGGTGCTGTTGGATTCGCAAGACTTCTCATCCATTGAATCTCTTGGATAGCGCTCAAGGTGGGCGCCAGATTTCCCCCGTGGCCGTTGAGAAAATAAAAAGCCCGGAAACCTTGGTTGGATAGCGATTGAATGCAGTCCATCACCAGCGCCATCCAGGTGCTGGGCCGCACACAAACGGTGCCAGGAAAGTCTAAATTAAAGGCGGCTGGCCCCAAGCTCAAGGTGGGGCCAATCAACACATCGCAGTGCGCTTGCATGCCCCAGGCAATGGACTCGCTGGTGATGGCGTCTGTGCCGATCAAACCTGAGGGCCCATGTTGTTCGGTCGAGCCCATGGGAAAGACGATGCCTTGGGACCTTGTTAAGTAAGACTCAATATCTGGCCAAGTGCTGAGTTGCAACTTCATGTGCTCAGCCCTGCCTGGCCAGTTTCACTTCTAATTTCCTGACCAACCAGGAAATGCACAGGATCAGGAGGAGGTATTCAATCACCAAAAAACTGTAAATTTCCAAAGGTCGGTATTCGTTGACATTGAGTTCGTTGGCACGGCGGGTTAACTCAGGCAAGCCGATCACGGAAATCAACGAAGACATTTTCACCACATAAATAAACTGGTTGCCCAGCGCAGGCAGGATGACTTTGATGGCCTGAGGTGCCACGATGAACCGCATTTGTTGAATCCAAGATAAACCCAGGCTTTTGGCCGCTTCAACTTGACCTTTGGGGACGGATTGAATTCCCGCTCTGAAAACCTCTGCCTCGAATGCACTGTCACTCAAGGCAAGAGATAAAACACCCGCGACAAAAACGCCCAGTTGCAAGCCCAAAACCACAGGCAAGCCGTAAAAAACCCATAACAAAAGTACCAGCAAGGGAATGGCGCGGAATATTTCCACATAAAACCTGGCCAAAGTTTGCAGTCCTTTTCGCTTTGACAAGGCTGCCAGCGCCATCAGCGCCCCGATCAGGACCGATAAAACAATGGCGCAAATGGATACCAGCAGGGTGGACGTGAGGCCACCCGCTAGGAACTCAATGTTGGAAGCGCCCTTGTCGAGAAAGGGGTTGAAGATATACCAACCCCAAGTGTAGGAGTTGGTGTTTGCCGCGCAGCCTGTGAGAAAGAAAACAAGCAGCAGCGCGCACAGGGGCCGTGTTATTTTTTCGATGACAGCCACTTGGTCTCAAGCGTGGTGAAATATCCTTCGGCTTCTTTCAAGGCGATCCAGTTGTTCAAAAAAGTCAACCAAACCGCATCGCCTTGAACCACAGGGTATGCAAAGGGACGCTTGTTCTTCATGTCTGCTGATGTACCCACCACCTGTAAATCAGGGTAATTCTTGATCAGCGTGGCGGCTTCGACGTTGCTGGTGATGGTGACCTGGGCTCGGTTGGCCAAGACTTCTTGGTAACCCGTGGCTGGTTTTTCAACGCTGCGAACTTTGGCCTTGGGGAAAATCGATTTGGCTTGTTGTTCGAACACGGTGCCCATCAAGACAGCCACGTTGACATTGCTGTTGTTGATGCTCTCCCAGGTGGGAAATTTTTTGGCATCTTTCTTGTTGATCAGCGGAACCGTTCCCGCGTAAACGTAAGGACTGGTGAATGCCACGGTTTTGGCCCGGGCCATGTTCAAAGAGGAACCGCCAGCAAAGACATCGTAGCGGTCAGAAACAATGCCGTTGACCAAGGTTGCCCACTCAGTGGTGACAAATTCAACTTTGACACCCATGTCTGTGGCCAGTTGGGTCATGGCTTCAATGTCATAACCTACCAGGCTGTTGGTGCTGGTGTCTTTGAAGGACATGGGGTTGAAATCACCGGTGGTGCCCACCCGCAAGGTTCCGCGCTCCAAAATTTGGGTGAGTTTTGATTTGGTTTGGGCCAAAGCAGGGCCTGCGAGGCCTAACGATGTCAAAACAAAAATGGCAATGTATTTGAAAAAAGTTCGTTTCATGTGGAGGTCCTGGAAATGGTGGCAAAGGTATGAATCAAGTGATATGTTGCCATAATTTTAATCAAAGGTTCGGACGCCCTCATTGGCGCGCTCCAACCTGACAGATGATGGCGCCTGAGTCATTGGGCGGGATGTCATGGCTGTTTTTGGCATGGGCCACATCCATGTCCCGCGGCAGTTGAACGGCGTTTTTCACGGCCAATACCTCGGCCATGATGCTGACTGCAATTTCAGCTGGCGTTTTGCTGCCAATATAGACACCGATGGGGCCACGCAAGCGCTTCAATTGCAGTTCTGTGAGGCCCATGTGCTCTTGCATTCTTTCGTGCCGCGCCAAGTTGTTTCGGCGCGAACCGATGGCGCCGATGTAAAAAGCGTCAGACTCCAAGGCTTCTAGCAAGGCCAGATCGTCCAATTTGGGGTCATGGGTCAGTGCTATGACGCAACTGCGCCGATCGGGATGGAAACTCAACACCACATCATCGGGCATTTCTTTGGTGAGTGTGACACCAGAGACAGACCAAGCGCCACTGTATTCATCTCTGGGGTCACACACCGTGACGGCAAAGCCATTGAACAAAGCCATGGTTGCCAAGTATTCGGTCAACTGCCCAGCTCCAATGAGCAGCATTCTGTATTCAGGCCCAAAGGTATTGGTTAATTTCTCACCGTCCAAATGCAAATCACTGGGCAGGGCAGAGGATTCAATGTGCACCTGACCGGTTGCCAAAAAAGTAGTGCGTTGCATCAATTGACCGCGCTCCAAGGCTTGCACCAAGTCCTGCAGCAACTGGGCGTCAGGGTCAAATTCGAGCAGCAGTTCCAGCGTGCCGCCACAGGGCAGGCCGAACCGGTGTGCCTCATCGGCTGAAATACCGTATTTGACGCTTTGTGGCGGCCCTGAAGGAATTTGAGCCGACTCAGCGGCGGGCAAGCCCTTTTGGGCATAGGCTTGGGTGAATCGATAAATCAAATCATCTTCAATGCAGCCACCTGAAACGGAACCCACCACTGAGCCGTTGTCGCACAGGGCCATGATCGACCCCACGGGTCTGGGCGATGATCCCCATGTGCGCACCACGGTGGCCAACAGCGCACGGTGGCCTTGAACTCGCCAATCGCGCAAGCTGCGCAACACCATCACATCCAAGTTTTCCATCTCAGCGGCCTTTGGGTTGTGGGTCTGACATCAAGGACGCATCAATGACCATGCAAGGGCACCTGCCAGAACGGCAGCGGCCAGCCACAGCCAGCGCGATGTGGGGTTTGCGGAAGGTGTTGAGGGCTGATCAGAGTTTGAATCGCTTTGCGCTTGTGCGGCATTTGATTTTTTCAGCTCTTCTTCAAAGCGTTTGAAAAAATCTTCGGCCAGGGATTTGGCCGCACCATCGATCAGGCGTTGTCCCAACTGCGCAATCTTTCCACCCACTTTGGAGTGAACGGTGTAGTTCAGTTCGCAGCCTTCTGGGTGGGGGGTGAGGCTGACTTTGGACTCACCCTTGCCAAAGCCAGCAACCCCGCCTTGAGCCTCAAACTGCAATGCATAAGAGTGGGGCGGTTGAATGTCCATCAACTTGACGGTTCCACTGAACTTGGCGGCCACGGGCCCGATGCGCAGGGCCACACCAACGTTGTAGCTGTTTTCTTCGGTCAATTCAAACTTCTCACAACCTGGGATGCAAGCTTTGAGAATGTCTGGATTGTTCAGGGCCGCCCAGGCTTGTTCTTGGGTGGCTGAGAGTAGGCGATTGCCTTGCATGTCCATGGTCGATATCCAATCTGTCAAGTTTTCAGTAAACGCATGATGGCCTGGGCCAGGTCTTGCAGTCGCGCCATGTTGTGAATGGCCACCGAGCCATCCGCATGGCGATGCAGTACCTGGGCACCACTGGCGATGGGCGCATAACCATCGAAGCGAAGCAATGGGTTCAGCCAGAGCAGTTTGCGACAGTGCCTTTTCAACCATGACAACTCTTGCGACAAGTCAGTGGTTGAGCCCGTATCCAAGCCATCTGTGATCAGCAGAACAATTGTTCTGCGACCCGTCAATTGTCGCTGATGGTGGGCCCGAAGCTGACCCAAGGACAGGCCCAGGCGGGTGCCACCAGCGAAATCGGAAATTTTTTCACTGACGGCCAAAAGCATGTCATCGGTATCTGCCATCCGAAATGGGCCGGTCAGGTCCGTCAACTCGGTGCCAAAAGCAAAGACACTGCGGGGAACTTGGCGGGTGGATTGATGCAAAAAAGCCATCATCAAGCGAGCGTAGCGCTCCATTGAACCCGATACATCAATCAAAATCAACAATGGCAAGGGCTGCTTGCGGCGCTGCAAATGCGGTAAGCGGATCAACTCGCCACCCTGGCGCGCCGCATCCCGCATGGCACGCGTCCAATCCAATCGATGCCCCAATGACCCGGCTTGGGTGCGTCGCCCCTTGATGTGTGGCAACGCCAAGGGAATCGATCTGGCCAGTTGCTCAACCAAACGGAACTCACTGGCGTTCAAACTTTGAAAGTCGGCATGGTGCAAGCGGATGGCTTGACTGGCACTCATGGCCGCATCCAATTCGACTTCATCATCTTTTGCTGGCGGGCGATTTTTGGCAGTGGCCACCGCCCTCAAGGCCTCTTGAACCCTCGCGCGTCTGGGGACCGTCGCTTTGGCAGACTCTTGGGCTTGCGGGAGCATTTGCGCCAGCAGTTTATGGGCCAATTCTGGATTTCGGAAAAAGGCCTCGAACATTTGGGCAAATACAGTCCGATCTTGCTCTTGACCAATCATGACGCATTCCAAAGCCGCTGCCAGGTCATCTTTGCGGTCCAAGCCAATCAGCATGGCCGCTGTTTGTGCCAAGGCAATGCGCGAGCTGTCCATCGGCACGCCAGCACGCCTCAGCGCCCTGCCAAAGGCAGCAATGTTGTCGGCCAATTTGCCGGTTCTGGCGTCACCGAGTTGCATGTAACGGCACTGCTTAACGCTTAACTGGCAGCTTCGGGGGCCAATAAATCATTGATCAGGGGTTGTAAAGCGGCAATATCTTCACGCTGCTTGAACAAGATACCCGCGGTGTCGTGAACCACCTCGGGATCCAGCTGCAAGGTGTCCA
>Ga0209442_1001029_pt1 | contig 15996 bp, 12 predicted proteins | sample LauGreSBDMM110DD_2_FD_187565 | JGI IMG/M metagenome (GOLD analysis project Ga0209442, IMG submission 187565) | Freshwater lake microbial communities from Lake Michigan, USA - Sp13.BD.MM110.DD (SPAdes) (version 2) | ecosystem: Environmental > Aquatic > Freshwater > Lake | place: Lake Michigan...
GACTGACTTCAGGTGCCCTAAAACTGCTCATTGCAAATCCGCTGTCGTGGCAACTGTAGGCGACTTCAAGTGAGGGGGGCGCAATGTTGGCCAGTACGCCAAGCCAACCAAACGGATAGTTCTCTTCATAGACCTTGAGTGACCCGGGAGGAAAAGCCTTACGACACACGCCGCGGTAGCCATCGCATCCGACGATAAAGTCGCAGGTCAATTCATGCGCTGACCCTTTGCGCTCATAGTGAATCGATGGGCGTGATGTTTCTATGCCAACAATTCGCGTCACTGAAGTGTCGAACCAGATCTCTCGGCCAACTGCGTCGGCGGCGTCGAGCAAATCGGTAACAATTTCGTATTGCGGGTAAATCTTAAACGCGTGCCCGGTAGCGGATTTGAAATCTACACGATGGCCTTTATTGTCAAAACGAAAGTCGGTGTGATCGACGTCCAGCCCGATCTTTTTGAGACGCTCGCCCAGACCAACCTTTTCCAAGAGCGCGACAGTGCCGTGCTCTAGCCCGCCGGCTCGCAGGCGTGTCCCAACGTGGTCGCGATTACCACGTTCAAGAACAACCGAATCAACGCCAGCCAGATGCAGCATGTGCGATAAAAGCAAGCCGGCCGGGCCGGCGCCAACAATTCCTACTTGTGTATGCATGATTTTTAAAGAAAATAATTCGAACTATCACTAGTGTCCGGTAAATTTTGATGCTGATTTCAGAACAGTTCGTTTTGCAACTGAAGCACCTCGACCTCTTCGTTGTGGAGGGCGTTGGTGACCATCTGCTTGAGCGTTATTTTTTCGAACATATTGACCTCCACAAGATGCAGGAAGTTGCGCAGCGAAATGTCCATGCCGAGTTCTTTGTGAGCTATCAAAGCGATCAGATAGACGCAAACAGCAATCCAGATTTGAGACTTCACCGCATTGAGCGAGTTGCCAAAGAAGTGCTTGACCATCAAGTTTTGCTTGAGCCATTTGAAGAACAATTCGATCTGCCAGCGTTGCTTGTAAATGGCAGCAATAGTCAGCGCGGGCAGGTCCAACCGATTGCTCAAGAACACCAGATCGAGTTGCGTTTTCTCGTCGAAGAATTCGACCCTTCTCAGTGCTCCAGGGTAGGCTTTCTTGGACTTGTGGGTCAGCAACTGGATCGTCTGATCGGCTCGTATCCCTGTGCTGGGGTCGAAGGGATGGCAGCCCTTGGTCGCGAACTTCAAATTGTCTTTTCCCCTTACAACGAAGCTGCACTGGCGCTGAACCAAGGCATACAAACGGGCAAAGTCCACATAGCCCCGGTCCAGCACCACTATGGAGCCCGGGGGCAGCCGCAAACTGTCGAGCGCTTTGACGTCGTGAACTTTTCCTGTGGTGATGGTAAGCATCACAGGAATGGCCCCACGCAAGTCGATCACGGTATGCGCCTTGACCGCTGCTTTGGTCGAGCGAAAGTTGGCCCATGGGAACAGCTTGAGACACAGATCTATGGTGGTCGAGTCCATCGCATACAAGGGCTCTTTCAAGCCCAATCCGATATCGTGTTCTTTGTGCAGTGCGATGGCCAACTCGATCAAGCGCTGAGCCAAGGATTCGAAGAGTTCGCTGCTGCGCCTTTCGTTGGCATCGGCCAAGGTGGACCGCGTCATGCGGTGGCGCAATCCGACGTGGTAGAGCTTGGATTTTTGAGAGTTCAGGCACGCAATCAAGTCGCGCAAACCTTCGCGCCGCGTGAGCTGCGCGTAGGCCATACAAATGAAGTGGCTCCATGCGGTGAAGTCCCTCGTCCAGCGGTTGGCTTGGTACTTGTCGACGAGGTGTTCGAAGTGAGCAAACGGCACGAAGCCCAGCATTTGTGCAAACACCGTTCGACCAGAGTTCATGCCGCAAACCTCTCAAAAAGAGGTGACAGTACGCCTTCGTGGCAAATTCGCGTTTCAAATCGCCGGAATCGAAAATCGGCTTGCAGGGCTTATGCAGGCTGGGTTTGCGGGCATCAATCATGAAATTTACCGGACACTAGTGTCGAACTATATAGAGGATTATTCGAGTTTGGCGCCCGAGTCTTTAACAACCTTGCTCCAGCGTGCCAGCTCAAGGTTGACGTGGGCGCGAAATTGTTCTGGCGTGTCGCCGATGGGTACTGAGCCAATTTCCAACATTCGTTCTTGAAATGCGGGTTCGCGAACTATTCGCTGTACTGCGTTAGCAAGGCGTGAAATGATTTCCGGCGGGGTTCTGGCCGGTGCGACAAGGCCATTCCAAGGGCCAGATTCATAGCCAGTTAGCCCAAGCTCAGCAAGAGTCGGCAAGTCGGGCAGTTGTGCCTGGCGTGTTGTACTGGTGACCGCAAGGCCGCGCAATTTTCCTGAGCGAATGTGCGGCAGAGCGTCAAACATATTGTTGAAAGAAATCGGTACGTCGCCGCCAATCGAGGAGATCGCAAGCGGTGCGCCGCCTTTGTAGGGCACGTGAATCATATTCACGCCAGCCATCGATTTAAACAGCTCGCCAGACATGTGCGTAGTGCTCGCTACACCACCAGAGCCAAACGCATACTTCCCAGGCTCCTTCTTGAGCAGGGCGATCAGCTCAGGAACCGTTTTGGCAGGTAGCGACGGGTGAACAAGCAGCACTTGTGCATTGCGTGTCACATTGCTAATTGGAATAAGATCCCTGACCACATCGTAGGGAATTTTTGGCATCATCGCTGGCATTACCGTGTGTGGGCCAGTGGACGACATCAACAGGGTATAGCCATCTGGCGAGGACTTGGCAACAAAATCTGTGGCAATAACGCCACCAGCGCCGGCTTTGTTCTCCACGATCACGCCCTGGCCCAATATATCTTGTAATCGAGTGGCCAGCACACGGGCGACGATGTCGGTGTTACCCCCGGAGGAGAAGGGAACTACGATCTTTAGGGGTCGATTTGGCCAATCCTGCGCCATCGAATAACTTGATAATAGGGCCGTAATAGCGAATGCGAGCAGCACAAATCTAAGTTTGAGGAGCATGGTCACGGTTCCTTGGTTTGGAAAAAGAGTTGGATACTACAATTAATTGACAAATTGGCTGCAATAAGTGCTTCATTCATTTCATGCGGATTTAGGCCCTTTTCTTTGTGTGACGATTTATTGTTACTGGCCTTACTGGGTCTGTCAATCCTGCATTTCCCACTTAATTTAGTCGAACCTGTACAAACCATGGCTTCAATTAAGCAAGATATATTAATCTGTTCCAAGCCTAAAATTATCGAAATTTCCAAACTCAATCGCTCGCGCCGACATCATCTGTTTCATGCGTGAATGCTCTATCATCTTCACGCTCTGATGGTGCTGGCGGCTTTAGGCACAGTAAATAAACGCTGTAGCAAAAGTCAACTCTATGGCCTGATTTTTAACAAGCCAAGCTGACCGTACCGTTACTGGACGGTGTAGACCTCGACATCGCCCCCCATACAAAACCCGTCTGTTCAACCCGACACTTTGTGACCAGGGGCTGCTCAGAAACCGGCCTGATCAACCCACCCGTTCTTGGACGCTCAAATAAACGTCCTTTCGAAGGACAACTAGAAAACTGCCTGCTGTTGAAGTGTCGTGCTTCACGACACATCGACTTGAAGCTGTTAAAAAAAGTTGTTTGGCCCCAAGTGTGGGGTGGCGGTGACTTTGGCGCGAAACCCCTCTCATCGCTGAAGGCTTTGCACTTAGCGCTTGTTCTGTGATTTGTATTTTTGAATAGCCTGTTTTAAGTCTGTGTATTCTTCACAACCAAAAAAACATACCTTGTCCAGTCTGGCCAGCAAAGCTTCAGCACCAGGCAAGTCATTTTTCATCAATTTAAGTTCGCCGTAGTACTCAAGTGCGCTGCGGTGCTTGGGTTCAATTTTGAGAGCGGCCTCATAAAAATTTTCTGCAGCGGCCAAATCGGGCGACGATTTTTTTCGAAGACTAAAGCCCATCAAATTGTTCCATTCGGCAGAACCAGATTCGTTGGCCGCCTTGAGTAATTCAACAGCCTGTTCATATTTTTCAGCCTTGATGCTTGCTCTAGATTCCGTTAACCATGCAGGGTCTGACTTTATTGGGGTAGAGTCTGCAGAATGCGTGATACCACTGAAGGAAAACAGAAACAGAACGGTTGCAAGTAGCTTTTTCATGGTTGCCCTTTGATTAAAGACACCACTTTATTACGATGCGCAACTTTGTGCTCGGAAGGTGACTTTGGGTCGCTACAACCGCTGGTAGCGTGAGGGCCAGTTTAAAGCGCAGCATTGAAAGTTAAGTCTCCACATTCCTGGCAAGTCCTGGATCCGAACACCAAGGCTTTTTCTTCGCGAATCAGGCCAAACACATAGTCCAGCAGAAGAAACAATTGCAGGCCAGGCTGGCAATGAGCGGGGCACAGGCGAAGATGCGGGCGGCCACAAAGCTGTGAACTTTACCGTCAGGTCCTTTATCCGCCAATCTTTTTATGTGATGAACCTCTAGGTAAGGAATGCAAGTAGTGGTAATGAAAGGAGCTTTGCAATAATAATTTGCACAGACTCCATTTGCATAGATGAATACCCAAGCCTTTACATCTAGATCATTAGCCTGGGCGTTGTATTGCGCCACGCCCTTTCCCATTCGCAGCACATCGGCCAGTTTGCTGATGGCTGGGGTGTGGCCTTGCAAGGCTGATTGACGCATCTAATCGACCCCTTGCGCCTGTTGCTCGGGTGTTTTCCCGCTCCACACCAAGTGATAGCCCAGCATCAGCTGGGAGTAAAAAATATTGGGATCAATTTGGATTCAGCTGTGAAGCAGTGCAGTATTGCCCGTTCGACGCTTCTGAATTGTTCACGGCCTTTACAGCGTGCATCCGTTCAAGGTTTACTTGACTTCAATTCATCGCGGGAAAACGACGATAGTCTACTGATATATTTTGCGATAGGATTAAATTTTTAAAAATAGAGAAGTTCATGCGCCTGCTTCGAAATGCTTTGATTGTGACGGTTTGTGCTTTTTCTGGGCTCAATGCTTGGTGCCAGACTTACCCTGCACAGCCTATTAAACTGATCTACCCTTTTGCAACGGGTACGGGGTCTGAGGTGGCAGTGCGTGTCATCGCTGAGCGTCTTGGCAATGCTCTTAAACAGCCGGTGGTCATCGAAAACCGCCCGGGTGCCGGATCCACACTCGGTGCTGATTTGGTAGCCAAAGCCGCGCCTGATGGCTATACCTTGGCGGCTTCTTTCAATTCTTCAGTTGCCCCCGGGCCGCTGATGTACAGCAAGATACCTTATGACCCGCTCAAGGACTTTCATCACATTGCACTCGTTGGCGTTTTTCCGCAATACGTAATTGTCAAAACCGACCATCCGGCTCAATCGATGCGGGAGTTCTTGGCCATGGTCAAGGCCAAGCCTGGCACGGTCAATTACGCCTCTGCGGGCGTAGGTACATCCGGGTTTCTGGCGGCTGAGTTGCTGAAGCAAACGCTTGGTCTGAACATGACCCACATCCCTTACAAGGGGCCTGCTCCAGCCATTGCCGATCTTTTAGGCGGGCGCTTGGACATGGTTTTAACAGCCAGTGCCTCTGCGCTGGCCAAGGCAGGCAAGGTCAGGGTACTGGCTGTAACCAGCGAAAAACGCGTTCCTGGATTTCCCGATGTACCAACCTTAGACGAGCTTGCCCCAGGCGTACAGGCTGTCTCATGGTTAGGCATCTCTGCGCCTGTGCAAACACCGCGTGCGATTACTTCGCTCTTGGAAAAAGAGTTGCTTGCTATATTGAATACGCCTGAAATGCAGGCCCGTCTGTCTGATCCGATTTTGGGCATGACCCCCATGGTGTTGGGGTCAGAGAAATTCGTAGAGTTCATCCAAAAAGAAATCCGTGTCTGGTCGCCGGTCATCAAGGGTGGCAACATTCGCATTGACTGAGGATTTTGAGCGACCTTATCGGGGTTCTAAGCTTTGAAGCACGCTAGGGCATGTAAGTGCCGCCGTTGACATGCAAGGTCTGACTTCCTGAGCAAGGGGGATTGACCTGCGCGCACAAGTCCTCACATGATGCTGGGTTGTGCGTTGCCGGGTGTGCGAGCCTGCTCGGCGGCCTCTTGGCCCTCAACGTCATTAGGCCAATTCTTGGCGATGTAGCGAGCGCCAGTTGTATGAGATTGTGCAGACATCAACCAGACAATCGGCCGCCGCATCAGGCGAGGCGAAAGCAATAGCCCATCGGCACCGCGCCGGCTGCTGCCGTCTCCCGGCAACAGCTGGGTATCGGTAGCGCCACCAGGCAGCAAAACATTGCAGGTCACACCGCTGCCGGCCAAGTCTTTAGACCAGACCGCGCTCATGGCTTCCAGAGCTGATTTTGACGGTCCATATGGAGAGTAGCCCGTGCGCACCATGGTCACCGCGCTGGTGGAGATGTTGACCACGCGACCAAAACCCTGCTTCACCATGCTTGGCACACAGGCTCGGGCCATCATGAAGGGGCCTATCACGTTGGCGTCGATGATGTTTCGAAAGCCTTGTGGGTTGGCTTGCCAGAAAAGCGCCGGCTCGACATTGAAGCTTTCGCTGATTTCGCGCATGCCCCTGCCAGCGTTGTTGACCAATCCGTCAATGCGTCCCCAGCGTTCCAAGCAAGCTTGGGCCACCAATTGGCAATCGCCCCAGTTGGCGACATCGGCCTGCATGGCAAAAGCCTGCTCCCCCTGGCCCGATCGCAGAGAGCCGGCAAGTTGCTGCAGGTACGCCGCCGCCGACTGGAGTTCCTGGCCGGCCCGAGTCCCTGTGATTAATACCCGATGACCGGCCTCGACCAAGGCCTGAGCCATCTCATAACCCAGCCCCCTGCCGCCACCGGTGACGATGATGTTCTGCGGCACTGGCAAAGATGATGTGTTCATGTGAGTGTCATTGGCAAGTTGATAATATATTCTGCGCTCATTTCAAATTCATCCAATTAAATTGATTGACATCTACCGGCTATGGTTTTCAAAAAATATCAGGGAAAGGGCAATCATAATTTATCAAGTTCAATCGTCCAGTAACGGGACGCTGACAATCCTAATTTTTAAACCCCTTGTGTCAAGATGTCGTGTAAAACGACACCTCGACATCTCCACCCCACCCGACCAAGAGCACACCCATCAAGTGCAACCCAACCGTTGCTGGACGCTGTAGACCTTGAATGGCCTGTTCATCGAAGACAGCTTTCTTAAGCATGGCCTGATGTACCCTTCCCCGGTGTGCGAAACCGACTCCCCACGCACCAGCGCCCAAATCGTCGCGCAGGGCGTAGGCCTGAACTTCTTACCGAGTATCACAGCAAAGGAAACGATGAGCAGCGGCGCAGCCAGACTGGTGCGGGTGCAGACGCCACAGCCTCGCGCAACGCTCGAACTAAAGAATCACCACCTCTTTGAAAATTTGATCAATGGTTTGATTCAATTCCATATTCCATATCAACGACAAAATACGGTCGGCTTGTTCTGGTTTGTAATGATGAAGCGTTAGTGATTTGAATTTATTTTCAACATCACACACTTCCAATGGATTAAGAAAATGTCCATGTGGCATATCGACTTGCACTTCGAATTTTTTTCCTTGGTACGTGGTGATCGTCATGATGCACGGCATGCGATCTGGAAATTTTTCAGTTAGACCTTCATTCACATCAATACTTATTTTTTCAGTCAATGCATGTAGATCTGCATCAACTAATCTAAACGATTCAAATATTTTTTCACTGAATAAACCATCTGTTAAAACGCCAGCCACAATCCATGGCATGCTGTGATCTGCAGTCTCGCGATTACTTGGATGCCATTTTTCTTTTTCACTGGCAACTTCATTCCATGCAAACCAATAGGTCTGAATATGCACATGAGCAATTTCATCGACACAGCATTTCTGATGTAGTTGCATGGCCGCCAATATCGGTGTTTGTGAATGATAATCACACAAATAGCTTTTCATGTGTGACAAAGATAAAGCATATGTATCCGTCGCCTGCGATGGCAATAAAGGCCATGTAAATTTTTTAGTTATTTCGAATAAACCTCTCACGCCCTCAAACGGTTGTGCAGGCGCATCAAAATCTAATTGAGCCAGCCTCGCAGCAAAAACACCATTGCGCGCCGCATTTCCCGACGCACCCGATTTCCACATTGATAAGGCACCCGTTCGGGCCACACCCATGGGCAAATGTCCTGTTAAAGCAATAGAAACTGCATTGGCTGTCTGCTGTTCATTGAGTTTGAGCAAATGACAAACACCCACTGTTGTCCCCACCGTGGCGTACAAAACATTGTCCAAACCATGCTCACGAAAATTGCCCGATTGAAACAGATGATAAAAAATTTCATAAGCCAACGTAACGGCCGTGATTGTTTCTTGAAGTGTTGATTTATTAAATTGGGCAACGGCTAATATTCCTGCCCAGCAATCACTGCCATGGCCACCACCGCCTGGATAAGTGTCTGCACCATCAAGGTAACGAATCATGACGCCGTTAGCAAATGCGACCATCTCTAAGCTTGAGAAATGCGTCGTTCCGATTAACTGAGCCTGAGGTAGTGGTGCATGTTGCATCGCCATATGGCGTGCGATCGCGCATGGTTTTTTGTAATAGGCCGCAACGGCACAAGCAATGACGTCGACCAGTCTTTTTTTGCCATCAATTATCACATCCGAAGATAAATTCGAAAAAGTAAAGTTTGATGCGTAATGAGCAATTTGTCGAAGCGTTTGATCCATATCCCCCAGTTTACAAACCTGTTTCAGCCTTTCGCACGTGACACTTGTAAGTGTTAACCCCACTGACGATAAAAATGAGACGAGCTAAAGTTCCAACAGTTTTTAAACGAAATAAAGGTGTTTGTAATGATTAAATCCTTAGATTTATATAAAGTTTTCATTTCAATTACGCTTTTATTCGGCACTCTTGCACAAGCTCAGGACTACCCAAACAAACCCATCACATTGATTGTTCCCTTTGCTCCTGGTGGCGGATCTGATTTAGTCAGTCGTGTAGTTGCGAATGAATTATCAAAAGGACTCGGACAACGCGTTGTGATTGAAAACAAAGCGGGAGCAGGCGGCAATATTGGTTTTGCCGCAGGTTCGCGTGCTGCGCCAGATGGTTACACACTCACCACCATCACACAAAACATCACTGTCAATCCACATGTTCTCAAAGAAATGCCTTTTGATCCCCTCAAAGATCTACAGCCCATTTCATTGATGGTCCAGTACTACTCCATGTTGGTGGTGAGCCCGAGTTTGCCCGTGCAAAGCGTGGCTGAATTGGTGGCTTATGGAAAAGCCAACCCTGGTGTGCTCACAGGTGGACATGGAGGCGTAGGAGGTCAAGCACATTTATCTATGGTGCTGATTGCCAGTGCCGCAGGTTTTAAGATGGAATACATTCCATATAAAGGCGAGGCACCCGTATTGCCCGACTTAATGGCGGGACGAACCTCTATGACAGTTCAATCATTTGGCGGCTTAGGACAACACGTGGATTCTGGTCGCTTGCGTGCAATTGGCGTGACATCCCCCGCGCGTGTAGCGCAATTTCCAAAGGTGCCCACCATTGGAGAAACTCTGCCCGGTTTTCAACTCGCAGGTTGGTATGGCATAGCTGTACCTGCAGGTACGCCAGCGCCCATTGTCAAAAAGCTCAATGATCAAATGAAAATTGCATTGAATGCACCCGAAGTCCGAAAAGCACTCACAGAAATGGTCTTGGTTGTCGCGTACAACACACCCGAAGAGTTCAGCACACTCATTAAAGAGGATTACAGACGTATCCAAAAAGTAGTGGCCGAAGCAGGTATCAAACCCCAATGAGCTTCGATTCAAGGACACTGACTCGAACCGTTTTTGTTTTAAACGGTTCCAACCTTAATTTATTGGGTATGCGCGAACCCCATTTGTATGGAACGCAAACGTTATCCGATGTGCAAAAGCTGTGTGAAAAAACCTGCCAAGCCAAAGACCTTATCTTAGATTTCAGACAAAGCAATCACGAAGGCGTTCTGATTGATTGGGTGCACGAAGCGCATCATGCCAATGCGTCAATCGTCATCAATGCTGGGGCCTACGCTCGGACCTCTCTAGCACTGCACGATGCGGTCATGGCTGTATCAATTCCCGTCATTGAAATTCACATCACCAATATTTACAAACGCGATTCATTCCGCCCCCCCTCATATCTCAGTCGTGCGGCACAGGGTGTTATTTGTGGCCTCGGTATTCAAGTATACAAATACGGTATCGAAGCCGTTGCCGATTTAATTGACGTTCCGTCGATTTAAAAAAATGAATTCTTCTGAACAAAATCCCTCCACCGATTTTGATGTGGTGGTGGTGGGTGCGGGTGGATCAGGTTTAGCATCGGCTTTAGAGGCTGCTCAAAACGGTTTGCGAGTGTTGATTGTCGAAAAAGCATCGCAACCCGGTGGTGCAACCGCATGGTCAGTCGGCGCATTCACAACCAGTTCGTCGCCGCATCAAAAAAAAGCGGGGGTTGTAGATAGTCGAGATCAACACTTTATTGATATGGATTTGGTCAACGCTAATGCAAAAAGAGCTGACAATATGCAGTTGCGTCGATTGCTTGTTGATAAAGCCCCCGAAACATTACTGTGGTTGATGGATCTTGGTGTCGAATTCATGGGTCCGCATGCCGAGTCGCCCCATACACAACCACGAATGCACAATGCCGTTCCTGGCGGAGTAGCCTTGGTTTATTACCTCGTTAAACATTGCAAAAAAGCAGGCGTTCAAATCGCATGTAATACAAAATTGCAGGATCTTTTATTCAAGGATGGAAAAGTTTGTGGCGTACAGGTTTTAAATAACGAAAAGGAAATTCAAAATTTTTATGCAAAGCGCGCTGTTATTTTAGCAAGCGGCGACTTCAGCGGCAGTCGGGCCATGCGCGAACGCTTCTTCGATCCTGCTGTTGTCAATGCAGCGCCTGTTGTTTCTATCAACACAGGCGACGGTATCTTGGTTGCCGAAAAACATGGCGCACAAATTATCAATGGCGACTATGCGGCTTTTTATATTCCACGCATGCGTTTTATACCGCAAGAAAATGTAGGATGGCTTGCTCGTTTACCACCGACTAAAAAGATTGCTCAATTGATGCAGTGGGCAATGAAATATTTATCACCCGCCATCATTCGTCCTTTCATGATGAAAATGGTCACTACTGTATTAGGACCCGAACCCGCTCTGTTTAAAGCTGGCGCGGCATTGATCAATGTTGCAGGTGACTTGATTGACGTTGACTTTAAAAGTCCAGCGCGCAAGTTGGCCTTAGACCATCACAACAAAGGCTATATAGTTTTTGATCAAAAATTAGCCCAACAATTTCAAGCGTGGCCTCATTTTATTTCGACGGCCCCTGGCATTGCTTATGCCTATCTCAAAGATTACGAGCACTCAAGACCCGATATTTTTCACCGCGCCGATACGATTAATCAACTGGCGAAAACCATTAATATCGATTCCACACAACTCCACAATGCATTGCAGCAACACAATCAAAAAAATCCTACATGTGGACCTATCGAACAAGGCCCTTTTTATGCGCTGGGTCCTGTACGTGGATACATCACCATCACCGAAGGTGGTTTGAATGTGAATGAACAGTTGCAAGTGATTGGCAAAAATCAACAACCCATTCCACATTTGTACGCATGCGGATCTGCAGGTCAAGGTGGTGTGTTACTTGATGGCCACGGTCATCATCTGTCTTGGGCTTTTGTCTCGGGGCGTCATGCAGCCCAACAAGTTCTTCAAGAAACATTGATCTATTAATCCATGAAGACTTCAACCGACGTTATTGTTGTAGGTGCTGGCAATGCTGCATTGTCTGCGGCCATCGCCGCGCAAGAACAGGGCGCACAAGTCACAGTGCTTGAGCGAGCGCCCGAGTCTGAGAGTGGAGGAAATTCGCGCTATGCCGCAGGAGCCTTTCGATTTCTCTACAACGATGCTCAAGACATTATTGATCTGGTTCCCGATTTAACGTCCGATGAAATTCAAAAAACGGATTTTGGATCTTATTCAGCACAACGCTATTTTGATGATTTATACCAAGTCACTCGTTATCGTACCGATCCCGATTTATGCGAAGTCTTAGTGAGTCAATCTCACGACACGATGAAATGGCTCCGTAGCAAAGGTGTGCGATTCACTCCAATTTGGGGGCGAAGCGCCATTAAACGCGATGGACGATTCATTTTTACAGGTGAACTCACCTTGGACGCCTGGGGTGGGGGCGAAGGTTTGATTGCGGCAGAAAAAAAAGCGGCTCTCGAAAGCGGTGTCAATATCCTGTATGAAACAGGTGCGATTGATTTGCTCCATGATGGCAATCGAATCACCGGCGTTCGTGTTCAAAGATCTCAGGGCACACTAGAAATCCACGCAAAATCTGTGGTGTTGGCATGCGGGGGCTTCGAGGCCAATACCGAATGGCGCACCCGATACCTGGGACCAGGATGGGAGTTGGCCAAAGTTCGGGGCTCTCGTTTTAACAATGGCGACGGCATTCGAATGGCCTTAGATTTGGGCGCTATGCCAACAGGACATTGGTCCTGGTGTCATTCGGTTTGTTGGGATAACCATGCGCCGCCAACAGGTGATTTGAGCGTGGGTGATGCGTTTCAAAAATTCAGCTACCCATTCAGCGTCATGATTAATTCAATGGGTCGACGTTTTGTAGATGAAGGCATGGATATGCGCATCAAGACTTACAGCAAAATGGGCCGCATTGTTTTATCGCAACCTGATCAATTTGCTTGGCAAATTTTCGATTCTAAAGTCGTGCCCTTGCTTCGTGACGAATACCGAATCAAGCGAGTCACCAAAGTCACCGCAGCCACATTAGAGGAGTTGGCAAGTAAACTCGATGGCGTAGATGCTCAATCCTTTTTGGATGAGATCAAATTGTTCAATGCAGCGGTTGATACAGTAACGCCCTTTGACCCTCAGGTGAAAGATGGACGAGGAACAAAGGGCTTGAGCGTGCCCAAATCCAATTGGGCACAGACCATCGATCAAGGACCCTTCGAGGCCTATCAAGTGGGATGTGGCATCACATTCACTTTTGGCGGATTGGCGATCTCTCCATCTACCAGTCAAGTTTTAGACACTGCAAAAAAACCGATTGAAGGCCTTTACGCCGCGGGTGAAATGGTGGGTGGTTTGTTTTATTTTGGATATCCGGGCGGGTCGGGTTTGATGGCCGGCTCTGTATTCGGAAGAAACGCGGGTCTGCATGCGGCCCAATCAGCCATCACCTAGTTGGATGTCTCTATTTTCAACTTGTTCACCATTTGGGTGAGCTTACGGACAGTCCCGTTGCTGGACGCTGAGAACCTCGAATTGCTCACCCCCAAAAAAATCCGTCGGTTCAGCCCGACACTTTGTGACCAGGGGCTGACCACAAACAATCCAGGTCGACCGTTCCGTTGCTGGACGCTGTAGTCCTGGAATTCATCTACTCCCCCTACACATACCAGTCGGGTCAACCCGACACTTCGACGCCAGGGGGTGAACATGAATCGGTCTCACCAACCCACCCGTTACAGGGCGCTCAAGTTAGCGACGCAACTCTTTTCGGCCAGACTCCATTATTGCGACAGAACCATTTTTAGTGGCGCAACTTGTTGCACTAAGGATGGACTAGGCGCTGCTAGGACGTGGCTCACTCCAGAAGTTTGAAAAGAATTGAACACAGAAAACCTATGAGTGTGAACAGGCCGACCAGGTTCGGACTGGCGAGGTGAGCGGCTTCGGGCAACATGGCGGCACAGATCATGGTCAGCATTGCACCGGCTGCCAAGCCCTCGACAAACACCAAATAACCATGGGGCACATGTTCGCCGACGTAAGCGCCGATTGCCGCTCCAATCGCAGTCATCAATACCAGCGATGTCCACAACAGCAGGATCTTGCTGACCTTCATGCCTTGTTTACGCATCTGAGCCGAACTTGACAACGCTTCGGGCAAATTGGAGAGGAACAACCCAGCGATCAAGGTGTAGGGCAAAACGCTCAAGAAAGTTAGTTCAGCGCCACTGGCGGTTTTCAGGGCTATAGACGCCATCAACGCCGTACCAATGACAAAAGACTCGGGTATGCCATCAAGCAAGATACCCAGCCAGATGGCCAGGGCAGCGTTGCTATGGGCACCATGTTGTTGTTTCAAATCGGTCAAGCTGGGCATGTGTTGCCCGTGATTGATGGCGGCCATGGCTAAATTTGCCCATTGCTGCTTTTCCTGCAAAAGGACCGAGAGCTCAGACTTACGTTGATCCAAGCGTTGGGTGGCCAGGTCTTTCAGGCCCTGGACAAACTCAGGGACTTTATGTGTGAGCAACTGAAAGTCATGCCGATTTAAGGTCAACAACTCCACATCATCGGCGGCCGTACAGTTCGCGGTATGCGGTGTCGCCGCCAAAAAACTGACCTCGCCCACAATTTCTCCGCGACCGAGTTCAACCCGCCCGAACGTTTCTGTATCGATATACAAGCTCCCTTTGCGCACGATGTAAATCAGCTCACTGGGATCGCCTGGCGTAAAAATAGACTCATGTTGCACAAACAGGCGGGGCTTGAGGTAGTGCATCAAGATGTCCATATGCTCGGGATCGAGCTTGTAAAACAGCGGTATGTTGGCGATTTCGGCAATCACCTGCTTATGATTACTTGCGCGTACAAGTGATGCTCGGGATATCGCATACGCGGTTTTTCGCAGGTAGCCACCGTGCTGATTGACCAGCTGGTCGAGCAACACAAACAACAATCCACCGCAAAAACAGCCCGCGACCATAGCTAAAAAATGATGCAATTCAGCCGCTTTAGAGCTTGCATCTGCGCGCACGAAACTGCTGATGGTGGGGGCTACCAGTTCGATCGCCAGCGCCGATAACAATGCGCCAGCGCCGAAGGCGGCCATGAGCCCCGTCGTGCTTTTGGGTATTTTGAAACTAACCCCGATCAACGAGCCAATTAGCAATGAGATAGCGCTCAAGCCCCCCAAAATAAATGCCCAAACGACATATTGATCCATGACTACCTCCAATTGATCTGGTGTTGGCAATGTGTTGTTTGACACGACACCTTGACATGCTAGCTACTTTTGCACAATGACCTTGACAGTCCAATTCGAGTTGTCTGAGTCATCGCCTCTGCGGTTACTGAAAAATAAACTGCAATTTATAAATCTATTGCCTTTTAACAAGTTTTTTTTATTCATTCGCTCAATCATCTTACAAGCATTTGTAGATTAAGTCTGTAAAAAACTGGGTTGAAAGTTGGGGGGATGCGGCCAAGCTATGAGGTTGACCGTGCCGTTGTTAGACGTTGCCACTCGCAATATTTAAAACTTAGTGACACGGTGTCGTTTAAAATAATATTTTAACTTCCCACCATAACCCACCTGCCAGAAAGTGCCGTCTCAAGTTCGACAGTACCGGTCTCGGTCAATCAATTTTTTTAATAGGGAGCCCCTCACCAAGTCCTACGAGCCAAGCAAGGCTTGTTTGACCTGATCTGAACTTTGTTGAGATACACAATATCAACCCTGCTATAGTAACAATTCCGTTTTTATACTTAGGCATCCGTTTGATTCATTCAAAATTTCTTATTTTGTTTTTTTTACTGCACACTTCAACCTTGGTTTTGGCTGGCAGGCCTTTGCTTGTGGATGATGCAAATACGAATGAATCCGGCCATGGGCATATTGAAACCTGGTATGACAATAAGGATAAATCTTTCACAATTGCTCCTGTATATGCTCCTCTAAAGGGGTTGGAACTGGGAGCCGTGCTTTCTAAAAGTAATTCTACTTTCGAAAATACTTATAGTTTTCAACTCAAAAAACTATTGTCTGTTGCACAAGAATCCGGTTGTAATACTGCCGCCACACTGGGTAGATCTTCTGTTCAAAATAGCGGCGATCAAACGGTTTACG
>Ga0209442_1001030_pt1 | contig 15995 bp, 14 predicted proteins | sample LauGreSBDMM110DD_2_FD_187565 | JGI IMG/M metagenome (GOLD analysis project Ga0209442, IMG submission 187565) | Freshwater lake microbial communities from Lake Michigan, USA - Sp13.BD.MM110.DD (SPAdes) (version 2) | ecosystem: Environmental > Aquatic > Freshwater > Lake | place: Lake Michigan...
CTTCTCGCGAACGTATGCGCCGCTTTCGCCCTTAAATGTTTGGTAATCACCATCGAGTGTGGTGTTCATAATATTTACAAGTGCGCCTTCGCGATCTTGGGCAAGTAGTGGATCCCACTCGCGACCCCAAACGACCTTGATTACATTCCATCCAGCTCCACCAAAGATGGATTCAAGTTCTTGAATAATCTTGCCGTTACCGCGCACAGGTCCATCAAGGCGCTGCAAGTTACAGTTAACGACGAAAGTTAAGTTATCGAGATTTTCGCGTGATGCGAGTCCAATCGCACCCAAGGTATCGACTTCATCGACTTCACCATCGCCAAGGAATGCCCAAACATTTTGTTGGCTCGTATCTTTAATTCCGCGGTTATGTAGGTAACGGTTAAAGCGTGCTTGGTAAATTGCGTTGATCGGACCAATACCCATAGACACGGTTGGGAACTGCCAGAACTCAGGCATCAAACGTGGGTGCGGATAAGAAGAGAGACCGCCGCCCTTATGTGAAAGTTCCTGACGGAAACCATCTAATTGGTGTTCGCTTAAGCGACCTTCCATAAATGCGCGTGCATACATTCCGGGAGATGCGTGACCTTGGAAGAAGATCTGATCTCCGCCGCCTGGGTGATCTTGTCCGCGGAAGAAGTGGTTAAAACCAACTTCATAAAGTGCGGCAGATGATGCGTAAGTAGAGATGTGTCCACCGACTCCGATGCCGGGGCGCTGTGCGCGGTGAACCAACATCGCAGCGTTCCAGCGGATATATGCGCGGATGCGACGTTCAATTGCTTCATCGCCCGGAAATGCTGGTTCGTTTTCTGGAGTAATAGTGTTGATGTAATCGGTATTGCGAAGAGCGGCGACGCCAATATTTTTTTCATGTGCGCGCTGTAGCAACTTCAAGATTAGGTAACGAGCGCGTACGGGACCTGCGCCATTGAGTGCGGCATCGAAGGAGGCTTGCCATTCGGCGGTCTCACTTGGATCGATATCTACTAGCTGGTCGATGATCTGGTCTGGGACGCCGAAGTTCTCGCTCATGGGCTTATTCTCGCGCTTACGCGGTAGTAGAGCAAAATCCGACCACTTTCTGTCTCAGAAAGGCGCCGATAAATGGGCCACCCGAAACCCTTGTCAAAGCGCTCGCAATTCGGTGGACTTATCCCGTGGCAAAGGGGATGGGATTTGCTCAAGGAGAGATCGTCCTTGAAGTTGGCTATGACTCTGATTGCGATGACGCACTTCGCAAAGAGATCGCTGCCACAGTTGGTACCAAATTTCTAGAAGGATCTGCAACCGAAGTCGTCGATGCAGTAATTCTCTGGTGGCGCGATGGTGATGGCGATCTCGTTGATGAATTAATGGACGCTCTCACATATTTAAGTGAGAGCGGATCGATCTGGGTATTAACTCCAAAAGTTGGTCGCGATGGACATGTTGAACCAAGTGATATTCAGGATGCGGCACCAATTGCAGGGATGAGCCAAACATCAACGCTCGCCGTTGCAAGCGATTGGACGGCAACACGTCTAGTGGCGCGTAAGGCTGGCAAGCGATAAGTTTGGCGGCATGAGCCAAACACTTACTGGAATTTCTGTTGGATCGGTTGCACCTGACTTTGAATTAAAAGATCAGCATGGTGCCAAGGTTTCACTTTCATCATTTAAGGGAAACAAGAACGTTGTTCTTCTCTTCATTCCATTTGCATTCACCGGAACATGTACTGGCGAACTATGTGCAATCCGCGATGATCTAGCCGCATTCCAAAACGACAACGTTCAGGTAATTGCTGTCTCATGCGATTCGCCTTACACACAAAAAGTTTTTGCAGAACAAGAGGGTTACAAGTTCCCAGTGCTTGCGGATTTCTGGCCACATGGCGCAGCAGCAAAAGCTTTCGGGGTATTTAACGAAGATATTGGTTGCGCAATGCGCGGCACATTTATCATCGATAAAGCAGGCGTTGTTCGCTGGTCAGTCGTAAATGGCCTCGGCGATGCGCGTAATAACGGGGATTACAAGGCCGCAATCGCTGCCCTGTAGTTGAGGTAGTATTTGCCTCGCAACAATCGGGTGCTTAGCTCAGTGGTAGAGCGTCTCGTTTACACCGAGAATGTCGGGGGGTCGAAACCCTCAGCGCCCACAGTTCTTTACTTCTTATTCTCTTTGTAAACTTTCGACGCAGTTTTTGAAAGCGCTATTGAAGCTTCTTCCCAACTGATTCCGTAAACTTTTTTAAACGAGTCTTCGAATGTCTGACCATCAGCTCTCCCAACTTGAACATCAAAAGTCTTATCCACCCCACCAACGGCAATTAGGGCGTCCATGACGATGTATCCAAGACTGAAGAGCATTGAATATGTGTTAGATGGGCATGGTGCCTGCATATTCTCTTTCAGAAATGCCTGAATCGTCTCTGGTTCATAGTCTTTAAGAACCCACCTATTGTCAGTTATCCAGCCCTTTCGAATTCGTACGTAGTCCTCAGCGCTTTTTGCAAGCGTTGGAATTGAGATTGCTTGCGGTTGACCTTCTGCAAACCAACACGGCATTTGCATTGACGGTGGAACTTTTGTTTTTCCTTTAAAAATCATGCCTTGAACAGCATGTGTATATTCATGTAAATCATTCTGACCATTAAATTTCTGAATGTTGAATCGGTTCACTGGATTGGAAACACCAACAAGTACAAGCCCAATATCGGTCGTGATGTTGGTGACAGCCCCATCGCAATCAATCCCGGAACATTTCTCGGACGCCTGATCTGCGTAGTTAATTCCTAAATTGAAGGGGCTTGTATATTTGTTTGCTTCATTTCTGGCCCATGAAACATCATCTTTGTTGAACTGAATAAATTTGATTTCAGACGGCTGTTTTTGGCTGCCCATAACCCGAGAACCCAATGTCACAGCATTGATAGTCCACTGATCCGGATATCTCTGAGGTGTATTAGGTCCGAAGAGAAACGAAATTTTTAGTTCGGAATATTTATGTAGCTCCAAATTGGTTTGAATCTTGTCCCACACCGCGTAAGGGATACCCTGATAACGCTCCTCTATATTCGCAAATGAAGTCGGCAACTCAATAACTTTTGAATTTATCGGTTCTTGTGACGAGGGCGTTGATCCTGCTGCCCCTTGTGAGGGTGATGAACTGGTTGCTGGTGCGGGCTGCTTTGAAGGTTTTGAAATCAAGACTCCCTTATTCCAAACCAGCAGCTTCCCAGTCTTTACGCAGGTGTACTTCTTGCCAGAGAAAGTGGAAGTCGCTCCCGCTTTAGTACAAGCGCTACCCGCCTTAACCGCTCCAGAGGCAGGGTTTGTTAGAGAAGCACCAACGAATACGATGGCAATTATCAAGGCATAGAACTTCTGCATGGCAAAAAGAGTACTGACGCCTATGAGATTTGTCTGCAGTAGCCTCAAAAATCTGAGGCGATTTAAGTTCATGAAAAGAAGCTCCTGCAGGTTGCGAGAGAGTTATCAAAGATAGATGACGAAACCCTCAGCGCCCACGTTTACTGATTTAAATAAGCCTTCTTCATCGCCGCAAGATCGATCTTCTTCATCTCCAGCATCGCTTTAGTAGCGCGCTGAGAACCCTCAGCATCTGGTCCACCCAAGTAGTTCATCATCTCTGGCGAAGTTACCTGCCAAGAGATTCCAAATTTATCTTTAAGCCAACCGCACTGGCTTTCTTGTCCGCCGTCTGCCGTAAGTAAATCCCAGAACTTATCTATCTCTGCTTGATCCGCGCATGGAATCTGAAATGAGATTGCTTCTGAATGTGGGAACTGCGGACCACCATTTAATCCAATGAAGTTCTGCCCGAACATTTTGAAGTTAACAACAATTTCTTCACCTTGTTGGTTACCTGGAGTATCAGTAGGAGCGATCCAGTTATCGGAAACTGAGCTATTTGGGAATATTGATGAGTAAAAGTTTGCGGCTTCGCGCGCGCGACCGTTAAACCAAAGGCAGGTAGTCATTTCCATTTGGAAAAGGTATGGCAACTACTTGGCTTGAGTCAATCTCGCTTTGATCAACTTCTTCATCAGAGTTTTAGTCAGCGGCTTATCAACCGGAACATGAACAGCACTGATTGTTTTTGAGAATCCCGCTAACTCTTCAGGGAATAACTTCAAAATTGATCCACTAAAAGGGTAGTAACCAACGTGCTTCTTATTGGCTAGCAATCCGGCCACGATCGTTTCATCCACTTTAAATGCCGGCATTCCGTAGCTAACTACTTCTTGCGCATCTGGAACTATTTCCAAAATTCGCTTTCGCATCTCGAGCATGGTTTCTTTATGTGGCGACGGGGCCGATTGATAATGTGCGCGAACTGCGACAGGTAACTGTTTTGCCACGGAGAAATAGTACAACTGGCCCTAATCAAGTAAGGTTCTCCATAGAATTCAATATCCGGTGCGCGACGAAGAAGTGCAGTTATAAGGAGCGAGTTGTGAAGGCTAGCGTTAGCGATCAGCGCTCCATTCTCGACATTCAGAACTTCGATTTCACTTCAACTTCCCTAAACGCCAAAGCCGCTGGCCTTCCAGAGATACCGGCGATTAATTCACTCACAATCAAGCAGAACAATGCTCGCGATCTACGTATCGCCGCTGAAACAGAGTTAAACGATGTAAAGCGAGAGTTAAACCGGGCCGAAACAGATGTTGAACAAGTTGTCTCTCGAATCAATCGCGATGAAGCCCGCCTTGCCTCTGGCACAGGGGCTGCCAAGGAGTTAGAACAACTCCAACACGAACTTGTTTCCCTCGCTGCGCGCCGTGCTGAACTCGAAGAAGTTGAGCTTGAGATCATGATGCGCGTTGATGGAATTAAAGAGCGCATCGCAGAACTTGGCGCCGAAGAAAGTGCTCATGCAGCAGAGATTGCCAACCTAGAAATTTCGAAAGAAAACGCGCTAACAATTATCTTTGCAGATCTCAAAGCAGCGGCTGGTGATCGCGCGAAGACTGCAGCTAGCGTTAACCCCGAACTAATGGCGCTATACGAGAAAATTCGTACCAGCAATAACGGAACAGGGGCAGCAGCCTTGGTTGGAAACCAATGCAAAGGTTGTCACTTAACTTTAAACACCATCGAACTACAGCGCATTGCCGGTTTGCCGGAAGACGAACTCGTGCGTTGCGAAGAATGTCGGTGCATTTTGGTGCGTGGTCTATAAATGGCGCGCAAATTCAAATTAACTGCTGATGGCGGTTCTCGAGGAAATCCAGGCCCAGCTGGTTACGGCGCAGTGGTTACTGAAAACGGAAAGATCGTTGCCGAACTCTTTGATGTAATCGGAATTGCAACGAATAACGTCGCTGAATACAGCGGACTTCTCGCCGGTTTAAGCCACATCAATAAACTCGATCCCGCAGCAACTGTAGAAGTTGCCATGGATTCAAAGTTAGTTGTTGAGCAAATGTCGGGTCGTTGGCAGATCAAACATGCGGATATGCGCGATTTGGCAAAGCAGTGCCGTGCAGCCCATGATCCTTCGCTCGTTAAATACTCTTGGATTCCACGCGATGAAAATTCACATGCCGATCGCTTAGCCAATAAGGCTCTAGATGGCGGCTCCGCACATAAGCCTGAACCACAAGTGCAACAGAACTACTTATCTGAGCGACTTCGCAGTAGCGAAGTTCCAACCATGCTCTACCTGGTTCGCCATGGTGAAACGATTCTTACTCCGCTGCGAAAGTTTTCGGGAACTGGGCCAATCAATCCAGAGTTAACAGAGAAAGGTTTATCTCAGGCTGCAGCTGTCGCCAAGGAGATTGCCAAGTTCAAACCAGAAGTTTTAATAGCTTCTCCTCTGATGCGCACCACCCAAACAGCGCAAGCAATTGCAGATGCCACAGGACTTGAAATCAACTTTGATGAAATTTGGTTCGAACTTTCATTCGGAGATTGGGATGGCCTCTCCTTCGAAGAGGTAAAAGAGAAGTTCCCTGATGAATATCAAGCCTGGCTAAATTCATCTTCCTACGCACCTGCCGGTGGCGAGTCTTACGATCAGGCAGGTATTCGCGTTGAAGAAGCGTTAGAAAAATTAGCAGCTGAATATCCAGGTCAGCGCGTCGTCGTAGTAACTCACAATGGAGTCATTAAATTAGCGGCACAGATCGCAACCGGGGCACCCACCGAAGCGGTCTTTCATATAGATGCAGCACCTTGTTCCATAACATCGATATCTATTTGGCCATCAGATGGACTGCGCGCCCTGCGTAGCCTTAACGAGACAGGACACTTTCGCCCATGATTAGCTCAACTGAATGGCTATTAACCGTTGGAGTTCTTGCAGCAGTTATTGTCTTTGATCTAGCGCTAGCAATCATCCGCCGCAACAAAGAGACCACTACAAAAGAAGCGCTCTCTTGGACCCTCTTTTACATCGCTGCAGCGATCGCCTTTGGTTTGCTCTTACCACGCTGGGGATCAGATCAACTCCGGACTGAATTCTTTGCAGGTTGGCTAACCGAGTACGCCCTATCAGTAGATAACATCTTCGTCTTTATTATTTTGATTTCAACGCTCAAGGTTAAGAAAGAATCACAACAGTTAGTTCTTCTCTTCGGAATTTTGGTCGCGATTGTTCTACGAGTAATCCTTATCTTTGCCGGCGTCGCGCTGGTTTCACGATTCACATCAGCCTTCTACGTCTTTGGCGCCTTCCTAATCTTCACAGCATGGAAGCTGATCAACGAAAAAGAAGAAGTAGAAGAAGATGAAGGTAAGTTAATTACCTTTCTTCGAAACCGTGGCCTAAGCACTTTTGCTATTGCGCTAATCGCTCTGGGAGTTACCGATCTAGTCTTCGCGCTCGATTCAATTCCAGCAATCCTTGGACTGACAACCAGTAGTTACGTTGTTATCACCGCAAATATCTTCGCTCTAATGGGTCTTCGTCAGCTCTATTTCCTACTTCAAGGTGCAATGGATCGACTAGTTCACCTTGGCCGCGGGCTCTCATTTATCTTGGCATTTATCGGCGTGAAGATGATCTTGCATGCGTTACACGAAAATGGCGTGCACGTTGTTGATATTTCACTTGAGGTTAGCTTGACGGTAATCGTCTCTACCTTGGCGATTACAGCCCTTACAAGTCTCTATGCAACTAGAGGTCAACAAGTCTCAAAGGAGTAGTTCGCCTCCTAAGGCGATATCTTCATTCTCTGCGATCTTCTTGGCGATCTTCTGCGCCAAAGCTAAATCTTCAAGGCCATCTGCAATTGGATCTGCGTCCTGCTTGCCAGTCTTAACTAGTTGATAGAACGCCTCTAATTCAACTTCAAAGGCTGGCTTATAAGATTCAAATTTATTTGATTGATGATCAATACCTTTGCGATAAGTTGAAATAAGTTGAGTAGGTACGCGCAAAATGTAAGGGCTTGGAAAGACGATGTGATGACCCTCTTCACCGCTAACCCAACGAATCTCCTCCTGGTACATCGGGTATTGATCGAGATAGAACCAACGCACCGTTACGCGAACTCCATCTGCGGTGCGACCAAAAATTATGATCGAATCACTCGCTGAACCTGCTGGCCAGCGGTCTACGTGATCGACTTCAGTTATATGAATATCAAGTGCGCGAAGGACAGAGAATTCGTGAATTACGCTGCCAAGAACCATTTCCGAATACAGATTTCCAAATGAAGCTGCACCCGCTTTACCGAGAGCGTCCTCCTGAACTGCTGTGCGAGATTTTGTAAACAATTCGATTAAGTCAGCAGATGGTTTAGGCATATTCAGCGATTCATCAGAAGTTACTAGTTGGCTATCTCCACTTGGGTGTAAAACCAAGACATCGACCGTCCGCGGACGTGTCTTAATAGCTTTCTGCGCTTCAACAACTGCTGGATCAAAGGTCTTCATATAACCGATCATCAAAGCCGAACCTGATTCCGATTTGGCTTCTTCAATTACCTTTAACTCGGCACGTGAGTATGCAAGTGGCTTTTCGCAAAATACCGTCTTGCCGGCTCGAAGTGCCATCTCCACGACGTCAGCATGTGATCCTGAATTCAAGATAAGAACCGCATCAACTTCTTTTGACTCGATCATTTTCCTTGGATCGGCAAAACAAACATCTCTTGAAATACCAAAGCGATCAGCTAAGGCATGTGCAGCATTAACATTGAGGTCAGCCAAAGCCACGATCTCGAATAGATCTGTGCGGCGAGTTAGTATCGGTAGATGAACTGACGATGCAACTGATCCAGTTCCCACTATTCCAACTTTGATCGCGCTCATTGCATTCCTATTCCTAGATGTGGCTGATATCGTAGCGAAATAATGCAAATAAATGATCACACCCCAACTCCGGATGATATTTCTTGGGTACGCGATGAAGTTGCGGCGATACATGAACGCAATCGTCAACGCGGTCACGCCGATTGGTGCGGTCATGACTTTGATTTCACCTGTCCTTCATCTGTTACTTATCCATTTCAGTGGTTCTGGGATTCTTGCTTCCACGCAATCGCGTTGAGTCATGTAGACCTTCAAAAAGCTGAAGCCGAACTAAAGAGTCTGCTTAAGAATCAGCACTCGGATGGCTTTGTCTCGCACGTAACTTTTTGGCAGCGTGATGCTTATGAAGAGATGGTTTCGACTTATGCGATTGCATTCCGCAGTCGATACCTATCAGATGAGATGCAACCACCTCTTTTGGCTGAAGCGGTAAGCGCAGTTGCAAAGCGTGGTCGCGGGGTTGAATTCATCAACGAAGTGTTGCCATCTGTAAAGCGGTTCTACGAATGGCTTCACACTGTGCGCAATCCATATGGCGATGGCCTGGTTCGAGTGGTCCAGCCAGATGAGACCGGTATTGATCACTCTCCAGTCTGGGATGAAATCATGAATATCCAGGATGAAGAACACGAATCTTGGGATCGCGGCTGGCATTCAATCTGCGATCCATATGACAAGTTTGATCGCGATCCAAAGAAGATGATTGAGCTCAATCACTTTGTTGTTGCTGATGTAATGACAAATACTATTTACATTGAAAATCTCCATGTACTTGCCGATTTATGTAAGCAAGTTGGAGATCTAGCAGGTCACGACGAATACCAGGCGAGAGCAGCCAAAGCTCGCAAATCACTCGATGAACTCTGCTGGAATGAAGAAGATGGTCTTTACTACGGTGTGAACGGTAAAGAGAATAAGCAACTGCGTATAAACACCTTTATGAGTTTGATGCCACTGCTTTTGCCTGATCTAGATAAGCGCAAAGCAGATTCATTGATCGCACGAATCTTGAATCCTGAAGAGTATTGGGCCGAATATCCAATACCGAGCACGGCTATGAACCATCCGACTTATCGCCCGGATACGGTGGGTGGGAATTTAGTATGGCGCGGTCCTTCGTGGATCAATAGCAATTGGTATATCGCTCGTGGATTAAAGCGCCACGGTCGCAATGATTTAGCGCGCCACATAACCAACCAGAGCATCGCAATGGTACGTAAGAGTGGATTCCGCGAGTACTACAACCCGCAAACTGCACATGGTCGCGGGGCGCCTGACTTTAGCTGGTCAACTATTCTTATAGATCTAATCCACGAGGTGAAATAAAAAATGAGCAAACTCTTAAAAAGTGCCAAAGTTGGAATCGTTGCTCTTAACTGGAAATTTGAGATGGCAAAGTCCGAAGATTTTCTAAAGCGCATTGCGGCCTACGGTTTCAAAGGAATCCAGATCTCAGTTGAGCAAGCCAATTCCGATAACTTCTTATCTCAAATGAAACAGAACGATTTAGCGACTGCCGAACAGTATCTAGATATCGCCTGCGATGAGAACGGCCCACTTCCAACTGCCGATGCTCATTCGCAAGAGATAGTTGATGCAGCTATTCGTGCCAAAGTTGAAATGTTGGTATTTGCCGTTGATGGAACTTTAGAACGAGATATTTATGCAGGTCGCGCTCATCTAGGTCCGCACCTAAATGAAACCGGATATCAGCGCCTAGCTGATCACATTGCTAAATACGCGCAGTTAGCGAAAGCGGCCGGAATTCGTTCTTCATTCCATCCACACGCAGCCACTTATATTGAAACTCCTGAAGAGACCAGAAAGCTAATGGCCCTTCTTGATTCCGATTTGGTTGGCATGTGTCTTGATGTTGGACATTGGCTTGTCGGTGGGGGAGATCCCGTTGCTGGTGTAGTCGAATACGGAAAACGTGTTACACATGTTCACATTAAAGATGTTGATCCAGAGATTCTAAAAAAACTTATTACTGGTGAATACGAAGGTATGAACGTTGCAGTTGAAGATCACTATCTTTTCGTGCCAGCTGGCGAAGGTGCACTTGATCTAATTGGGCTATTTGCAGAACTTGAAAAGATTGGCTTCTCGGATTGGATGATGAGCGAACAAGATAAAGCGCGTGAGCCGGCTGAAGAAAAATCAGGGGTTTCTATGCGCAATATCGAGGCAGCTCTGAAGGGTTAGCAGCCCCTATCCATTTCCCGTACGCCCGATATTGTTCACCCCATGACTAGTACTCCGCGTATTTTGCATGCCGCAACCGGTTCAACTCTGACCGCTAAAGGCTGGGGACAAGAAGCTGCCCTGCGCATGCTTCATAACAACCTAGATCCGGCTGTTGCAGAACATCCCGAGAACTTAGTTGTTTATGGCGGAACTGGAAAAGCAGCACGAAACTGGCCATCCTTTGATGCAATAGTAAAAAGCCTCACCAACTTAAAAGATGATGAAACGCTTCTGGTTCAATCAGGTAAACCAGTTGGAGTCTTTGCAACTCACGAATGGGCGCCGCGAGTTCTGATAGCAAATTCAAATTTGGTTGGCGATTGGGCCAATTGGCCAGAATTTCGTCGTCTAGAACAACTTGGCTTAACTATGTACGGACAGATGACTGCCGGTTCTTGGATTTACATAGGAACTCAAGGAATCTTGCAAGGAACCTACGAAACCTTTGCCGCAGTTGCGCAGAAAAGATTTAACGGAACTCTGCAAGGAACCCTAACCCTGACTGGCGGTTGTGGCGGAATGGGTGGCGCACAGCCACTTGCTGTGACCATGAATGGCGGCGTCTGCTTAATTATCGATATTGATAAGTCACGTTTGGAAAAGCGAATTCAGACTCGTTACTTAGATGAAATTGCCGACAACATCGACGATGCAATTGAGAGAGTTCTTAAAGCGAAGAATGCGCGAGTTCCGCTATCTGTTGGGCTTGAAGGTAACGCCGCTGAGTTATTCCCGCTCTTGCTCAGCATGGATGTACCAATTGATATCGTCACCGATCAAACTTCTGCACACGATCCTTTCTCTTATATTCCTGCAGGTGTGGATGTTCACACAGCCGCTCAAATGGCGAAAGATAACCCAGAAGATTTCACTAAACGCTCACAAGCATCCATGGCAAAGCACGTTGAAGCAATGGTTGGCTTTATGGATAAAGGCGCAGAGGTTTTTGATTACGGTAATTCAATCCGCGATGAAGCCCGCCAAGGTGGCTATTCACGGGCTTTTGCCTTTCCAGGCTTTGTTCCTGCCTATATCCGCCCGCTCTTCTGCGAAGGAAAAGGACCCTTTCGTTGGGTAGCGCTTTCAGGAGATCCAAAAGATATCTATCGCACTGATAAAGCTGTACTCGATCTATTTCCAGAAAACGAAGGTCTGCATCGCTGGATCACAATGGCGCAAGAGAAAGTTGCCTTCCAAGGTTTGCCTGCACGTATCTGCTGGTTGGGTTATGGCGAAAGAGATAAAGCTGGCCTTGCCTTCAATGATTTAGTTGCACGCGGTGAAGTCTCTGCGCCAATTGTTATTGGACGCGATCATTTAGATTGCGGTTCTGTCGCATCTCCATATCGCGAAACTGAAGCGATGCTCGATGGTTCAGATGCAATCGCAGATTGGCCGTTGCTAAATGCGATGGTCAACATTTCATCTGGCGCTTCATGGGTATCACTTCACCATGGTGGCGGCGTTGGCATGGGACGTTCGATACATTCCGGACAAGTCTCTGTTGCAGATGGCACAAAACTTGCAGCTCAGAAGTTAGAGCGCGTATTAACAAATGATCCAGGTATGGGAGTTATTCGCCATGCTGATGCTGGTTATGACATCGCAGTTGATACTGCCAAGAAACGCCATGTACATGTACCGATGCTGGATATTGAATGACCAGCACGCTCCTTTTCAATATCGGGCAACTTGTTACAAATGATCCGCAGCACGATGGCACAAAGCTCGGGTTAATAAACGATGCCGCTTTGTTGATTGAAGATGGCGTTGTTGCTTGGGCAGGCCCTAACGCTGATGCGCCAACTCATCACATCAAACGAAAGATCGATGCCCACGGCAAGGCGGTTATCCCTGGTTTTGTAGATAGCCACACACATATGATCTTTGCGGGAGATCGCAGTAAAGAATTTCGCGCACGGATGCTGGGGGAGAGCTACACAGCAGGCGGCATCGCCCACACCGTTGAACAGACTCGTGGCGCTAGCGATGAAACGCTTAAAAGTAATGCGCAATCGCTATTAAATGAGGCTTATTCCTCAGGCACCACAACTATCGAATGTAAATCAGGTTACGGGTTAACTGTTGAAGATGAGCGGCGCTCACTTGAAATTGCCCAGAGTTTTACCGAAGAGACAACTTTCTTGGGTGCACATGTTGTTCCAGTTGAATATAAGAAGAACCCAAAAGATTATGTGGATTTAGTAACCGGTCCGATGTTGGATGCAGTGCTTCCATACTCAAAGTGGATCGATGTATTTTGCGACAAAGGCGCATTTTCAGTAGATGATGCCCGAACAATTCTTAAGGCCGGAATAGCGAAAGGTTTGCAACCACGGCTACATGCCAACCAACTTCAGGAAGGCCAAGGAGTTCGCCTCGGAGTTGAACTGGATGTTGCTTCCGTTGACCATGTCTCGCACCTAAGCGAGAAAGATATCGAAGCGCTTTCAACATCAAATACTGTGGCAACACTTTTGCCTGGTGCAGAGTTTTCAACCCGTTCGGCTTATCCAGATGTTCGCCCACTTCTAGAAGCAAGCATCACCGTGGCACTTGCCTCTGACTGCAATCCCGGAAGTTCTTACACAACGAACATGCCATTCATTATCGCGATCGCAGTTCGCGAGATGCATTTCTCACCAGAACTAGCTTTATGGTCGGCAACGATGGGAGGCGCAAAGGCGCTACGCCGCGACGATATTGGACATCTCTTTGAAGGTGCGCGCGCTAACTTTTCGATTCTTTCTGCAGATTCGTATATCCACTTGGCATATCGCCCGGGTGTTAACTTAATAGAACAGGTGTGGCGCGATGGCCTCCAAATCAAATAGAACAGTAACTCTTTCAACCTCAGGAGTAACTTTCGCCGATGTTATTGATGTTGCCAGATACGGCGCCAAAGTTGAACTTTCAAAGCAATCTATCGATGCCATCAACGCTTCCAGAAAATACATTGAAGAGTATGCAGCTGGAGGAATCCCGGTTTATGGCGTATCTACTGGGTTTGGAGCTTTGGCTAACCGCCATATTGATGTGGCAGATCGTGCACAATTGCAGAAATCGCTAATTCGCTCGCATGCCGCAGGCGTTGGCCCAGCAGTTGAGCGCGAAGTTGTCCGGGCACTTATGTTCTTGCGACTTAGAACAATGGCTTCCGGCCGCACCGGTGTTCGCGTTGCGCTAGCGCAGAGTTATATCGATTTCTTAAATCATGGAATCACTCCAGTTGTTCCAGAGTTTGGATCACTGGGATGCAGTGGAGATTTAGCGCCGTTATCTCATTGTGCACTTGCGCTAATGGGTGAAGGAAAAGTCCATGATGCAAACGGTGTTGAAATGCCAACGATGCAGGCGCTTGATGCTGCAGGAATTAAACCGATCGAACTTCAAGCTAAAGAAGGTCTTGCGCTAATTAACGGCACCGATGGAATGCTCGGAATGTTGATCATGGCATGTGCTGATCTCGAACAGCTTTGCGCAGTTGCCGATATAACAACTGCCATGAGCATCGAAGGGTTACTCGGTACTGATCGAGTGTTTGCCCCCGATCTACATGCACCGCTGCGTCCGCAGGTTGGCCAAGCGGTAAGTGCTGCAAATATCTTTGCAATGCTTAAAGGCTCGGGCATTGTTGCCTCACACCGCGAAAATGATTCACGCGTACAAGATGCTTATTCGCTTCGCTGCGCACCTCAAGTTGCGGGCGCTGTCCGCGACACTATTTCCTACGCTTCAACTATCGCCGAGCGCGAACTCGCATCAGCGATTGATAATCCTGTCGTACTCCCTGATGGACGCGTTGAATCCAACGGAAACTTCCACGGAGCACCTGTTGCTTATGTATTAGATTTCCTTGCAATTGCCGCTACAGATTTGGGCTCAATTGCAGAACGTCGCACCGACCGCGCACTTGATCAACATCGTTCTGCCGGTTTGCCACCATTTTTAGCGCACGATCCTGGAGTTGATTCAGGGCTAATGATTGCGCAATACACACAAGCAGGTTTAGTTAGCGAGAACAAACGCCTTGCAACTCCTGCCAGCGTTGACTCGATTCCGTCATCTGCAATGCAAGAAGATCATGTATCTATGGGTTGGTCGGCTGCGCGTAAATTACGCAAAGTTGTTGATAATCTCGCTCGCATCTTGGCTATCGAACTCGTTACTGCAGCGCGCGCCATTGAACTTCGCGAAGGTTTGAGCCCATCACCTGCAACAGGTCGAGTTGTTAAAGAGTTGCGAAAAGTAGTTCCGGGAGTTGGGCCAGATCGTTTCTTATCTCCAGAACTTGAAGCGGCGACAACGTTGGTTAATTCAGGATCAATCGTTAACGCTGCAAGAGAAGTTGTTAAAGAACTTATCTAGTAGCAAATCCTGCGGCTGCCTCAAGAACCAAGAGAGCAGCTAAGCGCAAGGTGCGTTGATCATCTGAATCAGCGGCAGCATCGATTTCCGTAATGTCGATTGCGCGAACTCGCTTATCAGCACCTAATAGAAGCGCTGCTTGGCGCAGTTCATCTGCAGATATTCCACCAGGCATTGCCGCTGGGCACGCCGGAACGACGCTGCGATCACATACATCGACATCTAGATCAACATAAATCTCACGCCCGTCAGCGCCAGCGATTTCTAGCGCTTTCTTTAATACATCAGCAATGGTCATCTCACGCAATTGCCCACGAGAAAACACAGTTATGCCATTTTCTTTAGCACGCTGGCTGTACTCGGCGCTATTAGCAAAGTCGGCAATACCAATTTGCACAATGTTTTTTCCTGGCAAACCAGCCTGAATCAATTGCCAAACAGGAGATCCATTTGATTGGCCATCACGAAGATCGTGGTGTGCATCAAAAGTGATCAAGCCGATCTTTGATAAGTCTGGCCATAAACCAGATGCAACTGAGTAGGTAATGGAGTTATCGCCACCAAGTGCAATTACTAACTTGTGTTTTGCCAATAATCCACTCACAAAAGCACCAACTCGTGCGACGCCTTCAGGACCATCTGGTGAATCAATATTGCCTAAATCAATAAATGATTGACCGCTTAAATCAACGCCTTGCGAAGTTGAATAAGTTGAGTAGCGAGCCAGCGCACTTCTAATTGCATCTGGAGTTTGATCTGCGCTAGTCGGCGAAATAGAACCTTTATGTGCCGGTACTCCAACTAATGCGATATCTGAGCTCGGGTCAGACGACATTAATAAAGTATTGGCGCGCTTCCACTTTGGATCATGCGGCAGATTTGCGCTCATCATTTGCTAATCGTAAGGCTTTATTCTTGGACTACAATCATGCACGAAGAGTCGCCCGGATCACCGCGTTGCGTAAGCACCGAGGAAAGTCCGGACTTCACAGAGCAAGGTGGTGGGTAACGCCCACCCGGAGAAATCCGCGGGATTAGTGCCACAGAAAATAGACCGCACATGCAAATGTGTAAGGGTGAAACGGTGGTGTAAGAGACCACCAGTAT
>Ga0209442_1001034_pt1 | contig 15976 bp, 14 predicted proteins | sample LauGreSBDMM110DD_2_FD_187565 | JGI IMG/M metagenome (GOLD analysis project Ga0209442, IMG submission 187565) | Freshwater lake microbial communities from Lake Michigan, USA - Sp13.BD.MM110.DD (SPAdes) (version 2) | ecosystem: Environmental > Aquatic > Freshwater > Lake | place: Lake Michigan...
TGTATCGACCTTCAAGAAGTTCGATATCAGAGTGACATATCCCCACAGAGCGGCTCGCCAAAAGAACTTCGTCATCAGCAATTTTAGGTATTGCGATCTCATTAACGGACATGACGTTAGGGGACATGAATTGTAGAGCCTTCATTCTTCTCTTCTCATTTCGGTAGTAGGGTGCAAAATCTTAAAATCGTAATTAGATAAGAACCATTCCGCCATCAATCATGATGGTTTGACCGGTCATATAATCCGAATCACTTGATGCTAGAAATAGCGCCATTCCTTCCAAATCCGCAGGCTTTGCTGCCCGCCCGCGCAAAATTCCAGCTGAAAATTCTTCTGTGGCTTGTCCTGGGCGCTCTGACATTCCCATCTCCATGAGATCTCGGTCAAGATCAATCCAAAGTGGTGTGTCAACTACTCCTGGTGCAAAAGAATTACAAGTGATGTTGTGCTCGGCTAATCCTCGAGCTGTTGCTTGAGTCAGTGCATTGACCGCAAACTTGCTAGCGCAATATGGCGCAAACGCTGGATAACCCTGGCGGCCGGCGATAGAAGCGGTATTAACAATCTTCCCGCTCTTCTGAGCAATCATATATTTTCCAGCCTCTTGCGTGCAGATGAGCACACCTAAACCGTTTACATTCATGATGGCATGCCAGTTCTCCTCAGTCACTTCCATTAAATGCATAGGTTTGTTAAACCCGGCATTGTTAAAGATGACATCGAGTGAGCCTGCCCAATCAACAAATTTCTTGAATCCGGCTCGAACTTGTTCGCGGTTTGAAACATCAGCGGTGAAGGCAAACGCCTGGCCACCCTTATCGTTGATCGCTTTAGCAACTCGCTCTGCCGCTGCGGTATTTAGATCACAGACACCAACCTTTGCGCCCTCGGCACCAAAAACCTTGGCAAATCCCTCGCCGATGCCAGAACCTGACCCAGTAACTATGATTGATTTTCCAGAAACTCTTCCCATAAGAACTCCAATGATCGCTATTTACCCGCAAGAGTTTGGCACTGCGAGCGCAAAGCGTCAAGTACTAGCGAACATTCAAGGACTTATCTTGTCTTTATGTTTAGTCTCACATAACATCGGCACATTGAGACGCCTCACTGAATTGGATGGAAAAATGAGTAAAAACGCTCTAGTCATCGGAGTTACCGGTATTACTGGTAACAACATCGCAGCAGAACTCCAAAAAAAGGGTTTTACTGTTTACGGCCTCTCACGTAAGCCGGGAATCATCGTCCCAGGCGTAAAGCACGTATATGGCGATGTGCTTGACCCGGCAAGTGTCAAGAAGGCCGTTGAAGATCTGCCTATTTCACATCTTTTCTTCTGTACCTGGTCCCGTCAGAACAGTGAGAAAGAAAATATCGCTGTCAACGGTGCCATGTTACAAAATACTCTCGACGCCTTTGCACAAAAGCGAACACTCGAGCACACCGTATTGATTACCGGCCTCAAGCACTACCTAGGGCCCTTTGAATCATATGCAGCGACTCCCATGGAAACTCCATTTAAAGAGAGTCAAGCTCGTCTGCCTATTGATAACTTTTATTACACGCAAGAAGATATTTTGTTTAAGGCAGCTACTGAACAGAATTTCACATGGTCAGTTCATCGTCCTCACACCATGATTGGTTGGGCGCTTGGTAATGCAATGAACATGGGTGTGACACTTGCTGTCTATGCTTCAATCTGTAAAGAGACTGGTGCACCGTTTATTTTCCCTGGCTCTAAAGAACAATACAATGGCGTTACCGATGTGACAGATGCACGCTTGCTTGCACGCCATGCGGTGTGGTCTGCAACTGATCCTGCAGGTAAGAACGAAGCCTTTAATACTGTAAATGGCGATGTATTTCGCTGGCGACAACTCTGGAAATTACTTGCAGAGTACTTTGATGTGACTGATCCAGGCTACCCTGCAGAACTTTCTCCACTTGAACCACGCATGTCAGGTGCTGACGCCCAATGGGAGAAGATTGTTGCAAAATATTCATTGAAGCCACACAAAGCATCTGAAATAGCATCTTGGTGGCACTCTGATGCTGACTTAGGGCGTCAGGTAGAAACCTTCGCTGATATGGGTAAGAGCCGCAAGGCAGGGTTTGGTGATATTCAAGTAACACCTGATTCCTTCTTTGAGCTTTTTGAAAAACTCAGAGCTGAAAAAATTATTCCGCCACGTTCTTAATTACAATTTAAATACATCGGGGTGCTGGGCTAATTCAAGCCTGGTGCGCCTGATGTGACCGAATAAAATCCGTTCGGCATCATCGGAGTCGCGTCTAATAATCGCCGAAAGAAGTAAATGGTGCTCGTAATGAGCTGGCTTAAAGGAGCTTGCAGCCAATAGCCGCGAGTATGCGCGCCGATAGTGCTGCGTTGTATTCCATAACCGATTAACCATGTCGCCTACCAACGCCGTCTCTGCCTTCGAATATGAGAGTAGGTGGAATCGACGATCTAACTTAAGAAAAGTTTCCACATCATTCGTAGCTTCCATTTGACTCACTAAGTCACTGAGTTCAGCAATCACTGAATCTGTAATCGCCGGAATACTCAAGCGAAGTAGCAGCGGTTCCACACGTTCCCGGATTTGATACATCTCCTCGCACTCAGCCAGGCTAAGATGTGAAATCCAGGCACCGGTATGGGCGACAAGATTTATTAGCCCTTCGGCTTCAAGAATGCGAAGTGCTTCCCGAACCGGTGACCTAGATGCACCAAATTGCTCCGCAATATCTTCTTGACGAATACGAACTCCCGGAGGAAATTTTCCAGAAAGAATCTCTTCTTTCAGGGAATTTGCGATTTGTTGACTGCGAGCCAGATCGCTCTCGTTGTGTAGAACAGTCATTACATATCCGGCTTTGCTGGGTGCCAAAGAATTGTGGTTGCACTCTTTTCGTAGGCTTTGCCGGCAGGGAAAGAGACAAGTTCAAATTGCATTCCCCATGGGCTTGTGAAATACACCCACTTTTGTCCTTCTGATTGACTTTTACTTAAAGTTGGTTCTCCAAGTATTGAAACTTTCTTGCTCTTGAGATACTCGAGGGCGGCATCAAAATCATCCACATAAAAAGCTAAGTGATGCCCACCGATATCTGAATTTCTAGGTTGAGGCGCCGCCTCATCGGCTGGCTCGTATTGGAATACTTCAAAGTTTGGCCCGGACTTGCATCTAAAGAAGCGAAGCTCGCGCATCACCGTGCGAGGGTGGACTCCTAAATGCTCAGCCATCCAATCGTCATCGCTACTAAATGGCCCGAGGCTATAGATGCGCTCACAGCCAATAACATCGACGAAGAATCTCTCAGCTTGGTCTAGATCGGGCACGGTAAATCCGATGTGTTCGGTGCCTCGTAGCCCTGGAATCCCTGTCATTGACGAGCCCTTTCTCTCAATTGGATACAATCTAGCCGTATTTGACCCAAAAAGGTAAGATTTTGGCAATAAACCTTGTGATTGGATGCAATCTTAGATTACTGTTCTCTCATACGGCACTTGCCCATAGATCCGTCTTACCCCATGAGGAGCTCGCCATGACTAATCGCACCCCCCTTGAAGCGCGAGCGCCCTGGGTTGAAATTGCGACAACTCCCGATGATTGGAAGAAGGCAGATCCACAACTTCTAGAGACAATGCTCGGACAGTTGCACCTAATTCGTGCATTTGAAGAGGTAGTACTCGAGTTAGCTAGCGAAGGTTTAGTACACGGACCAGCACACTCCTCGATAGGTCAAGAGGGCGGCGCTGTCGGATCGATCATCTCACTTAACTCACAGGATGCAATTAACGGTTCGCATAGAGGTCACCATCAATTCCTGGCCAAAGTTATTAATCATGTCTCTAATGGAAAATTAGATGTAACAGCGCTGGTCAACCCTGCGCTACAAGAAGTTTTACAACGCACACTCGCTGAAATTCTTGGCTTAGCTCAAGGTTATTGCAGTGGTCGCGGCGGTTCTATGCACCTTCAGTATTTTGAAGCAGGAGCCCTTGGCACAAATGCAATTGTTGGTGGCGGCGTTCCGCTTGCAGCAGGAAACGCGTGGGCGCAACGAAAAGCACTCACAAACAATTTAACCGTTTCATACTTTGGAGATGGCGCAGTCAATATTGGCTCTGTCCTTGAGACTATGAATTTGGCTGCCGCCTGGAAGTTGCCTATGGCATTTTTCATCGAGAATAACCTTTATGCGGTTTCTACACATGTTTCTGAAGTAACAGCTGAGCCACGACTTTCAGCTCGCGCACTTGGGTTTGCAATCCCATCATGGAAAGTTGACGGCATGGATCCACTTGCAGTCCACCTTGCAATGAGAGAAGCAGAGTCACACATGCGCAGCGGAAAAGGTCCGGTTGTCATTGAGGCAGATGTATACAGATTCTTCCACCAGAATGGGCCATTTCCTGGCAGCGCATTTGGTTATCGCACTAAAGAAGAGGAAGCTCAGTGGCGCGAGCGCGATCCACTTTTGCGTGTTGCAAAAGAAATGATTGCCTTAGGGTTAATTGATCAAGCTGGCGTTGATTTGGTTCGCTCACAAGCACTTGATGCCAATCGTCTTGCCGCAGCGGCACTGCTTGAGCCCAATCCAGATGCGCCAGGAAAGCGAAGAATCAGACCTGAGCTATGGCCAGATATCTCCTTTGTAAACGTTGGAGTGCGTGGAGATGCCTCCGAACTCAACGGAGCTCGCACACTAGAACCACTCACAGACGGTGGCGCTAAGACCAATATGAAATTTGTTGACGCCGTTGCAGGTGTAATCGATGCCGCAATGGAGAAAGATGAGCGCGTAATTGTGCTTGGTGAAGATATCCATCGTCTCAATGGCGGCACCAATGGAGCAACTAAAGGTTTGGCAAAGAAATATCCTGATCGAGTACTAGGAACTCCGATTAGTGAAAATGCATTTGCAGGTCTTGGCGGAGGTCTCGCACTCGATGGTCGTTACCGACCAATCGTGGAATTTATGTATCCAGATTTTATGTGGGTTGCAGCAGACCAAGTATTTAACCAAATTGGTAAAGCTCGCCATATGTTTGGCGGAAAAAATCCAGTTCCGCTAGTTCTTCGTACCAAGGTGGCAATTGGTAGTGGTTATGGATCACAGCACCTTATGGATCCTGCCGGCATCTTCGCAACAAGTCCTGGCTGGCGAATCGTTGCAGCATCTACTCCGGCTGAATACATCGGCTTAATGAATGCAGCTCTTGCGCTGCAGGATCCCGTACTAGTTCTTGAGCACGTTGATCTCTATCAAGATATGGGAGATGTGCCTGATGGTGATTTCGATTATCAAATCCCATTTGGTAAGGCAAATATTCGACGTGCGGGTAAAGATTTAACAATTCTTACCTACTTATCCATGGTCAAACACTCACTCACTGCAGTTGAACAAAGCGGGATGGATGCAGAAGTAATCGATCTACGATGGCTTGATCGTGCATCAATTGACTGGCAGACCATTGAAGCCTCTATCAAGAAGACAAACTCAGTTCTTATTGTTGAACAGGGCGCTTCTGGAACTTCTTATGGCAGTTGGCTCTCTGATGAAATTCAACGTCGCTATTTCGACTGGTTAGACCAACCAATACAACGCGTCTCTGGATCAGAGGCATCCCCAAGTATTTCTAAGGTTCTAGAACGTGCTGCTTATGCTGGCGTGGAAGAAGTAGTTGCAGGCCTTGCTCGCGTTAAAGCTGGATTTGGCGGTAATAAGTAGCATGGCATCAATTATGAGAATGCCAGAAGTTCTGGCCAATGCAACTGAGGCAATCATCGCCAACTGGCTTATCCAGGAAGGTGGCTCATTTGTTGTCGGCCAACCAATGGCTGAAGTTGAGACTGAGAAGGCTCTCGTTGAAGTGCCAGCAGAAACAGACGGGATTTTAGGAAAGTACCTCGCCATTAATGGCGCATCTGTTCAAGTTGGTGCTCCGATTGCAATTTTGCTCGCAGCAGGTGAAGGGCAAGCCGAGATAGATTCTTTGATGGCAGAAGCAGGAGTGCAAGTGTCTGCCGCCCCTGAAACGGTAGCGACAACTAGCTCACCTGTCATTGCTCAAGAAGTTGTTCAAGAAGTAGTTGCAGAAACACCTAAGACAGAAGTTCCGAAGACGGAATCTTCCGGACGGCTTTTTTCTAGCCCGCTTGCACGTCGGGTAGCGAAAGAAAATGGTATTGATCCGGCCTCAATTCAGGGCACTGGTCCTGGTGGCCGAATTGTTAGGCGCGATGTGCAGGATGCGATCTCTACCGGCACAAAATCTGAGGTGAAGGTTGTTAACACTGTAATTCCGCAAGGAACTTTTGTAGACACCCCACATTCTGGAATGCGAAAAGCAATTGCGCGCAGGTTAACTGAAAGCAAGACTACGGTTCCTCATTTCTATCTGTCTGCTCCAGTCATTGCTAATGACATGTTAAATTTTCGATCTAAATACAATGAGTGGGCAGATAAAAAGGTTTCAGTTACTGATCTGATTCTCAAAAGTGTGGCAGCTGCATTCACCGATGTTCCGGCTGCCAATGTCATTTGGACAGAGGCAAGTTTGCGTCAATTCAGCGACGTAGACATTTCAATTGCAGTTTCCGCCGAAAAAGGTTTAGTGACTCCGGTTGTGCGTGCCGTGAATCAGATGAACCTTGCGCAGCTAGGTCTTGCAACTACCGACTTAATTAATCGTGCCCGCGAAGGTAAATTAAAGCAAAATGAGATTGAGGGCGGTTCATTCTCTGTCACCAACCTAGGCATGTATGGCACAGATGAGTTCTCTGCAATTCTCAATCCGCCTCAGTCGGCAATTTTGGCTGTAGGTGCTGCAAAGCAGAAGCCTGTTGTTATCGATGGCGAAATCCAGATTCGTTCAGTCATTAACTTCACTCTGTCAGTGGATCATCGAGCAGTCGATGGAGCGTTGGCGGCTCAATGGCTTGCTGCATTCGTTAAGCGCTTCGAAAACCCATTCTGGCTAGCGATTTAATAGATACTAAAGAATTTAAAGTATTTCAACGCCAATATATTTGGTCTGTAGGAATTCATGAATTCCATCAAAGCCGCCTTCGCGGCCAAGGCCTGATTGCTTCACACCTCCAAAAGGCGCTGCCGGATCAGAAATCACACCTTTATTGATGGCAACCATTCCAGATTCCATAGCTTCGGCAATGTGTATCGCGCGTCCCAAGCTTGAAGAGAACACATAACTAATAAGGCCAAAATCTGTGTCATTTGCTAGCGCAATTCCCTCTTCATCGGTATCAAAGATGACTACTGGTGCTACTGGACCAAAGATTTCATGATTCAGGATTGGGTTGTCCTTCTCGACACCCAGAACTGTTGCAGGATAGAAAGCTCCATCACCATCAGGTAGCTTCGCCCCAAGATGAACTTTTGCACCGGCTGCCACTGATTCATCCACAATCTGCGCGATCTTGTTCCGCTCCTTCATTGAAACTGATGCCCCTAGGGTTGTCGATGTATCAGTTCCGCGTCCCATGACAAAAGCCGACATAGATTTTGTGAGTTCACTAATAAATTTTTCAGCAATCGGGCGTTGGACATAAATGCGGTTTGCAGCCGTGCAAGCCGCTCCACCATTGCGCATTTTTGCAAGCAGTAATTGCGGAATTGTTATTGATAGATCCGCATCGTCACAAACTATGACTTGTGCATTTCCGCCAAGCTCCATAGAGCAACGAATAACATTGTCAGCAGCCTCTTTAAGTAAAACTCGGCCGACTTCAGTAGATCCAGTGAATGAAAGATTTTTGACTCTTGGATCGTGCAGCATCATGGAAATTGCAGGTCCAGTTTTTTCTGGAAGAACTAAATTAAGGACACCTTTGGGTAAACCTGCGCGCTCCATAATATCTACGATGTAAATGGCTGTTAATGGAGTTTCAGTTGCTGGCTTTAAAATCATGGTGCAACCTGCCGCAACTGCTGGGCCAATCTTACGAGTTGCCATTCCTGCCGGAAAATTCCATGGCGTAATAAGTATTGAGAGGCCAATCGGTTGGTGTGTGACAAGAATTCGCTTATCCCCAGATGGAGACTTACGGAAATCTCCAGGTGTGCGAACTGCTTCTTCTGCAAACCAACGGAAGAACTCAGCTGCATAGGCTGCTTCACCGCGAGCATCGGGCATTGCTTTCCCGTTTTCGCGTGAAATCAGCATTGCAATCGCTTCTAACTCACTCGTCATAATTTCAAAAGCTTTGCGCAAAATTTCAGATCTCACTCTGGGAGCCGACTTAGCCCAGGCTACCGCCGCAGAATCGGCTGCAGCTATCGCGTCCTCGCACTGGGAAATGGATGCCAGGGAGACTTCTGCAATCACTGAATTATCACTTGGGTCATAAACCGCGACTTTGCTCGCACCGTCTACCCACTGGCCATTTATATAGAGCTTTGTTTGCATGGTGGCAAGCATACGCGCAGCCTGCAAGAAGTTAAAGCCGATGAACTCTACGATAGTAGTATTGAAACATCATTGCTTTATCTGCACTAAGGGGGTCGCTGGTGTCTATGTCTTGGACTGATAACGCGCCCACTCCGGTTGTTAAGCAGGAGCAATCCCACTTGAAAGATTCCCTTAGTTACAAGATTAAGCGCCGCTTGCTTGGAATTCCGCTGAATCGACACACCTTGGAATCACAAAGATTAAGCAAACGAAATGCTTTTGGAATTCTTTCCTCGGATTGCATCTCTTCTTCTGCTTACGGAGGAGAGCAAATTTTAGTGGCTTTAATCCCAGCTTTTGGTCTTGCCGCTTTCACCATATTTCCACCAATGATCGGCATCATCTTGCTGATGCTGGTAGCGATTACTCTCTTGTACAAAGATGTGATTAGTACATACACCCGCTCTGGTAGCGCATATCTGGTGTCGCGAGAAAATTTTGGTCGAGTAGTCTCCCAAATTGCTGCAGTGGAGTTAATGTTTGGGTACATAATTACCGTTGCCATTCAATCCGCGGCTGGAGTTGCTGCATTACTTTCAACTTTCCCTGAATTGACCTCGCGCAAAGTTGAGCTAACAATTTTGATTGTAATAATTTTGACTTACGTAAACCTTAGAGGCGTCAAGGATGCAGGTATAATTTTCGTAATTCCATCATATTTATTTATGGGAAGCATGTTTGTGGTATTTATCTTTGGTCTCTATAGGTACTTCAACAATTCTTTACCTGTATACAGCGCTGACACCGAAGGTTTGATACCGATTGGACAAGCTCAAGGATTGCTGTCGGTCGCCGCCATGCTTTTATTATTAAAGGCATTTGCCAATGGAAGCGCATCATTGACTGGCATAGAGGCAATATCTGACAGCGTTCCTCTTTTTAAAGCGCCGGAGCATGTGAATGCCAAGAAAGTTCTTATTTTGATGAGCATGACTCTTGGGGTCTTGATTCTTGGTATTGCATGGCTTGCCAAGGAAACTCAAGCTATTCCATATGCCGATGGAACACCAACAGTGATTTCTTTAGTTGCAAAAGCAGCACTAGGGGATAGTTTTATTGGGGACATCCTCTTTGTTCTAACTCAACTAGGAACTATGTTGATTTTATTCGCCGGGGCGAATACTTGCTTTAGCGCCTTCCCAAATATGGTCAACATGGTTGCCAATGATGGTTTCTTGCCTAGACGTTTAACTCAGCGCGGTCACAAATTAGTCTTTTCTAACGGAGTATTTTTCATAGCAGGAGTTGCATCTATTTTGGTAATCGCAACAAGTGCGAGCATCACTATTTTAGCTGCCATTTATGCACTGGCTGTATTCGTTGGATTTGCTTTAACTGGGGCCGGAATGACAAAAAAGAGTTTTGGTTCAAGGGCTCCAAATCGAATGAGAAAAGTAATGCTCCATGCGACAGCCACGGGGGTCGCAGCATTTACTGTGATCGTCCTATCCCTCGTTAAATTTTCAGAAGGAACTTGGGTTGTAGTTGTAGGAACACCGCTTGTTGTTCTACTCATGCTCAAATTCAACAATCAATACACGCGTGAACAAGCAGCCCTGGCAGTAAAGCAGTACCAGGAGCGTGCCACTTCTATGGCTCGCCACGATGTCACCATATTCATAGATAGCGTTGATATCGCAACCGTAGGCGCGGTTCGATATGCGCGAAGCCTTAAGCCACACAAGATTAGGGCAGTGCATTTTGTCATCGATGATCGTCGCGCTGAAGATATCCAGAAAGCGTGGGCAGCATCTGTTGCACTTGAAGATGTTCAGCTTGAACTCATCGATTGCCCGGACCGACGTCTCGCTAACTCTGCGCTCGACTACGCAATTCGCAAGACTGAGAAGCCTGATGTTGAATTAACTATTCTCTTGCCACGTCGTTCATACTCAAGATTCTTAGGGCGCCTGCTGCATGATCAAACAGCTGAAAATATCGCAGCACCAATCTCACAGCTACAGCGCGTGGTTGCAACAATTGTGCCATTTGATGTCAACAGAATTACTTCAGGTAAGACACTTAATATCAACCATGAGCGTGAGACTCTGGCCCACATAAAGCCAGCTGATATTGCCAAACCTAAGCAAGATGCACCGAAGATTTTTGCTCCAGTTACTCACTATGCAGATGATGTCACCGCAATCGGAGAAATCCAGTGGCGCAAACGCTCTATGGTCCATGGCAGAGTAACTTCAATTTCAACAGCTCCGCGTGGTTCTGCTCCCATACTTCAGGTTGAGGTGTGGGATCACAGTGGTGGAATCACATTGAACTTCTTAGGCCGACGCGAAATCGCAGGTTTGGAAGTCGGCATGGAGATGCGCGCAGAGGGAATGGTCGGAGAAGAAGATGGCCAGCTAGTTATTTTAAATCCTTCTTACGAACTACTTATCTGAAAAGAACTCTTTCAGTAACTGCGCACACTCAGCTTCTCGAACTCCAGCTGTGACTTCAACGCTAAATATTGAACGTGGATCTCGAAGTACATCCCACACCGATCCCACGGCTCCTGCTTTTTCATCCCATGCACCAAAAATCAGATGCGAAATTCTTGATTGCGCAATAGCTCCGGCACACATTGCACACGGTTCAAGGGTTACAACCAAGGTACAACCATCGAGGCGCGAATTTTGTAATCGTGAGGCTGCATTGCGAATGGCAACTATTTCTGCATGTGCTGTTGGGTCGTTTTCAGCTTCTCGTTCATTGGAACCTTTCCCAATGACAATTCCGTCTTTATTTAAAATAATCGCTCCCACGGGAACATCTCCTGTGCGCACGGCGCTGCGAGCGATTGAAATCGCCTCACCCATTAATTCATCTGGCGTACGAAGTGAAATTTCTATGACTCCAATAACTCTGCGAATTGTTCGCCGAATCCTAACCGATGAGCAATGGCTTCAATCAGTTCATCTGGAAAGAGATTGGCATCATCACAGAGAGTTGAAAGTTCCATATGTGGTAGGCCTAAGTCAGCAAAAATATCTAGGTCTCCTGTAGGAAGTGGTTCATCTTCGTCATCAGGTGCGTCAATATCTGCAATTTCTAAGAATTCTGCGGCCACCTCATAGTCGAGTGCTGCGGTGATATCGCTCATGAAGTATTTAACGTTGCTACCTAGTACACGAATTGCGATGAAGAATTCGTCATCGATAGCGATGAGAGCAACAGCGCCACCGTTTGTCTGTTGCTTCTTGAGTCGATCAATGATGTGAGTTAGGTCATCCGGATCAGGCAAAGCGGCAAGAGACCAGCGGCCGTCTTCATGCCACGCCTCAATTGCGAAGTCCTGGGTCTGCTCTGACACATCAACCATTTTGGCACTCATTGGTTTAGAAAGAAAGCCCTGTAGAGTAAATGACATGAAAGTTCACGTTGCTAACCATCCGTTAATCTCTCACAAATTAACCATTCTGCGCGATGAAAAGACCGATTCTCCAACTTTCAGACTTCTCGTTGAAGAATTGGTGACCCTGCTCGCGTATGAGGCAACCCGTGATGTTCGCACCACATCTGTTTCCGTTAAAACTCCAGTGACTACGACGACGGGATTAGTGCTTGCCGAACCCCGACCTGTTGTCGTACCTATCTTGCGCGCAGGTTTGGGAATGCTTGAAGGAATGACAAAGTTATTGCCCACAGCTCAAGTTGGGTTCCTTGGGATGGTTCGCAACGAAGAAACCTTGCAGGCAAGCACTTATGCCAATCGTTTACCTGAAAATTTATCTGGTCGCCAATGTTTTATCCTTGATCCGATGCTCGCAACAGGTGGAACGTTGGCGATGGCCATTAATTACCTGATTGAGCGTGGAGCTAATGAAATTACTGCAATCTGTTTACTTGCCGCCCCAGAAGGAATTAAGGCACTTGAGAATGAATTTAAAGACTCAGGAATTCCTATCACGCTAGTAACTGGTTCACTCGATGAGAAGTTAAATGAAAAGGGATACATCGTTCCTGGTCTAGGCGATGCTGGCGATCGTCTTTATGGAGTTGTGTAAATGGCCTCTACATCACCCGGGTATGGAATCACGATTCGTGTTGAGGGATCTCCAGAACTTCAACCTGTTGCTTTAATTACTACAACAATCACCAATGCTGGCGCCACTATTACCGCACTGGATGTTGTTGAGTCTTTACTTGAAAAAGTAGTCATCGACGTCACTTGTGACACCATAGATGCTGATCACGCTCAGCAAATTCATGACGCTCTCTCAGCCAATAACGGCCTTACCGTTCGTAAGGTAAGTGACCGAACATTCTTACTCCACCTCGGTGGAAAGATTGAAGTGATGTCAAAGGTGCCTTTGAAGACCCGTGATGATCTATCGCGTGCCTACACTCCTGGCGTTGCCCGTATTTCGCAAGCAATTGTTGATGATCCATCTGATGTTCGCCGCCTGACCATGAAGCGCAATACGGTAGCTGTTGTTACTGATGGCTCTGCCGTGCTCGGCCTTGGAAATATTGGGCCAGCGGCAGCGCTACCTGTCATGGAAGGAAAGGCAGCGCTCTTCAAGCGCTTTGCAAATGTAGATGCTTGGCCCGTTTGTTTAGATACCCAAGATGTTGATGAGATTGTGCGCACTGTTCAACTCATTGCCCCTGTATATGGTGGTATCAATCTCGAAGATATTTCAGCACCTCGCTGCTTTGAAGTCGAACGTCGCTTACGTGAACTTCTTGACATTCCAGTTTTTCATGATGATCAGCATGGCACAGCGATTGTCGTACTAGCTGCACTGCGCAATGCGCTTAAGTTAGTGAAGAAAGATATTTCACAAGTGCGAATGATTATGAGTGGTGCGGGAGCCGCTGGTACAGCTATCGCTCGACTGCTAGTCCTTAGTGGTGCCACAAATATCATCGCCTTTGATAAAGATGGGGTAATTAGTAAGAATTCAACATCGACTGACCCAATGCGCTCTTGGTTCATTGAGCACTCTAATCCAGCCAATTTTACTGGGGATATTCACCAAGCAATGGTTGGAGCCGATATCTTCATCGGAGTTAGTGCACCTGAAGTTCTCAATGAAGAAGATGTAGCAGCAATGGCTCCAGGGGCCATCGTCTTCGCACTTGCAAATCCAGATCCGGAAATTGATCCTGTAATCGCGCGCAAGTATGCAGCAGTTGTGGCAACTGGGCGTAGTGATCATCCAAATCAAATTAATAATGTTCTTGCATTCCCGGGCATCTTCCGTGGATTACTTGATGCGAATGCTCATAAAATCACCGATAAGTTATTGGTTGCCGCTGCCGAGGCGATAGCCGATTGCGTGAGCCCCTCACAGCTCAATACATCCTTTATCGTCCCGAGCGTCTTTGACCCTAACGTCGTTATTAAAGTTGCGGCGGCAGTGAAGGCATCTGTGTGATTGAGCTAGCCGCATCTTTTGATTCTCAACTATCAACTCTTGCTCCGTTCATCTTTTACATTGCAATAGGGGCCATAGTTTTCATTGAAACTGGACTTCTCTTTGGTTTCTTCTTGCCTGGTGACTCAATCTTGTTTAGCGCGGGGTTGGTAGCTGCTTCTCATGGAAATATCAACATCGCCCTATTGGTAGCAGTCATCTTGCTCGCGGCATTCTTCGGAGATCAAGTCGGATTTGTTATCGGTCGCGTTGTGGGGCGCCCCTATCTTGATAAGAGAAAATCACCGCGCGTGCAACGAATGATTGCGAGCTCTGAACGTTTCTATGAGAAATCAGGCTGGTGGGCAGTTGTGGCAGCACGCTTCTTCCCTTGGATTAGAACTTTTGTTCCTCCAATAGCTGGTGCCTCAAAGATGAATTACTACAAGTTTTTATCTGCCAATGTCGTCGGGGCAGTTCTGTGGGGAGCGGGAGTTACTCTCGCTGGGTTCTATGCCGCGAGTTTGCCGTGGGTGAAAACCTTCTCTTACGCAATTGCAGCCTTCTTTATTATTGCTTCGCTGGTTTCTTCACTCGTGAACTACTCACGCCACCGGCGATCACTCCTAGATAAGTCATAAAAATTCCAGTAATTAGATAGGCACTGATCTGCACTCCCTCTGTTGGAGACACTAAGTCAATTATCAATGAGCCAACGAGTTGCCCACCAACGCTAAAGAGGGTAAAAGTCAAAACACCTAGATGCTGAACTATTGTTGAAATGAAGGCGATGTAAATAACTCCAATTACACCACCGGTGTAAATCCACCATGGTCCGGCAGGAAGTGCCGTGAAATGGGTCTTTCCAAGGAGCATCCCGCCCAACATGAGAATCATCAGTAATGAGGTCCCGGTGATGAAATTTAATAGTGAAGTAGTAAAACTTTGCTGTGAGTGCTCATTGATTTCCCCATTCAAAGCGCTACGAATTCCCACCAAAGCGCCAGCGAGGCAGCCACCAGACACAGCAATAATTGAAAGATTGCTTGCATTTAAACGATCAAGGACTGAAATAACGACCGCAAGAACAGTCAAAAGTGCAGCTGCCACGCGTCGAAGAGAGATTGGCCTCCTTACTCCACCGGTTAAACCAATACGATCAACAATGAGAGAAACTGCTGTCTGACCAGCAATCGAGGCTACTGAGTACAGGGCCACTCCCATAAGAGGAACAATCTGGGTTTGAATCGCTACAAAACTTCCTCCCATAGTTCCAGCGAGTAGTTTCCAACGAGCAATTTTTCTGGATGCGACAGCCTGCTGCAAATTCCTGATTCCCTGCTTCATCCCTGCATGGAAAAAAGCAACTATTACGATGATGATTAGCCCCGAACCAAATGAAATCAGTGCTGCTTCAAGACTATTATTTAATCTGGTAGATAGTTCGCCATTAGCACGTGTTTGCAGCGCAATCAATACACCAGATAAAGCTGCCAATATATCTAAACGCACAGGAGCAGGTTATCTCAAGGCTCTAACAGGAGTGTCACCTGGAGCCACTCTTCCTCATATTTATTCTTCTCTGCGTGCAGTGACAATAAATCATCATTAACCACTTGGAGGCCCGCTGCATCAGATGCGACAATCTCTAATTGAGCTTCAAGTTCAATTATTTTCGCATCAACTTTTTCCATCTGACGCTCGAGGCGAACTTTGTCTTTCTTAAGCTGTCTCTGCTCTGCGGCGCTAGAACCAGTTGATTGTTTTGGTGTCGCACTATTCTGTGAAGATACTGAATCAGCGCGTTGCTCCAGATACTGATCTACACCTCTAGGTAAATCACGTAGTACTTCATCCCCAAGCAACCCATAGAAGCGATCACAGACTCGCTCGAGGAAATATCTATCGTGAGAAATAACAATCAGTGATCCACCATAGCTGTCAAGTAAATCTTCAAGTTCGGTGAGGGTTTCGATATCAAAATCATTTGTGGGTTCATCAAGTAATACAACATTGGGTGAATCCATCAATAGTCGAGTTAATTGCAATCGACGACGCTCTCCGCCTGAAAGATTTCCCACCGGTGTCCACTGGGCATCACGATCAAAGCCCAGACGTTCGCATAGCTGGGAAG
>Ga0209442_1001041_pt1 | contig 15907 bp, 13 predicted proteins | sample LauGreSBDMM110DD_2_FD_187565 | JGI IMG/M metagenome (GOLD analysis project Ga0209442, IMG submission 187565) | Freshwater lake microbial communities from Lake Michigan, USA - Sp13.BD.MM110.DD (SPAdes) (version 2) | ecosystem: Environmental > Aquatic > Freshwater > Lake | place: Lake Michigan...
ATATCAGGTCTATTCGGCTTCACTTAGACCTAATGGAAAGCTTGATGTCATTGATCGAGACGGAAAAGTTTATCACGGCAATCTGCAAAAAGATTTGAACAACGAAGACGCTATCGAACTTGGATACGAGGCAGCCTGCTGTCACTATGGCCTTCGATGAGACATGTAACTATCCCTTAATGGGTATTAGTGCCGCACAGCGGGGCGCACACAGGCATCTGTCTGCAAGGCAAAGAGCAAAGGCCAAAGTGGCGTCTTCTGATATGTATGTGCCGCTAATCCGCTACCTCGACTGCGGTGTTCTTCCAGCAGTCCCGCCCAGCACAACGGCCGCAAAATGCCTGTGTAGATTTTGCTTTCAGCGTGCCATTGTTGTTCGCGCTCACGGGGCAAGGGGCCATAAAGCGCAACACAAAATTCGCCCAACGATACGCCATTCTCCGCTTCAATGTTCAACACATTCAAACCGGCATTCCAGTCGCGAAAGGGTTCATGCTCAAAACGTGAATAATAGCCGTGGTTCACGTTCAACAAGAAGAACGGCACGAGGATTTCAAACAGGTCTTTGGGCTTTTCCACCAGCCCCTGACCCACCTTGGTCAGCCGGAATGTGCCCTTGTAGTGACGGCCAAGTTTGAGATCGATCAGCAGGTGGTGCAAGACTTCCAGCGGTCCAAAGTCATATTCGTTCAGCACCTTGTTGACACTGTATAGGTCAGCAACCGTCCAGTAAGGCCAAACAAACGTATCTGCCGCCCAATTCACGAATATGCGTTTAAAGGCTTTGGACGGCGTCAATGGGATCGGGCCATGTTCTGCCACATATGCCAAAATCAACCGCGCCCCGCGAAAGATGTGGGAATGATCTAGGATTGTCAGGTCATCTGAAAGTGGCTTGAAGTGTATCATGGTTGCAGGGTGGCGTTGGCTGTCGTGCATGGCAAGATCCTCAATTGGACCACACTGCATTTTTATGCCGCCATTTGCTCCTTAACATCTTCAGATACTGGTCTGCCCCCACAAGGTGGTCCAATTTGAATGTTAATGCATGGTTAGCGTTTGGTCTATTGGAATGATTGCTTCGGGTGCGGGAGGTCGATACCCTAATGAACTATGTGGTCTGAGTGTATTGTAATGGTTCCGCCATTTTTCGATAATGATTTGCGCTTCCTTTTATGGGTAGAAGTTTTCGCCATTAAGCAACTCGTCCCGATCCCGGTACCTTGCAGCAATCCGCAAAAAGGGGGGTTCACTGGAATTTGCCATCGCACTCACTGCCCACGGAAAACTGGGTCTAAAGGGTCAATCCGTAAGCTAGGCCCCAAAAATGGGGGGTACAGGGTCACGAGGCAGTGTCGGCGAGTGTTTCGGATTCCGGCCAAGGGACGGGTGAAGTGTCGGAGCAGTAAACGTCAAGGATGGCAAAGGACGGTGGACAATGGACACCTGATCACCGACGGAAGGCTCACTCGATTGCTGACCTTGGACCATGGACACTGGATCATTGACGGCCATTGGGAAGACGACCAATTGGCTAAAGTATGAACCTCGTTCGAGCTAGAATAAAAGTCCCTTTTCACTATTTTGCAAGCGTTTAGATGACATCCGATACACGTTTGAGAATGTCTAAATAACCTGTTATCTTCCAAGATGATCGGCCAATGAACAGACCGTCAATATGCGGGCAAGCGATGAGTTCGGCACAATTATCTGCATTGACCGAGCCGCCATATAAACAAGGGACACGGTGGCCAAGTATGGATTCAGCTAACGCAATGATTTCAGCCTGACGGGTATCGGCATAATCAGCGCTCGCGGGAATACCATTTTCACCAATAGCCCAAACAGGTTCATAGGCAAACAGAACGGTAGCCGCATATTGAGCCGGAGCAAGGCGGCCGAGGGCAGATTGTACCTCATTTACTAATATCTCAGATGCGCGGCCACTTTCACGCTCAGCGAGAGTTTCTCCGACGCAAATCAACGGAATCAGCCCGTGGCGCACAGCCGATTCAACTTTCAGCCCAACCGTTTCGTTTGTTTCGCCAAAATACGTTCGGCGCTCTGAATGACCAAGTTCTACGATATCAAGATCACAGTCGACCAGCATGGGTGCAGAAATTTCTCCGGTCCAGGCCCCGGAATCTTGCCAATGCATGTTTTGGGCGCCAACGAGAACCGAGGTTTCAGAGAGAGCTGACTTAACTTGTCGAACTGCAGTAAAGGGAGGAATAACAAACCTCTGAATGCGAGCATTGTGCTCAGCATCGCTTTCAACCAGACCCTCTGCAAATGCCAAGGCATCTGGCAAGGTCTTGTTCATCTTCCAACTTGTGCCGATCCAAAAAGATGGATGTTTCATTGGATATTTTTTAATTGTTTAATAAATTTCATTGATTTGTTACCAATATATATCCCCTTATTTTTAGTTCAAACATCGCAACGCCCCTTATATTTTTAAATCAGCCGCTCCACTGTTGATATGCGGCGCCCAGAATGCAACAGATTCGGCGATTTGTCTTATCACTTGGCGATCATCCGGTTCGCGTTCCTTAAAACTAAGCTCCAAGCAAATTTCGTTGTCCACACCACCACCCTCACGAAATGCGTCAAGTAATGGTTGGGGCTGAATGCGGCCCTTGGCATTATATTCCGGCGTAAAGGGTCGATGACCGCCCTTATCCATCAGTGATTGTTTGATATGGATAATTGGCGAAAAACGCGGCACCGCTCTTGCCCATGCATATGGGTTAAAATCGTCGGGGTTAGAACTGCTAACGTCACCATGGTCAATATCGGCCATCATCCACAATGGAAGCGACATCTTCCTGGCAGTGATGCGGTCTTGCAATGCCTTTGCCACGACAATGGTATCTCCAAATTCGCGCCCGACAGACATCGGCTCCCAAAACAGATATTTAAGTCCAGCAGCACTAGCATGTTCAGCAAGTTCAGCCCAGTGATCCAGCGCGATGTTAATCAACTCATCGCGGCGGGTCAGATCATCAAAATCAGCATAAGTGAAGATTGCAAATTGAGTTCCGAGCGCAACGCCGCCTAAATCAGCTATGATCCCTACAAAATTTTTGAACCATTCAAGATAATAACGACGAACGTCAGCATCTGGATGACCAAAATGGTTCAACCTGCCGTAAGGTCCTGTCATGCCTGACGTCACTCTTACACCAGTCCGAAACATAGCGGATTTCATCTGATACGTCAGTCGACGGACGACAGATGCGGGCCAACTTGGATTTATGAATTCGTGAGTTAGTTGCAGATCACGTATGCGAAGATCGCGAGCGGTCACCTCAACGAGTTCGGTGACATCAGCGAACCGATTTACCAAAGGGTTTGTATTTAATGAAAGGGTGAAGGCCATGTAAAATCCTACTGAATGTCAAATGCGGGTAGAATAAAATCAGGCATCATATCAGCGGCACAAAATGTCATAAGCTCGGCATCTGTTATGTCCGAGTGCAGACCCGTCCGCACTAACGCGGTTTTGTGTCCGGCGGCTTTCCCGCCCGCAATATCATGTATAGGACTATCACCAATACAAAGTATCCGATCAGGCGCAATGCCGGGAAAGTTACGTGCGGCTTCCTCGTAAATCAGCGGATAGGGTTTGCCAATCAATTCGACGGGCACACCACATTTTGCATATGCTTCGGCTATTGCACCAGCACCCGGATGGCTAGCAGTGGCGGTCAACATTTTTAAATCTGGATTGGTGCAAATCATCGGAATTCGACGCTGCGCAGCAGTCGCCAAGAGACTAATATAATTCTTAAACTCAATTGTATCCGTATTGCTACCCGCCAGCAATAGAAGATCGGCATCATCAGGGCTGTCAACGCGAACCAGATCGAGCCCGTCGATTGCGCTTGTGTCATTGTCGCGAGCATGCAGCCAAATTTTTGCTCGTTGCGGCAGAGTGTGACCGATGCGGCGGGACAATTCATAATAAGCCGCCTCACCAGATGACATCACCATGAGATATGAATTGCGTGAAAATCCAAGTTTGGAAAGCCTCGCCTCATTCGATACCGCGCGCTTGCCAGAATTCGATAACAGCACGATTGGTTTGCCTAATTTGGCCAATCGTTTGAGACTTCGAGGCGCAAATTCATAAGCGCCGTTGCCATTAAGAAGAACGCCGAATTGGTCAATCAGAAATGCGTCGAATTGCGGCGCTAGTGATGCAAGCGTTGTGCGGATCACGCTGCCCCTCTTTGCGCGAGCATTGCCGCACCAAAAGCAGCCTCTTCCGATTTAGCGGTTAACATCGGCACATTGAGAGTTCGCGCGCGGATGGTATTGAAGGCGATATAGCCCGCTGCACCGCCCAAACTCCGTACGGATCGCAGCGCAGGTGCTCCGAGTTCTGCGAGCCTCGCAAATCCAAGCGCCTCGACACCTGCAATTCCTTCAAACAAGGCTTGCAGAAAAGTCGCATCTGAAGATGGTCGCGGTGTTGTGCAAGAGGCTAACTTAGGATCCACAATTGGGAAACGTTCACCAGGCTTTGGCAAGGGATAATAATTTAGGCCTGTGGGTTGGTCCGGAACAAGTGTTGGCGTCAGTGACTCGATTTCCGCAACAGTGAAATGTGCAAGCAGCGCTGAACCACCGGAGTTCGATGCGCCGCCAGCCAACCAATTGCCGAGAATGCGATGACTGTAGATACCGAATTCTGGCGCGAAGATTGGTCTATCTGACAGAATTTTAAGCGTTAAAGTCGTACCAATAACAGTAACACCCTCCCCCGGCAGCGTTGCTCCTGTTGCCACAAACGACGCGCATCCATCAGTGGTTCCAGCTATAATCTTTGTATGATTTGATAACCCAAAAATCGTCGCCGCCGCCGCAGTGATATCGCCGACAACGGTTCCCGGTTCAACAACGTCGGGTAAAAGCGCGAGATTAAGACCGGTCGCGGCAATCCAGTCAGGCCATTGCCCTAACACCGGATCATAACCGGTTTTCAACGCGTTATTCGCATCAGAAATCGTCCGCCCGGAAAAATGCCAAGCGATCCAATCTGCCTGATGTAACAGCTTTGCTCCTCCTAAAGGTTGAAGCAGAAGCGCCCTGGCTAAGCCTGACGTTGGACCATGTGCTGCACTCGTGCGTGGTGCATGCAGAGCGATGGTATCAAGGATTGCCGCATCCTCACATGTGTCATTGTACATCAACCCATCGGCAAGTGGCATACCCATTGTATCAACGGTCAACATCGTGCCCGACGTGCCATCTACAGCGAGTGCGGCGATGCGGTTGCGGTCGACCTGCGCCAGCGCTCCGTCTACGGCAGCATAAGCAGCGCGCCACCAGATCTGAGGATCGCGCGGATTGGTTCCAAAATCAGACAGTGCAGCTTTAAAAGATGATCGCTCATTGCCGTTGACATCAATGACAACTGCCCGCGCACCAATGGTCCCAAGATCGAGGCCTAGAAAAAGGTCAGGAGACATTAAGAGCCTGCCTATATTTCTCGGCATCCCAATCCAGCAATTCTGCGTTTTGTTCTGCCGTGAGTATTTGAACCGGTGCACCCTCCGGCAAACGGAGCAGTACATCCCCGAGGCATTGCGCTAACGCCAATGCACTTGGAGTTGCATCTGATCGGATGAGCGCACCAGCGCCCGGCACCAGCAGTAGAATTGGAGGAGCTAGACCCAACCCGCTTCGTCGCACTACGGTTTCCTCTGGTATTTCGTTCGCCTTAAGCACGGTCGCGGCAACACCCAAAAAAATGACATGATCAGGATAAAGGCTACCAGCCTCTGCAGCCGCGGTCAGATCAGGATAAAGGGCAACTTGATGCGTCGGATGATCCGCTCGCAACGCCATGAAATCTGGTGTTAATCGGACAGCGAGAGCTTGAAGATCCGGATTGCGTAGAATGCGAATTGGCGCATTCAGCGCGGCAATAATGCGGGTCAATAATGTATTTGCGGCATCAACCGTGTCCGCAGCCACGATCAATCCATGGTTCCCCAAAAGGACCACATCCGTATTAGGTTCAAGGACATTTGATACAAGTGCGGCCAGTCGGGCGCCAGGCTTAACATAGGGCACGAATGCCCAGTTAAAGCCCTTCAGCTTTTCAGTTAAAATAGCTAGGGCGTCTGGCCGGATCACAATCGAAAGTGTGTTGACGCAATGGACATGCACGACAACTCGTTGCGCGAATACTGCGTGAAGGGACGTCTCAATCGATGGGCGCAATGTTCCCGACAAGCAAAATTCAACCGGCAAATCAGCGCGGGGATCATGTTCTTGAATGGCGCTTTGTATTGCTGGCAAATCAACAGGCACAAAGATGTCACGCGTGAGCGCATCGGCTAAAAGAGTCCCCGATGCCTTTATCCACATCACCCGACCAGCCTTGACCGACGTGTTCCCGCCCGCCGCTTGTATGATCAACGGATTTGCACCTATCGCGGCAGAAAAATTGCAAAAAACAGAAAAGTCTTCTGGGAGTGATAGCATTTAAGTTCTTCAAGTTAAGTTGGCAAACCAATTCGAAAATTCAGCCTGCTCAGTAGATGAAAGATGTAATGCATGTTTGGTCCGCCGCATGAGAATATCTTCGGGCGTGCGTGCCCATTCAGAACGGATCAGATATCGCGCTTCAGCTTCGTACAAAGTACCTCCAAAATGCCGACCGAGCCCTTCAAGGCTATTCGCCTCTCCAATTAAATTGCAGACGCGGGTACCATAGAGGCGAGCATAATGCTTGACCAGTTGGTTGGGGAGCCAAGGATAATATAATTTTACGTTCTCAAAAAACGTTGAGAAGTCGGCGTTCGAAATATCACCACCTGGCAGATGTTCGTGTGCGGTCCAATCTGGCCCCATATCTGGAAAAGTTTTTCGCAACAGTTGCACACCATGTTCCGCCAATTTACGAAATATCGTGATCTTACCGCCAAACACATTCAAGAGTGGCGCACCCACGCTATTTAGATCAAAGACATAATCCCGCGTGACTGCAGACGGATTAACTTCTCCGTCGTCAAAAAGGGGCCGTACGCCGGAAAACGATTGCATGACATCCTCGCGTCGTAAATTGTGTTTAAAATAGCGGTTTACGGCATTCAACAAATACTTAATTTCGTCCTCGTCCGCAGCGACATCTTCGGGCCGACCATTAAAGGCAATATCCGTTGTCCCAATCAGTGCTTTATCACCCTCGTAGGGATTAATAAAAATTACTCGCTTGTCGGTATTTTGCACGAGATAGGCTTGATCGCCGACCCAGAATTTAGGCGTGATAATATGGCTTCCTTTTACCAGTCGAACATTGCGCTGGCTATTGCCGCCAACGACTTGATTGATAATCTGATTGACCCACGGCCCGCCTGCATTAACTAGCGCGCGCGCTAGAACCGACTCGTTGCCTGATGGGCTAGTGAAATCAATGCGCCACAAATCACCTTCACGCCGTGCAATATTACAAACAGTGCGGGTCAGTATACGTGCGCCCCGTTCCTCCGCGTCCACCGCATTCAACACGACTAGTCTCGCATCATCAACCCAGCAATCAGAATATTCAAAGCCCTTAAGATACGAATCTTTAAGAGGCAGCCCCTCGGGTGCGCGGGCAAGATCCAGTGTTCGGGTTCCGGGCAAACGTTTGCGCCCTCCAAGGTGGTCGTACAGAAACAGTCCAAGGCGCACCAGCCAAGCGGGGCGATCAGATGGGCTATGGGGCAATACAAACCGCATTGGCCAAATGATATGCGGAGCGCTTTTCAAGAGCACCTCACGTTCTATAAGTGCCTCACGCACGAGACGAAATTCGTAATATTCTAGGTAGCGAAGTCCTCCATGCACCAGTTTGCCAGACCGGGACGAGGTACCTTGTGCCAAATCATCCTTTTCACAAAGGATCACGCTCAGCCCGCGTCCAGCAGCGTCGCGCGCAATTCCAGCGCCATTGATGCCACCGCCAATCACAAAAAGATCCACAATTTCTGTCATACGTGACACTCTATAGATTTGGAGTTCTCTATTAAATCAACAAACACCGTCGAGATAGCTTCACGAAATATCAGGCTAGCAAGCATTTTTTGCCGGTTCACCTGCAAGAAAACGCCGAACCTCTTCTGCCGTCTGTTCTGCGGCGAAAGTTACTGTGCGCACGGAAGCACCAGCTATATGAGGCGTTATTGTAACATTGGGAAGTTGAAGCAAAGGCCAATCTGCCGGCACGGGCTCTATTGCAAATGTCTCTAGCATCGCCCCACCAAGATGACCCGACGCCAGCGCAGCGTATAATGCTTCATAGTCGCACATCGGCCCCCGCGCGGTGTTTAAAAAAATGCTGCCGGGTCGCATTTTGGCAAAAGCCTCAGCATTCATCATGTTCTGAGTTTCATCGGTCACGCGGGCATGCAAAGTGACAACGTCCGCTTGAGTGAGTAATCGGTCGAAGGAAACCAATTCTACTCCGGACGCGATATCATCAGGAGTGAGTTGGATATAGGGATCGTGAACGAGCACCCTCGCACCAAAGGCGCGCAGTAATTTCACAACTTTGGTACCGATATTGCCATAACCAATTACGCCGATGGTCATCTCGCTCAACTCGCGCCCTGCTACATCGGCGCGGTACAAATCGCCACGCCAATTTCCTGCACGCAAAGCCTCATGTCCCTCTGTAATCTTACGAGTTTGTGAAAGCATTGCGCCCAGCGTGAATTCAGCGACCGCCGATGCATTACGGCCAGGCGTGTTCACAACAAGAACTCTGTGGTCGCGGGCTGCGTTCATGTCGATATTTACCGGCCCCCCGCGCGAAACGGCTATCATCTTTAGGTTTGGTAACCGCGCAAACATAGCCCGCGACATCGGCGCCAGTTGAGTCACTAGTATTTCCGCATCGCCAATGAAATCGATGACATCGTCGGCATTGCCAAAATATTCTTTTAACCCTTCCATTCCGTTCGTCGCGTAACCATGCTCCATTGGCTCATCTGGCCAGTTCTCTTTCTTTATGCGCGTGGTTATGGATGTGCCGCAAGCTTCAATCAATTTTGCTTGAAAGACTTCTGGCAACATAAACTGATCGCCAATGATTGCGATTTCTTTCGTCATTTTTTTCGACCCTGTCGATTAGCAAGGCCTTCCCACACCGGCGAGAGCGCGCGCCGGGCAGCAAAGAAATTGGGGTAAAGGGCAGCATAATTTGCGGAAAGATCCGAATCGGCTGGTTCGCTATTGCCGAGGAACGGTGTAACCCATTCGGCAATACAATCTTCCATGCCAGCATAATGTCCATTGGCAACAGCGGCCATCATCGCGGCTCCTGCAGCGCCGGCCTCTTCGCGCGCGGAAATCCGTGTCGTTGCACCTATTGCTGCCGCATGAATTGCACGCAAGCCGCGTGAGCGCGCTGCACCACCTGTCAACCTTAATTCGCTCGGCAAAACGCCCATAGCAGTGTAACAGTCACGTGCGGCAAGTCCAAGTCCTTCAATGACGGCACGCACGAGATCTGGAAAACGATGGGTCCCATTTAGACCAATAAAACTTGCCCGTGCATTCGGATCAACAAAAGGGCCCCGCTCACCTGCTTCAGAAATATAGGGATGATAAATTAATGATCCGGGCTCGGTTGCTGCAAGCCAACCGTCGATACGTGCCAATAGCTCGGTTTTGGACACAGGTTGGGCTAAGTCTGCGGCGAGATCCGCCGCAAGTTTCAAAACCCAATCGATGTTGAGTGTCGATGCCATATTGGTATGAATTTGGGCGACTTTGCCCGTAAGCGGTAGCACCATGACATAGCCCGTCGCATCGGTATTTAAGACGACGTCCTCGACAGACTTAGCGAGCATATGCATTCCAGTTGAACCGATGATCGTGCATCCAACCGTGCCATTGGCAGTATCGCCCCCAGTATAAATACCCGCACCTAGGGCCGTACAAACAACATCGACATAGCCAAGGCTAACAGGCGTACCCTCCAACAGACCGGTAGCCTTAGATGCCCGGGCGCTAAGCTTATGCGTCGTGTGGGAACCATCAACGATTTCAGGTAATAAATGCCTATATTTAGTCAACCCAAGGGATGCTATTACATCGGAGTCATAGCGCCGCGTCCGAAAATTACCAAAAGTAAAATTAGCCTCCGAGGGATCCGTAACCCTCTGTCCGGTGAGGTTCAGATACAACCAATCCTTGGGGTGCAATGCTGTTTCTGCGCTGAGCAAAAATTCAGGTGTCGTGGCCTGCATATGAGCAAGTTGCGTGCCCATTTGGCAAGCATTCAGACCTGTTCCCGTCGATTCAAAACGTGCGCGATCTGTCGGCAAATTGCGTAGACGATGAACCGTGCTGACGGCACGGGAATCAAGCCAAATCCAACCGTCGGTAACAGGTTGATCATCCTGACCGACGAGCCAAGTTCCATCGCCTTGCGCTGTGACCGCTAGAGCAACGGTTCGTTTTGCAACATCGGGAACTAATTCAGCAAGCGCACGTAAAGTTTGTGCACAATCTGCCCAAGTCTCATCAAGAGATTGGAACGCAGCGCCATCATGGCGAGTCGTATAATGATTAGGTACTGACGCAATTGCAATCTGACGTCCGGCTAAATCGAAGGCAACCGACTTTATCACTGATGTGCCAGCGTCTATCCCGATTAGAATATCACGCGCACTACTTGTCATGAAGCAAGCTCTTGCCCGTGGCTCAACGCTTGACCGGAAGCCGGATCAAACACATGAAGATCAGACGGATGAAACTTCAAGAAAATTAATTCACCCTCCGCCCCTGCCGATCGATCGTGTTCAACCAACACAATGGTTTTGCCCGCGAAGCTTGCAGCAATATGTGATTGATCGCCAAGCCATTGATTGACTACAATCATTGCCGCAGCCCCCGTGGCCGCACGATGGACTGCGTAAGGGCGGATACCTATAACGACGTCGCGATATCCAAGCATGCGTTCACGAACCGGTTGGGCGAAATCGGTTTCATTATAAGAAAGTTCCAAACCATCGTGCAGATGAAGGCGCAATATACCACCTTCGATTGAGACATGAGCCGGAAATACATTCATTGGAGGCTCGCCAACGAAAGTTCCCGTGAACAAGTTTGCAGGCCGGTTCTTGATTTCAGAGGGCGAGGCATATTGCTGAAGAACACCGGCCTCCATGACTGCGATCTTATCAGCGAGCGCATTCGCTTCAGTTTGATCGTGCGTCACCAGGATCGCCGTCAATCCGTTCTCTTTGATATAATGCTTGATTCTGCCACGTAACAGCGTCCGCAATTGCGGCTCCAACTGACCCATGGGTTCATCAAGAAGGTGAAGATCAGCTTGACGCACCAACGCGCGGGCCAAACTGGCGCGCTGTTGCTGGCCGCCTGATATGGACGATGGGAAACGATCCAATATGTCCGATATTTCTAACATTTGTGAAACACTATCAACTCGGGCCGCAACTTCGACCCCAGTCAAACGGGACGCCTTTAAAGCAAAGGCTATATTGTCGCGCACATTGACCGTTGGGTAAAGCGAATAACCCTCAAAAGCCATTGCAACATTGCGCTTAACGGGCGGGAGATTTTGTACTTCGCGCCCAGCGATGAAGATCTGCCCACGCGAGACTGACTCAAAGCCAGCAATCATTCTTAGGGTTGATGTTTTACCACATCCTGAAGAACCCAAAAGCGCGGTAATCTCGCCCTTCTCAACATTCATGCTGAAGTTCTTAACGGCTTGAACGCCATGATCGATGGAACCATAAAACTTTTCAAGACCAGAGAGGTGAAGCATTGATCCGATCATGCTGCTTCGTCCATAAAATTTGGCGTCAACAGATTGCCGGTTAACTTGTCAAACAATAACGCATTTGATGGCATTATGGATAACCACGCGCGACCACTCACAGCACCCGGCATATTTGCGGGGCGCGATACCATAATTTCTTCCCCGCTCATCGTGAGGGCCAGGGTGACAGTCTTCTCATTTAGCGGTGTTTCGGTTTCAATATCGACAGCGAAAGCACCAGTCGTGTTTTCTGCCACAAAATGCAACGACTCGGGTCGCAAACCCAAGATGCATTCACGTCCAATTGCCGCTTCAAAACCATTTAGCGTAATCGGCATTCCGGAAATATGTACCGTGATGCCACCTGGTCCACTTTCTGGTCGAATATTGACTAAATTAATGACGGGATCACCAAACAAACGCGCGATTTCAAGATTGGCAGGTCGCAAATAAATGTCTGCAGGCGTTCCAATTTGTTGTATGCTGTGATTGCTCATCACCGCTATTCTCCTGCCCATTGCCATTGCTTCTTTATAATCTTGGGTAACATAGATAACTGTAGCGTTCTGATCTTTCAAAAGACGTGGCAACTCCAGACGCATTTCAAATCGCAATTTAGCGTCAACATTTCGTAATGGATCATCAAGCAGCAACACGGACGGTTCCGCAGATAACGCTCGAGCGAGTCCGGTGCGCTGCTTTTGACCGTTCGACAGTTCCTTAGGCTTGTGATGCAAAACATGTTCGATCTTCAAGAGCTTCGCGATTTTTTCAACGGTTGAGGTAATATCGGTCTTCGACTGACGGCGAGCGGTCAAAGGTGCTGCAATATTTTCCGCAGCGTCCATATGCGGGAACAGAGCAAAATTCTGGAACGCCATCCCAATGCCGCGCTCTTCAGGCTCAACGTCTGTCATATTTTGGCCATTGATCCAGATTTCACCCAAATCAGGTTCAATCACACCAGCAATCAAACGTAAAAGTACCGTCTTACCTGCGCCAGATGGTCCAAATAAAACCAATGTCTCGCCGCTCTCAACAGACAGTGTTACACCATCGATAACAGTGGCGCCCTTGAAGTTTTTCTTAATATTTTTTAGCTGAAGGCTCATGGCATTACCCCTTAACTGCACCTAAGGACAGCCCTTCAACCAGATAACGTTGAGCATAAAGAGCCAGCATAAATGTTGGAGTAATTGACAAAACTATGCCGGCCGCGACCTGACCATATTGAATTCCCGAGGCTGTAATGAATGCGAGCGCCCCTACTGTCACAGGTTGTTTATCAGCAGACGCTAAGACCAATGCAAATACGAAATTATTCCAAGCAAAAATAAAGGCAAGAAGGCTCGCGGCCGCAATGCCGGGACCTGCTAACGGTAATGCGATGCGGCGAAAAGTTGCCCAAAAATTATGCCCTGCAATGCGGTAGGCATATTCGACGTCCGCTGATATATCTTCGAAATATCCTCGCACAATCCAAAGTATCAAAGGTAGGCAGATCAGCTGATAAACCCATATGAGTCCAACATAGGTATTCGCCAATCCAAGCTGCTGAAAATAAATCGTGAGCGGCAGAAGAACAAGCAAGGGTGGCGCAAATCGGAAGCTAAGAAGCATAAATGCGATATCCTCACTGCCCCGAAATTTTAACCGTGCGAATGCGTAGGCTGCAGGCACGCCGAGGATTAAGGCGACGATTACAGACGTCGTTGACAAGAATAAAGAGTTAAAAAGATTACCCATAAAATCGACTTTTAGGCTACCAGCCGAGGTTTCAAGCTGCCCCGAAATTAGACCTTTATAATTAACGAGAGTCGGCTCGGATAGAAAAGACGGAGGCACGCGCAAGATCGTCTCATTCGTCTGAAAGCTCATGCCAAAAATCCAAACAATCGGAAACATGAAAAAAATACAGACCAACAAAATTGCTCCACCACGCAATATCCGCTCGACAGTGCTCATCGTGTTCATTTCAGCTTTCCTATGCTTCGCCACGAGCGCGTTCACGCAGACGCAACCAATTTTTAATAAACAGGTTCGAGAGGGAATAAGTTAGCGCCCAAAGGATCATCATAAGAGCTGCCGACCGACCCACATTAGTAGATTGAAAAAAGTTTAGGTAGGCCTCAACTTGAAACAGCGTCAGCCGGTCTCCTGGTCCACCTTGGGTCATCGCGTAAATAATGTCGAACTGTTGGATACTTTCAATCACTCTAAAAAGAGCCGCTGTCAGCATATACGGTGTCAACATTGGTAGGGTTATTCGCCACAATACAAACCAGCGCGGCACGCCGTCTAATGCCGCTGCTTCGAAAGGCTGCGGCGGCAGGCTGCGCAGACCCGCTAAAAGTAAAATCATAATAAATGGCGTATAGACCCAAACATCAACAAGGACGACTGTAAACATCGCAGTCTGCGGATCAGAAGCCCAATTGAAATTGTGCACCCCAAGTACTGTTAAAAAATAACTTAAAATTCCGAAGCCCGGATTGGTCATCAGCTTCCACATCAGGGCCGCCAACGCCGGAGCCGTCATCAGCGGCATCAATAGCATGATAGATACGAAGTTATTCACACGGCTTCTCTTTTGCAGCAAAATTGCAATGCCGAGGCCTAGAAGTAATTCAATTACGACTGTGAGCACGGCGTAAGTGACTGAAACTGTGAGCGTATTCCAGAACGATGAATCATTAAAGAAAACCAAATAGTTCTCACCCCAGTTCCACCTTCTACCAGCAGGCTGCGACAACCGATAACGCTGTAGTGAATACGCAACCGCAGTAAAAAACGGTATTAGGATGCCGATGCACGCCAGTAGCGCTGGCAGGCTGAGTAAATAAGGTAACCAGCGACGGCTAATCTTGAATTTGGATTGTGGAGTCATATTATCAAACACTGCAGAGGGGCTTCGGGCCGCAGGGAGATCTGCGTTAAATTGGCATGAGTTTCGAGAAAGGTGGCCCGGTTACCCGAACCACCCTTGTCATCATTAAAGCCCGGCATCCGCCAATTGTTTGTTGACGCTTTCTGCCAACTTATCCAACCCCTCATCGACTGGCACTTCTTTTGCAACCATCTTCTGAAGCGTTGCCGCCCATTCAGTGGTGAGATCAAAGAAGAGTGGCTGCGGTGTAAATTTAATCGAGGCGCCCGGTGCAGACGAATCGTGCATCTCAACATAGCCCGCATAAGACTTTGTCATTTTGTCACGGAACGCTCCATCGGCCCAGACCGAAGCACGGGCCGGGTTCACGAGGTTCATCTTTTGAGCACCGAACAGACCATGTTCAGGGCCGGTAACCCACTGCAAGAAGTACCACGTGGCATCCTTATTCTTAGAATAAGATGACATTGCCATTGCCCAGATCCAAATATTTGGCGTTGGTTCTTTTGCCGCAGGGTTTGCCGAAAAACCAGAGAATGCGAGATTGCCGGCTTCAGCATTGCCTGCACCATTCATGAAGTAACCAAGAATATCTGCATCGAACATCATCGCTGATTTGCCTGCACTAACGTCGGTACCAACCTGATACCAAGTATGGGTCGACCAATCAGGAGCGCCTGATTCTTGGATCATTTTTACCCATTTTTTATGATATTCTTTCGAAATGGGCGTATTCATAGCGGCAGTTAATTTACCCTTAGCATCCTTATTCAAATCTTTTTGTTCGAAGTTCGAATAACCTGAAAGGAAACCAGGATGTATTGTGGCCCAGCTGCGTGAACCGCGCACGCCAATGCCGTAACCATTCTTCATAACTGCTTTTGCAGCCTTCGCTGTATCTATCAGCTCGTCGATATTTTTAGGCACATTCAACTTGTTGGCGTCAAATATACGCTTATTATATGTGAGGTTATTTTGCTCATAGGCGAGTGGAATGCACCACTGTTTGGCATCCGCAGAACCAAGTGCACCGCCAGCAACCCCATTCCATGCGCATGATTTGATCACGCCTGGAAGAAAGTCATTAAAAGCGTACATTGGATTAGTTTTAGCAGGATCTTTGATATATTGATTGAGATCATCGATCCAACCTGCCGGACCATAAGTCCAAGTCATGTAAGCACCGGACATGAATGCATCATACTCGGTCGACCCCGAGGATAGCGCTG
>Ga0209442_1001044_pt1 | contig 15871 bp, 17 predicted proteins | sample LauGreSBDMM110DD_2_FD_187565 | JGI IMG/M metagenome (GOLD analysis project Ga0209442, IMG submission 187565) | Freshwater lake microbial communities from Lake Michigan, USA - Sp13.BD.MM110.DD (SPAdes) (version 2) | ecosystem: Environmental > Aquatic > Freshwater > Lake | place: Lake Michigan...
AATGACTACTTCCGCACAATCAGTTTTACTTCGGGTCGTAGGAACTTTGCAAGATGCGTCCGCTGTTCGCTGGGCAACAAACGAGCTTGTACGTTACCTCAATGATGGCCAACGGGATATTACTGTTTACCGCCCAGATGCTACGGCTACAACCGCTACGCTTACTTGTGTAGCAGGTACAAGACAAACCCTGCCTGCGGCGGCATCTAAGCTCATAGACATTGTGCGCAATGTTGCAGCAACAAGTAGCAAACAGGTTGTTCGTAAAGTTAATCGCCAGATGTTGGATTCAATAAGCCCTTCGTGGCACGTTGCAACCTCTAGCGTTAACATTTCAAACTACATGTACGATCCGATTGACCCTAGGGTCTTTTATGTGTATCCGCCCGCTACAACACTGGCTCAACTGTCGACCGTCTACTCGGCGTATCCAACTGACATTGCTGAGCCTGCCGACAATACCCTTTACACAGCCGTGAGTGGTAATATAAGTGTTGCTGATGTTTTTGCTAATGCGCTTGCGGACTACATTTTGTTTCGTGCGTTTAGCAAAGACGCGGAGTCCGCAGCCAATGCAACTCGCGCCCAAGCCCATTACGCGCTCTACACAACGGCGCTTAGCACTGAGCTAAGAGGTACAACTTCTATTGCCCCAAGTACATCTGGAGCTCCAAACCATGGCTGAAAAAATTAAACTTGTCCAAGGGGACACTCGCCCTAATTTGGTGACGACTCTTACTGACTCAACGACTGGGTTAGCAATTAACATCACAGGGGCTACAGTTCGCTTGAAGTTCCGTGCCGCAGGCTCTACCTCCTTACAAGCTACGTTAATTGGCTCTGTTACAGATGGCGCTAATGGCGTGGTTGTGTTTTATTGGTCAGATGAACCTACTTCGCTTAACGGTGACCCCGGAGACTACGAGGGCGAGATCGAGATTACTTTCTCTGATACCACCGTTCAGACTGTGTATGACCTCTTAAAGTTTAAACTCCGTCAGGACTTCTGATGACTGGCGCTAATATCAGCGTAAGTCTGGTTAGCGCTTCTACTTCTTTGGGAGTGGCGTCGTCGAGCGTATCCTCTTCTGTTCCGCTAGCTACAGCAGCTTATGAGCTTTTAACGGCCTCTACAACGTCTGCAGTAGCTCAAGCCAGTGTCTCAGCAGTCTCAGCAGGGTTTACGCTGTCGTACGCTGTTTTAGCGGCTTCTGCGGCGCTTGATGAGCTTGGTCGAAATAAGAAAATCCGAGAAACTGTTACAGTTCCCGAAACTGTTATTCGATCTGTTGGGTTGATTAAAGCTGAAACTGTTGCGACGACAGATGCTATTAATCGCGCTATTACTAAAGTATTAGCAAATTCTGTTACTGTTACCGACGTTATTAGCATTGTCAAAGTAACGCTTCGATCGATTAGTGACTCTGTTACGCCTGTTTCTGCTGTTGTAAAACAAGCTGGTAAAAATCTAGGGGACACGGCTACAGTCACGGAAGACTCAGTTTTTGCAATCAACAAAGTTTTGGCAGATGCGTTTGGCCTCAACGACGGCGCTGCCGTTGGCGATGGATCAACTTACACTTTCCAAAAATACATCAATAACGTTGCGTTTGTTGCGGAAGCAATGGCGCGTAGCTCAACTAAACCTTTGACGGATAGCTTTGGGCTAACGGACGCAACGGCGCTGCAAGTTTCTAAAGTGCTCTCAGATGCACAGGTTTTTCAGGACAGCGTTACCTTCAGTGTTGATAAGATCTTGTCTGATTCCTTTGCGACTGCGGAAGGGCTTGTCCGTGATATTGGTAAAAATCTTACCGATACAAATGACATTACAGACGCCCGCTTTTTTGACTTAGCCAAGGTTTTGACAGACACTTTAGGTGTTTCAGACGAAAAAGCCCTGACTGTCGCAAAAGCTTTATCCGACGCATTTAGTACAAGTACTGCAACATTTACTAGCTTTAGTAAAGCACTTGCGGATACACTAACGTCTGTTGACGTTGTTTCTGTAGCGTTTTCAAAAACGTTATCGGATACAGCCGGGACGGCGGACGCCATAGCTTTGACGCCATCGAAAGTGGTAGCAGACACTCTGGCTTTTTCGGAGTCCGGTTCGGTGATCTCTCAAGGATACTGTGACTTGACATATTTTGAAGCTGATTACGTCGGTGAGTACCGCACATTTGCATAGGAGATTACGATGATCCAAGAAACTATTAAAGCTACAGGTAAACTAAACATCAAATTGTTTGGCCCCGATGGCAAAATCAAAGAAGATAAAACCGTCCCCAACGTTGTTGTCACAACAGGTAAGACGTTTATTGCTGCCCGCATGGTTGGCACACCTACAGCAATGAGCCATATGGCTATCGGTTCTGGTACCAATGACCCTGTTGTTGGTGATACTACGCTGCAGACCGAATTAGGCCGTGTGTCTTTGACATCCAGCGCATCCGCTGGTGCTGTGGTTACGTACATTGCTTCATTCGGTGCTGGTACGGGTACAGGCGCGGTTACAGAAGCTGGTATTTTAAATGCATCTAGCGCTGGCACATTGCTTTGCCGCACTGAGTTTGCCGTAGTTAACAAAGGCGCTGATGACTCCATGACAATTACTTGGACAATTACTGTTAGCTAAAATTTGATGTTGAGGTCGGTACCGGAGAAAAATCTATGAGCACCATTGTTCTACGCAGTGTTAAGGGAACACCCCTGACCAACACCGAAGTTGATACCAACTTCACGAACTTAAACACAGATAAAGTTGAAAAGACCGCAGCCGCAATTACTGGCGGGTCAATTAACGGTACAACTGTTGGTGCTACTACAGCGACTACTGGTGCTTTCACAACACTAGCGGCTTCTAGTTCTGTAACCCTCTCTGGCGGCACAGCAAACGGAGTTACTTACCTTAACGGCTCAAAGGTTCTGACAAGTGGCTCTGCGCTTACTTTTGATGGGGCGGGAAACTTGACATCAACTGGTGCGGCTGGGGCATCTTCTGGCGAAGTTGACCTAAAGTTGGTTGATAGCACTTCAGGAAAAAGCCTCATTTTAATTCGTACAGGTGCAACATTTAACTATGCTGGAATTGGCGGTGCTGAAGCGGCACTCTATACAGCAAACAACAATTTAAACCTTGTTGCTGATGGTGGTGCTATTAAGTTTAATGCCGGTTCACTTGGCACTACTACAGAAGGTATGCGCCTAACCTCGACAGGGTTGGGTATTGGGACATCAAACATTAACCAAAAACTGGTTATCTCAAACGCTGGCGCAGAGGGTCTTGAAATTGGCCCTAACGTAATTGCAGGCGCTCCAGCGCTTATTGCTTATAACCGTAGCGGAAGTGCTTATGTCCAGTTGACCACCTCTGCTTTACGTCATGCTTGGTATGCTAGTAGCACTGAGGTGATGCGCCTCGACTCCTCAGGCAATCTAGGCTTGGGAGTTACACCGAGTGCTTGGAGTGGTGCAGGCCCAGTAGTAGAAGTTGGTACTTCAAAAGGTAATGCTTTTCGTGGTGCTGGTATTAACGATGCAAACGTAGAGTCAAATGCTTATTACAACGCTGGTTGGAAATATGCAAATACTGGATATGCAAATCGCTATGCCGTTGGAAATGGTAATGGTGGTGGTCATTATTGGTACAACGCCGCATCAGGCACAGCAGGGAACGCTATCACCTTTACGCAAGCCATGACATTGGATGCGTCTGGTCGGCTTGGTATTGGTACAACTTCGCCATTAGCCCCGCTTCAGATAAATTCATTTGGTGGTCTTGATGGAAATGGAAATCAATTTTATCTGTCAAATAATTCTTACTATGACCCCACTGATGCAAGAGATGAAAGTATTAAAGCAGGGTATAGCCATCGTATTGTTTTAGATAACAACGCTGGTGGCATTTTATTTCAAACCACATCAACATCAGCGGCTGGTGCTAATACCGCTATAACACTGTCGGAACGTGCCCGCATAGATTCGTCAGGCAATTTGCTTGTGGGCGGAACATCAGGCGGCTCAGGAAACAGTTTTACAGTAAATACCAATACAGGTAACGGGCTTTACACACAAACATCGCACCCAAATGGAACTGGCTCTGGTGTTGCTTATGCAATTTTTTACTACAACGCAAGTAATATTGGTTCTATTACTCAATCTGGCACAACAGCAGTTCTGTACAACACAACTTCTGACCAACGCTTGAAAGAAAACATCCAAGACGCTGATTCAGCATCTTCATTGATTGACTCTTTGCAAGTACGCAAGTTTGATTGGAAGTCAGACGGCACGCATCAGCGTTATGGTTTTGTTGCTCAAGAGTTAGTGACTGTTGCTCCTGAAGCAGTACATCAGCCTGAAGATACAGAGCAAATGATGGCTGTGGACTACTCCAAACTTGTGCCAATGTTGGTCAAGGAAATTCAATCTTTGCGTCAACGTGTCGCACAACTCGAAACAAACTGAAAGGTAAATTATGACTACACAAATCACTTGGACAGTTACAGCAATGGACTGCTACCCCCAAGAGGACGGCAACACCGATGTCGTTTTCACGGTTCACTGGACTTGCTCTGGTACTGACGGCACTTACAACGGTTCTGTCTATTCCACTTGCTCAGTTCCTTTGACTGCTGGCACGTTCACGCCCTACGCACAGCTTACTCAATCTCAAGTATTGGGTTGGATTTATGCTAACGGCGTTGACCAGACTGCTACTGAAGCGGCTGTGGGTCAGCAGATTGCGAATCAGGTGAATCCTCCAGTGGTGACACCTCCACTGCCTTGGGCAACACCAGCACCATAACGGGAAAGCCACCACCCGATCTTGGTGGCACTTTAAAAGGAAATACGAAATGGCAAACCAACAGCCCCAAATCGTAACTATAGACGGCGTTGAGCACAAGATTGAAGACATGACGGAGCAACAAACCATGCTGCTGAATCACGTTGCAGACCTTGAGCGCAAGATTGGTTCTACCAAGTTCCAGTTAGACCAACTCCAAGTGGGCAGAGATGCCTTCTTCACCATGTTAAAAGCAGCGTTAGAAGCCAAACCTGAAGAGGCCGTGACTGATGTCGTAGCAAACTAAGAACCAGCCACCTTCGGGTGGCTTCTTCAAGGAATTTTATGGAAACGGTGGAAACAAAATTGGCTGTACACGAAGCTGTCTGCGCAGAACGATACAGGTCTATTGAGGGCAAGCTCGATAGCGGTAAAGACCGCATGCGAAATATTGAGTATATGCTTTACGCCGTTATGTTGGCCGTACTGTTTGGCCCCGGTGTCGCGGCTGAATTTGTCAAAAAAGTGTTAGGGCTGTAAAATGAATCAATGGGTCGATGCGTTTATCGTTGCGGCCTGTGTGACCATATTTGTTGTGTGGGGGACATTCACCCTTGTTTGGATTTGGGGATGAAATGGTTGTTGGTACTGTTCTTACTATTTTCACCCGAGGTATCTAACAAAGAAAAAAAACCCGAATACCGTTGTGTGCGGTGGTCTTGGTCAGGAGATGTTTACAACCGCAAAGTAGTATGCCTTGAGTGGCAAAAGGTAGAACGGAAATGATTGATCCGATGACAGCCCTAGCGGGGATACAGTCCGCTATATCGATGGTGAAGAAGGCCAGTGCTGTGGCCAATGATCTTGGCTCGCTTGCGCCGATGATTGGGAAGTTATTTGACGCAAAATCAACAGCCACTAAAGCACTGATTGAGACAAAGAAAAGCAAGGGTTCCAACATGGGAACCGCGCTACAGATCGAGATGGCGCTTGAGCAAGCAAGAGCGTTTGAAGAAGAGCTAAAAATGCTTTTTATGACCACCGGCAAGATAGACGTGTGGAACAAGATTAAAGCTCGCCAAGACCAGATGGATTTAGATGACGCTCGAGAACTTCGTGCTTTAGAGCGGGCAGAGAAGAAAGCTAAAGAAAAAGAAGCCGAGATGAATGAGTTGGCAATAATTATTGGTGGCTGTGCATTTGTGCTGTTCTTAGTTGCAATTGGAATCTATGAGTTAATGGAATTCTGTGCAACTACCAGAAGGTGTGGGCGGTGAATGAGTACCAGAAGACCTTTGACCTATGCCTGAAGATATTCGTTTACGGGTGTGTGGCTTTGTATTTTCTAGGTTTTTTAAAGTTTTTGCCTGATGATCTGTCAGACAGAATTGTTAATCTTTTACTTGGAAGGGTAGGATTGGGCAAATGAGAATTACCACGTACCAACAAAATGCCAAGATGCTTTCAGAGGCTCACAGGGTGATCCACGAACAGAATATGAAACGTTTGGCAGAGTTAACCAGACAAGCTGAACACCAGCAAAAGGTTCAGGAAATCAAGACTCAGTGGGCCCGCTTAGTGGACGTCAAGGCATGAGATACTTACTTCTTGTTTTGCTGCTGGCTGGGTGCAAAGACGTTTACCGCTATCCGTGCCAGAACCCCGACAACTTCCATGCACCTGATTGTCAGAAGCCAAAGTGCCTGTTTACCCAGCAGTGCCCCGAATACTTGGTAGCCCCTATTTTGGAGAAGAAAGTCAATGACGTCCAACAACCAGCAGTACCTGAAAAGTGAGCCGCTGACAGCGGAAGCCATTGAAGTCCGGGTCTGGGGCTTTGTGGTGATTATGGTCACATTGATTCTGTGCTTCATTGTTATTGCACTACTTTATTCTGTTACTTTTGTAACGCAACCTATCAAGTCAATGGCTCCGATTGATCAAGCCTACACCAAGATGCTGAACGATATTGTTCTTCTCATCGTGGGCGGTATTGGCGGCGTGATGACAAAACGGGCTGTAGGCGCAGGTGCTAGAGCGCTTGGCGTTCCCCCTCAACCTATGATGCAGCAACCAATGTGTCAACCCATGATGGGCGGTATGAGTGGTGGCTACGGCATGCCTAACAGCAGTTACGCCCCTCCGCAATCTGCGTACGGCTTACCCTCGCAACCGTTTGGTGCAATGCCCGTTTGGAAGAATCCTGAACTAGACGAGTCATGGACACCCGGCCCGCCACCCACTACACCTCCTGAGCACATGGAGCCCGATGACGAACGCGAAGAAATCGCAGCAGCCCGTAAGGAGACCGAATGATGTTTGGCATACCACTACCTTGGATTGCATTTATTGTGGGGCTAGCGCTCCTAGGCTCCTACCGTGGGGGCTACCACTTTGGCTGGACAGATAGAGACAATGACATGAAAATTGCCGTTGCCAAGAAGAACGAGGAAGCTCGTCAAATTGAGCAAAACTTGGGTGAGAAACTTAATCAACAATCTGCCAAACTACAGGAGGCTAACGATGCCATCAACAAAAAAACTACTGCTCTTGCTGTTGCCAATCGTGCTGGCAAGCTGCGCCTCTGCGCCCCAAGTAACGTACAAGCCCCCGCAAGTTCCCCCGTTGCCAGCGCAAATACAGAAACAGCCAGTCAACCTGACAGACCGACTGATACAGCTTCTGACGCCGAAAGAGCAACCATCGACGCCATCGCGGAAATAGTCGCCCAAGGCGATAGAAATACTGTTGCTTTAAATGCTTGCGTAGATTCGTACAATGAAGTAAGGAACCTCTTAAATGGTAAGTCCTGACCAACTAAAACAGATGCACATAGACCCATCTCTAGCGGATGCGTTTAATGAAACTTTTGATAAGTTCAATATTTTCACGGCTCCACAACAAGCTAGCTGGATAGGTCAGTGCGGCCATGAATGCGGCAACTTTAAAATCATGGAAGAGAATCTGAACTACCGTGCTGCTACCCTGCTAAAGCTGTTTCCCAAGACGCCAAAACGTCAATGGGGATTTACACCAGAGGAAGCTGCTGCCTACGAGAAGCAGCCACGTAAGATTGCCAATAGGATTTACGGGAACCGTATGGGAAACCGCGATGAAGCTTCTGGGGATGGGTATCGTTTCCGTGGCTCCGGATTTTTACAATTAACTGGCCATAGCAACTTCTTCCACGCAGGTAAAGCGCTAGGTGTTGACTTCGTTATGGAGCCTGAACTGGTACGTACCCCCAAGTACGCTGCACAAACCGCAGGCTGGTTTTGGCAAACCCATAACCTCAATCAATACGCCGACAGTCGAGACTTTCTCACCATGACGAAACGGATCAATGGCGGTACGATTGGCCTTGAGGATCGAATTAAACACATTACGCATGCTATAGCTGTATTGGGCGGTTAATACTACAATATGCGCAGCTTAGCAAGGAAGACCCGACATGGCTGTACTCCAAATAAAATCATTCGGTGGGATTTCACCCAAGGTTCCGCCGCGCTATCTGCAAGATAGTCAAGCTCAAGTAGCTATTAATTGCCCTGTTTTTAACGGCGCGCTGCAACCCCTCTCCGATGTTGGCTCTGCTGTTACTACCCTTACAAAAGCAGGTATACCGCAGACTATCTATCGTTTTGGTCAAGACGTTGTTTCCGACTCTCAGTACTGGTTTCACTGGCTTACAGACGTTGATGTGTGCCGCGGTCAAATCTCTGGAGATACTTCCGAGTGGACATTCTTTACAGGCGATGGAATACCAAAGGCTACATATTCTACGATTGCTTTGTCTGGAACTCCGTACCCAGCAGTTACTCGACCCTTGGGGTTACCAGCCCCGTCAGCGGCTCTTAATGCAAGTGTAGACGCATTTGTAGCAGATTCTTATGCTGCTGAAGTTACGCTGACTGCCACCCATATTTCCCAACTAACGACAACCTACGGCGTTCTAGGCAGTATTACAGGACAAGCCGACGGAGATTACACAACTGTAACTTTGACTTCGCCTATTTCGGCTTCATCTGTTGCTACTGCTATTAATGCACTGCCGAATGTAAACGCTACTGCTGTTAATGGAACAGTCGTTGTAAAAACTGACGCAACAGGAGCTGCTGCAAAACTGTACGTTAAATTCCGTACGGGCTCTGTCCCCAACACCAGCGGCACGTTTACCTATTCGGGCATTGATTACTCAGCCAGTGGCGCGGCAGACTCGTATCCGTACCTCATCATCGATGACACAGAGATTGGGTCTATTGCAGCAGGCAATGTTATTGTCCTAAGCGTAGAAGGCGTAGATCGCGTAAATGCCCCAACATCTACCACTTTGACGGCAACTACACTGGCCACGTTTTTAAACTCAAGAATGTCTGGGCAATTGGTTGCGACTGCCTATGGCGGTTGTGTTGTGGTAACGCCCGGATCGCTGGGTTCAACCGATTCTTCAACGATGTTTTACCGTCGTTACATTGGAGAAACTGCAGCTAAAATTATTGAAGCTACTGGCTCAGACGCCGCCGCTCCCGCACGGTTGTTTATTACTCAAGCCGATGTAGATAGCTTAGAGTCAAGGTATGTTTCCGTCACTGTCAACGGCACAGAATCTTTCTCACCTGTAATTAATCCATCTACTGTTAACAGCCTTAGACTACTTAACGGATTTGGTTTGTCCACAACGATATACGGCGTTGCTAACCCTATCGCAGTTCTTGAAACCGTATCAGTCGGCTCCAGCGTTACGTTGCGTCTACGGGGCGGGGATTACCCAACGACTGCGCAGTTTTCAGAACTAACGGGTGCTGGTTACGCTGATACGCCTGCTGCTACAGAGACTCGTGTTTATGCGTGGACATGGGTTAACAAAGAATCTGGCTATGAATTTGAGTCGGCTCCATCTGCCGCAGCCACGCCGGTAGATGTGTTTCCAAAACAATCTGTTGCTATTTCTGGGCGGGCAGCCGTACCTACCGGCTATGTTGTCACGCACTGGCGGCTCTACCGTTCTGTTTCGGGCGTATATCTGTTTGTTACGGAACTCCCTGTTTCTCAGATATCCTACACAGATGCTGTTCTTGCCGAAGAACTCGGTGAAGAGCTACCATCGCTGACGTGGGCTCAACCCCCTGCAGCCCTAAGAGGTTTAATTAATTTACCCAATGGCGGTATGGCTGGGTTTGTTGGCCGTGATGTGTACTTCTGTGACCCCTATCACCCGCATGCATGGCCCGAAAACTATGTGCAGTCTCTGGATTTCCCTGTTGTTGGTCTTGGCCGCATGGACACCACACTGGCTGCTTTGACAACTGGAACGCCATATTTCTTGCAAGGTAGCCACCCAGATTCAATGGTGGTTGTTAAGTCCGACCTCGAGCAAGCCTGTGCTTCCAAACGAAGCATTGTTAGTACCAACGGTGTGGTTCTTTACGCAAGTCCTGACGGCCTTGTTCTGCTGTCTCCCGGCGGCTCCAAGCTCGTAACGGAGCAGTACTTTACTCGTGCCCAATGGCAAACTTACTTTAAGCCCGACTCCATCCACGGCTACTCCCACGATTTAAAGTACGTAGGTTTCTACAACAACGGCACGACCAGCGGTGGATTTATTTACGATCCTACGTCGGGGCAGTTTGTCCTGCACGATATCTACGCAACAGCGGGTTACTCTGATATCCAACGAGATAAATTGTTTTTAGCCTTTGCTGATCGCTCCGTTAAAGTGTGGCAAGCCGGTGCGAATAAAACCTACACTTGGAAGACCAAGAAGTTTACATTGCCGCAAGTTACAGGGTTCTCTTGCGCTCAATTAGAAGCCGAGACATACCCTGTCACCGCCAAGTTTTATTCCAATGGAACTTTAATTAGGACGCAGACTGTTGCAAACCGCAATCCGTTCAGGCTTCCCGTAGCTCCGGGTCGTGACTGGGAAGTGCAGCTTGAAGGAACTTCTGAGGTATTCTCGTTGTCGATTGCCCAGTCTATTGAGGAGTTAGCTGGTGTCTAATAAATTACCATCAGTAACGTCGGATATCCCCCGCGACCTACGCACGTTTATTGATCGCGTACGTGAAATTATTACAGGTAATGGCTCCGATCGGTTTGTTACTGCGCAAGAACTTATTGCAGGCGGTGTTGTTGATCCCGGAAATGGCGGCACTGTTGTTAAGCCCGGAACCAAATTAATTGGAACTTCGCCTGCGCCAACAAATGTAACAGCATCTGCTGCTATTCAGAACATCATTGTTTCGTGGGATAACCCGCAGTACTTCGGTCACTCGCACGCTGAGATTTGGGGTAACTCTACAGACAATATTGGCACGGCGGTGTTGATCGGGCTTTCTCCCGGTGCAATCTATGTTGACTCTGTGGGGCCCAGCGTCTCTCGGTACTACTGGGTTCGGTTTGTCAATACGCTAGACGTTATCGGCCCGTACAACAGTATTAACGGAACGTTAGCTACAACCGGCGCTGCCGTATCTTATTTGCTAACCACTCTGGCTGGCAGCATAACTTCGTCACAACTTGCTACGTCGCTTAATAGCCGTATTAACTTAATTGATGGCCCTGCTGGAACACCCGGCACCATCCCCAATCAGTTAGCTCAAATTCAAGGTCAGATTGACACGATCAATACGTACCCAACGTACGACAACGGAACTACTTACGCAACAGACTTTATTGTTAAATACAACGGCGGTTTGTATAAAGCTCTAAGTTCTACAACTGGTAACCTTCCGACCAACGCAACGTATTGGTTAAAGATCGGAGACTACTCGTCTCTTGCGGATATTGTTGCTGCTCACACCGCAGACATAGCTACGATTACAACTAACTTGGGCGCGGAAGTTACTGCAAGAGAAACCCTTGCAACGCAAATGCGCGGGACTTATACCGGCACAGACATTACCAGCGTTACTACCGGCCTTATCTTCTCAGAGAAGACTGCACGAGCAACGGCTGACTCTGGTTTGGCGTCTTCAATTTCGTCTGTCTCTGCAACGGCGTCTAGCAAAAATACAATTTATCGCACCACAACCGCTCCTGCGACTCCTGCGTTAAACGACATTTGGGTGGATATTAAACCCAGCTACGCCATCCCTTACTTTGATGAAGACTATGCGGTAGCTCGCAACAATCAATACCAGTGGAACGGTACGGCTTGGGTCGACATTACCCTAACCGACGTTACAGATAACTTTGCGTTAATCGTTAACGAGCAGACTGCCAGAGCTACTGCTGATGCCGCAATTGCATCCGATGTCACTACGCTTGAAACGTCGGTGAATGATCCAGTGACTGGTCTTGTGGCAACGCGGGCTACGCTGATTAACGACTACTCGACCACGTCTACAGTTAACACAGCCATTGCCAATAGCAGAACGACGCTTCGTGCCTACACGGATGTGTCTGCGTCTCGCACGTTTCGCCAAGTTTCTGCGCCAACAAAGCGCGGTGTTGATGCGTCTACAAGTACCGACATTCCCTTGCAAACTGGCGATATCTGGATTGATCTAGATGACCAGAACAAGTTGTACCAGTGGTCAGGGTCTGCTTGGGTGTACTCACCAGATGGGGCTATTACGGGTTCTGTGACTGCGTTGACTGCAACACTGACAAACGACTATCTAACGCAAACTGATACTGAGAGCGCTATTGCCCAGAGCGGTACGTTCCTACGTGCGTATGCCAGCATTCAGTCTAAAGTATTTCGTCAAGCTGACGCGCCAACCATCCGTGGTGTTGATCCACAAACCTCAAGCAACATTGCCTTGGTAAATGGTGATGTTTGGTACGACACGAATGATAGTAATAAGTTGTATCTCTGGTCTGGCACAGCTTGGGTCTATTCCCCCGATGCAGTAATCACAGGTTCCGTTACTGCAGTAGATGCTCGAGTTACGACTGTTGAATCCACAAAGATTGGGTACTGCGCGATTGGCGGCGTTGCAACTGACGACACAACTAAAGCAACTTGCGAAGCCGCAGGCGGCACATGGACAGTTGGTCTACCTTTGGCAACTGCTGTTAAACAAGTTAGTGTCAGCGACGGCAGTGCATCAGCTAGTTTAGAACAACGGTTTACTGCGCAAAAGACGCTTAACGATGGACTTCAAGCCCAATACACCATCAAGCTAGACGTTAATGGCAACGTGGCAGGCTACGGTATTTACAGCGATGCAGTCGGTAATTCACAGTTCATTGCAAACGTAAACCGCTTTGCGGTCACAACGCCAGAGACATCTATTGCCCTTAGAACTGTTTCTACAACATACGCTGTTGGCGCTATTGCTCGAGTGTCTACTGAAGGAAGTAAGACGCTTGTTTGTAAAATTGGCGGTACGACCGGCACAGGGACGTTAACGGTTGGCGCTATTGGTACAAAGATTCTAGACGGCACAGTTCAGTGGCAAGTAGCGAGTCGAGTTCCGTTTGCAGTGCAGGCAGTGCCTACTTCCATTGGTGGTGTCAGTGTCCCATCCGGTGTGTATATTGACGCGGCTTATGTTCTAAACGCTACGATCCAGAATGCTCAGATTGCTGATGCTGCTATTGATAACGCAAAGATTGTTGACTTAAGCGCGGCTAAACTTTTGACTGGTGCTATTAGTGTTGGTGAAGATATTTACTCTACAAACTACGTTGCAGGTTCACAAGGCTGGAAGATTAGCGGTAACGGTTTTGCTGAATTTGGTGCTGCTGTTATTCGGGGTCAATTGACTGCCGCACAAATTAATTCAAATGGTTTATCTATTCGCGACGCCGACGGTAACACAATTCTTAATGCAGGTAGCGGAGCATTTTCTGGCAATGTAACTGGTACGGTTTCTGGGACTGCTGCAAGTACTGTAGTGAGTAATGCAAGTACAGCTTTATCTACAGCCAACACCGCAAGCAGCAACGCAAGTACAGCTTTATCTACAGCTAATAGCGCAGCCTCCGATGCCGCCGATGCAGTTGCTGGACTTTCCACCAAACTAAATTCTGATGTTAGAAACGTTCTGGCAGGTTCTGGGGGCCTAGCTACTGGCACTATAAATTGGAATTCTTCGGGTGTTGTTACTAGTGGGTATGGCGTTGCTATAACTCAAAAAGGTATTGTCGCCTACAACAGTGATGATGAAGCTACCTTTGTCTTGAACGGTACGACAGGTACGGCGTCTTTTGCAGGCACGTTAACGGTTGGCTCTACCCCCGCCTTATCTGGCACAACGATGACCGGATCAGGTGCAAAGATTAACCCAAGCGGCACTTTTGCACTGGGCAACTCGACGACCAACATCAACTACAACGGTACGCAACTAACGCTCAACGGCGACGTCGTAGCAACCGGGAACATTAAACTTAACGCTGTCACGATTCCAGTGACTGTTACCGGTGCCGTGGATACTGTTTTTACTTCAAGTACAAGCGTAAGTATAAAAACAGCCTTAACTTCATTTCCAGCCGACACAACGATTAGCGCGTTCTTTACTGCATTAAAAATTGATGCTGGCGCTGGAGATATTGAGGTTATTTTAAACGTACTGAATTCCTCAAACGTTTTAGTAGACACATTTGCTGGGGCGTCTACTGGTAGGTTAATTCAAACCATGGGGCCAACCAACGATAAAGTTACTGCTACTTTTACGGGAACGTACGTAATTCCTGATACTGGTTCTTATAAAGTTGAGGCTATTATTACAAATCCGTATGGAAGTAGCTGGAAAGCTGAGTACTGCACAATCATTGTGATTGGAAGTAAACGATGAAAACTTACGCTTGCTATGAACCTAATGGTCAGTACATTGTTACTGGTACCTGCGAAAATGATCTAACAGAATACGACATTCCCGACGGGTGCTCTGTGTACTACGGCGAGGTCAGCATTGTCACGCAATACCACGATATTGCAACAAACACTCCGGCTGAAAAGGGTGCGCGACCGTCCGATGGCTACACGTTCAACTACACGACTAAGTCGTGGGAGCCCGATACGGCGTACTTGATTTACAAGATTGGCATTGTTCGTCTACAGAAGTTACAAGAATCCGACTGGACTGACACCGCGTCCGCGCCTACCCGCCTTGGCCAAACTCTGTACGCCCAGTGGCAGACCTACCGCCAAGCCTTACGAGATATCCCAGAACAACCCGGCTACCCTTTAAATGTGGTATGGCCAACTCCTCCGCAATAAGACATAATACGCACATGGCAGAACTTGTCTTTGACCAGAAAGAACGTATAGGGGATTGGGTAGCCAAACAAACAGGGCAAGACTCCAGTTGGGGTTCTTTTTATGCCTTGGGCGTCATTCGTGGAGAAGATGTTATTGCAGGAGTAGTAATCAATAACTACAATGGATCAAATGCTACATGTCACATTGCTGTCGCGCAACACACAAAACTTCTTGTGCCGTTGTTCCATCACGTCTGTGATTACGCATTTAACCAATGTAAATTGAAACGATTGACAGGCATGGTACCCACGAATGAGCCCTCCGTTATTGCGTTTGACAAGCACCTTGGGTTTGAGGAGGAGTTTGTCATGAAAGACGGCGCTGTTAATTCGGATATGCAAATTTTAGTTATGTGGCCAGATAAATGTCGTTGGCTTCACAAGGAGTAAATTATGGGCGGTAAGTCACAACCAGCACCAGACTACACACCAATGCAACAAATTGGGCGTGAGCAATTAGACTTTGCTAAACAGCAATACGCAGAGATGGCCCCGCTTGCGCGTCAAGTAGCCGCTCAGCAAATGGCCGCCCAACAGCAACAAATGCGGCAAGCGCAAGACTACTATGACTACCAGCAGCAGACGTTTAGGCCGCTAGAGCAGGGGCTTGTCCGAGATGCCGAACGGTTCAATACCGAAGACTATCGAGAAGGAATGGCTCGTGAAGCCGCTGCAGCCGCAGGCCGAGCGTTCGGTACAACTCAAGCTGCTTCTCAACGGGCTCAAGCGTCTATGGGGGTAAACCCTGCCTCAGGCCGTGCAATTTCAATGGCTAATCAGACTAATCTGGGCCTCGCTGCTCAACGTGCCAATGCCATGACAGGCGCTCGTACTCAGGCAGAACAGCTTGGGTTTGCTCGTCGTTTAGAC
>Ga0209442_1001048_pt1 | contig 15825 bp, 13 predicted proteins | sample LauGreSBDMM110DD_2_FD_187565 | JGI IMG/M metagenome (GOLD analysis project Ga0209442, IMG submission 187565) | Freshwater lake microbial communities from Lake Michigan, USA - Sp13.BD.MM110.DD (SPAdes) (version 2) | ecosystem: Environmental > Aquatic > Freshwater > Lake | place: Lake Michigan...
CACGGCGGATGCCCTTGGCTGTTCGAACGACCACAGCACTGTAAACCTCGCCTTTTTTGACGCGGCCACGGGGCGCAGCTTCTTTGATGCTCACTTTGATAATGTCGCCAACACTGGCGTAACGACGTTTAGAGCCGCCCAGCACCTTGATGCAAAGGACGGACTTAGCGCCGGTGTTGTCGGCAACATCCAACCGAGTTTCTGTCTGAATCATTTCAATATTTCCCAACTTGCACCTTGTGCACTTCCAGCAATCAGCGCCTAAATTTAAAACTTAAAGCGTGTTCACTTGAAATACCAAGATCAGTCTTGGACCCGTCAGCCACACCGTGAACCACTCGCGGTGCTTTTGTTTGGGTAGATAACTCCGCTTTTTTACAAGCGAAGCCCGCGATATTACAACATTTTTGGGCCGCGTCAACACTTTTGATGTGTAAAAATCCAAAGAAATCTGAATTTAGGGCAATTGATAAGACTTGGCCAAGGCTTCGAAAGCCGCCAATTGGGGGGAGACCCCCGTTTCAGCGCTCAGAATTTCTGCCACCTGGGGGGCCGCGGCCAGTGCGGCACTGGCATCTAAGAAAAGCAAGCGGTTTCGACGGGCCAGCACATCCTCCACCGTGCGCGCATATTCATAGCGCGCCGCAAAACGCACCATGGCCTCGCTCAACTGATTACTCGGTAGCTGCGCCAAACCTTGATCAGCGCCCGCCAAGCTTGCCAGCAATTCTGCGTCTGTGCCATAGTGGCTAACATCACCTTTGGGACTGGTGTCATTATTTTGCAGGTCTTGGCCGTGTTTTAGATCTACAGCAGGCGCTCCCCACAACTTGGTATGCAGCGTCACATCTTCAGAGGTTAAGGAGATGAGTTGCGCCTTGCGAATGGATTGCATGACATCGGCTGCCATGGCCCGGTACGTGGTCCACTTACCGCCCGTGACACTGACCAAGCCATTGGATGCCACTTTGACAGTGTGCTCTCGACTCACATTGTGTGTGGCGCCTTGTTCATTTGCATTTTCATCGGAGCGCGCCAAAGGCCGCAACCCCGCCCAAACACTGATGACATCAGAGCGCAAGGGCACTTTGACCAAGTATTTGGCAGCTTCTTGCAAAATTTGGTCAATTTCTGATTCGAGCGCCTGCGGCTCCCAATCCACTTGCGGTCTGGGTGTGTCAGTAGTGCCCAACAAAACTTTTCCCTGCCATGGCACTGCAAATAAAACTCGGCCGTCTTGGGTGTGTGGCACCAACAAGGCCGATGCTCCCGGCCAGAAAGAGGCATCCACCACCAAGTGCACACCTTGACTGGGCCTGACCGCATGCGGCAGCTTGGCTTCACTCGCATTGCCAGGTTGGGAGTGCAGCATGGCCTCAATTTGATCAACCCAGACACCCGTGGCATTGACCACACAACGGGCTTTTAACTTGCGCTCATGGCCCGTCTCTGTGTCTTGGCAGCTTAGGCCTTTGATGCGGCCCGCAGGATAATCAGTGAGAAGGCCTGTGACGGGCATATGGTTCAGTAAAAGCGCACCGTGGGATGCCGCGGTGCGGGCCAAGGCCAGGGCCAAACGGGCATCGTCAAATTGAGCGTCCCAATATTGAACACCACCCATCAAATTCGTAACCCTGACACCAGGCAGCGCCAGCAAAGTTTCTGTGTAACTTAACAAACGGGTAGGTCCAAGCCTGGCAGGGCCAGCTAGCAAGTCATAAAGCTTTAAACCTAAGCCGTAGAACAATTGGTCTGTTCGCCGATATGCAGGCATGACAAAAGGCAAGGGGTGTACCAAGTGGGACGCATTTTTGAGCAAGTGTTGGCGCTCCCGCAAAGCTTGCCAGACCAAGGGTAAATGGCCCTGCGCCAAATAACGAACTCCGCCATGAACCAATTTGGTGGAGCGTGACGAGGTGCCTTTGGCAAAGTCATGGGCCTCTAAAAGCACCACCTTCAAGCCACGGATGGCCGCATCAACGGCAACACCCAATCCTGTGGCACCGCCCCCGATGATGGCCAGGTCAAACTCTTGCGCATTGTCCAATTGCGCTAGCAATTGCGCTCTGTCTGTCAACAAAGGATTCATGTCATCTTCAATCTGTGGCCCAAGATCGCGAACGGGCGACAGCCTCTCGCCAACGTGCATGGCCGTTTTGCCTAGCCTGAGTGGCACGAGCAGTTGCTTGTGGCACAAACTTTCGATCAAGCGACCATTGGGCAGTAATTTCATCTGCACTCGCCCAAAAACCAGTGGCCAACCCCGCCAAATAGGCGGCGCCTAAAGCGGTAGTTTCTGTCACGCTGGCACGCACTACCGGCACGCCCAAGGCATCGGCCTGCATTTGCATGAGTAAATTATTTTGGCTGGCACCGCCATCGACTCGCAGCTCGGTCAAGGCCAAACCACTGTCTTTGGACATGGCTAAAAACACATCAGCCACTTGCCAAGCAATGGCCTCTAAAGCGGCACGCGCAATGTGGGCGCCTGTGGTGCCACGTGTCATGCCAAGCAAAGTGCCACGCGCTTGGCCATCCCAATCGGGCGCACCCAAACCTGCAAAGGCGGGCACCAAGTAAACATCGCCCGTGTGGGGCACGCTGGCTGCCAGCGCTTCTACGTCGCTGGCTTTTTGAATGATTTGCAACCCATCACGCAGCCATTGCACCGTGGCGCCGGCCATGAAGACAGAGCCCTCTAACGCATAAGCAGTTGAGTGCAATGCCTTTGCAACAGGCTTGGGGCCTTGCCACGCCACCGTGGAGAGCAATTGATTGTGGCTTTGAACCGGCACATGGCCAGTGTTCATTAGCATGAAACACCCCGTGCCATAGGTGTTCTTGGCCATGCCCGGCATAAAACAAGCCTGGCCAAAAGTGGCTGCTTGTTGGTCACCCGCCAACCCTGCAATGGGCACCGACACGCCCAACAAATGCGCATCTGTTTCGGCCAACACACCGCTGCTAGGCACCACCTTAGGCAAGATTGAAGCGGGTATGTTGAATTGCTTGAGCAATCTTGCGTCCCACGCTAGGGTGTGTAAGTTGAACAACAAGGTTCGCGAAGCGTTGCTAGGATCGGTCACATGAACCCGCCCCCCCGTGAGTTGCCAAATGAGCCAGGTGTCAGTGGTGCCAAAAGCCAAATGCCCCAGCTCTGCCAGTCGACGAGCACCTTTCACATGATCGAGCAGCCACGCAATTTTGGTGGCTGAAAAATAGGCATCTAGAACCAAGCCTGTTTTGTTTTGAATTGCCGCTGCAGCACCCTGGCGCTTGAGGCTGTCGCATACGCCTGCTGTTCTGCGATCTTGCCAAACAATGGCGGGGGCAATGGGTTGGCCGGTTCTTCGGTCCCAAACGACGCTTGTTTCGCGCTGGTTGGTGATGCCAATGCTTTGAATGTGAGAAGCAGAAACGCCTGCTTTTTGCAGAACATCGTGCATGACTTTTTTTTGCGTCTGCCAAATTTCAAGCGCGTCGTGCTCAACCCATCCTGGCTTGGGAAAGTATTGTGTGAACTCTTGTTGAGCTGTCGCAACTGGCTGACCATTGCGGTTGAAAAGCACCGCCCTAGAGCTGGTGGTGCCTTGGTCAAGTGCAAGGATGTACTTCATGCCTTGAAGATTAACCGAAAGCGGTCTTGCTAAAAAGAGACAATAAGCCTAATTCACCAAAACAGACAAAATAATTCAAGATTTGGCAAATCCAGTTCAATGACCCCTCTAATTCTCGAGAATGACGCATGACTTCATCGATTCACATTGATTTTCAAAAAGTACGATTGGCCTTCATTGGCGGCGGCAATATGGCCAGCGCCATTTTGGGTGGCCTAATTCGGCAAGGTCTGGCGCCAAAGCAAGTTGTTGTGATTGAACCCTTTGCAGAAACTGCCACCAACCTCCAAAAAGAAACGGGCGTCGAAGTTCATGCTGTTGCTGGTTCTGTTTTGGCCGACGCAGATTTGGTGGTTTGGGCTGTGAAGCCGCAAGTTTTCAAAGAGGCGGCTTTGCCAGTAGCCGCTTTCACGCAAAAGGCACTTCACTTGTCGGTGGCCGCGGGCATTCGAAGCGACAGCATTGCGCGCTGGCTTCAAACAGATCGAGTGGTGCGCAGCATGCCCAATACGCCGGCCTTGGTGGGTCAGGGCATTACGGGATTATTTTCCCGTGATGGTGTGTCGGCAACAGACAAGCAATTGGTTGAACAAGTTCTAAAGAGCACAGGCGAGTGGCTGTGGGTCAAACAAGAGTCTGACTTGGATGTCGTCACTGCGCTTTCGGGTTCTGGGCCAGCTTATGTGTTTTATTTTTTAGAAGCCATGACCGAAGCTGGTGTTCAAATGGGCTTAAGCCAAGAACAGGCCTACCACCTGGCCAAGGCCACCTTTGGCGGTGCCACCCATCTGGCGCGTCAATCAACAGACTCGCCTGAAGTGCTGCGACAGCGCGTGACTTCAAAAGGCGGCACCACTTATGCAGCGCTCACATCCATGGCCGACGACCATGTGAAAGAAGCCTTTGTGAAAGCCATGCTGGCGGCTCAAAAACGCGCAGCCGAGTTGGGTCATGAATTCGGCAAAGACTGATCAGAAGTAGATCAGAGTTAGCTTAGTGCCACGCCCACAAAAGCTGCAAAACCCACCCAGTGGTTCAAGCGAAATGCTTTGAAGCAACCGTCTCGTGATCGGTCTTTGATCAGCCAAAAATGCCAAGCGGCCTGAAGTGCTGCAATACCCAAGCCCGCCAACAAGAGCGGCTTGTCGGGTGCGTCTAGCACCAAGCCCCAAACACCCACAAAGGCGGCATAGAAAAACATCACTGCCGCCACATCCCATTTGCCCAATGTGACGGCAGAGGTTTTCATGCCAATTTTCAAATCGTCATCGCGGTCGACCATGGCGTACTCGGTGTCGTAGGCCAAGACCCAAAACAAATTGCCAATCAACAGCGCCCAAGCGATGCTTGGCACTTCGCCCGTGACGGCGGCAAACGCCATCGGAATACCGAAGCTGAATGCAACGCCCAGCACGGCTTGAGGCATGGCCACAAAGCGTTTGGCATAAGGATAAGCCACTGCCACGGCCATCGCAGCAAATGACCAAGCCATGGTTTCTGGGCGCAAAGTGAGAACCAGGCCAAAGGCCATCAATGCCAGCACAGCACCGAGGATCAAAGCCTCTTTGACACCAATGCGCCCGCTGGTGACGGGACGCTCGGCTGTTCGTTTGACATGCTTGTCAAAATCGCGATCGGCCACGTCGTTCAAACAACACCCGGCACTGCGCATGAGGATGGTGCCCAGTGTGAAAACGACCAACAAATGCCAGCCTGGAAAACCACTCGACGCCACCCACAAAGCAGACAGCGTGGGCCACAGCAACAGGAGCCAACCGGCAGGCCGATTCCAGCGAATGAGGTCTAAATACAAGCTGATTTTTTCACGCATGAAATGTAGAAATTTTTAAATTTAAACAGATCGAACAGGCATCATGACAAGCGCGTCACACCTGGCAACTCACATGCATAAATGGCGTTGCGAAGTGCGGCAATAGCCTCGTAGCGCGTAAAGCTTTTGCGCCAAACTAATACCACACGGCGTGTGGGCGGCAAACCTCCTGCTTCGTCCACAATGGGTAAGTAAGAGATGTCCGGATCCTCGTGTTTTTTCCGCTTAGGTTCTTTGGCGAGTGCTTCAGCAGGCACCGACAAACGCGGCACCAAAGTGACGCCCATACCAGCCGCCACCATGTGCTTGATGGTTTCCAAGGAAGAGCCTTCAAAGCTTTTGCGAATGCCCTCTGCATTGCTAGAGAACCTTGCAAACTCTGGGCACACTTCAAGCACATGGTCTCTGAAGCAATGGCCATTGCCAAGTAGCAACATGGTTTCGTTTTTAAGTTGCTCAGCGGTGATGGATTTTTTCTTGGCCAGCAAATGCTTCACGGGAAATGCAGCCATGAAGGGCTCATCGTACAAAGCAGCGGTGGCCAATCCGGCATCGGGAAAAGGCTCAGCCAAGATGGCGCAATCTATTTCTCCCGCGCGCAGCATCTCCATGAGTTTGACGGTGAAGTTCTCTTGCAACATCAAAGGCATTTGCGGCGCCTTCTTCATGATCTGTCGCATCAAATCGGGCAACAAATAAGGGCCAATGGTGTAGATCACACCCAAACGCAAAGTACCTGCCAAGGGGTCTTTGCCGCGCTTGGCAATTTCTTTGATCTCTGCCGCTTGCTCCAACACAAGCTGTGCATGGCGAATGATTTCTTCGCCCAAAGGCGTCGTGCTCACCTCATTGGCGCTGCGCTCGAACAACTTCGCATCGAGTTCTTCCTCGAGTTTTTTGATGGCCACCGACAAGGTGGGCTGCGACACGTGACACGCGTCGGCCGCCTTGCCAAAGTGCCGTTCGCGGGCCACAGCCACAATGTATTTCAGCTCAGTCAGGGTCATGACAATTTCTCAAGCTTTCAAATATTCCGATTTTCCACCCAACCAGCGAGCAATGTGCCGCTCAGCCATGTCGGGGTATTTTTCCAGCAACTTCGGTGCTGCTTGCCTTGCCCAATCAAGCAAATGCTCGTCTGTGGTCAAGTCAGCAAATCGCAACAGGGCGGCCCCCGATTGTCGCGCACCTAGAAACTCGCCCGGCCCCCTGATTTCTAAATCGCGTCTGGCAATTTCAAAACCGTCGTTGGTGTCGACCATGGCACGCAAACGCTCACGCGCTGTTTCACTTAAACGACCGCCTTCGGGTGTGCCATAAAGCAAGACGCAAGCAGAGGCCGCTGCGCCTCGCCCCACGCGCCCTCGCAACTGGTGCAACTGGCTCAGGCCAAATCGCTCGGCGTGTTCGATCACCATCAAGGAGGCATTGGGGACATCAACGCCCACCTCAATGACGGTGGTGCTGACCAAGACACCCATGCTGCCTTGTGTGAACTGGGCCATGACCTCGCGCTTTTCATTCACCGACATGCGGGAGTGCAGCAAGCCCACCGTCGTGCCAGGTAACTGGGCCGACAACACCGCCGACAATTCTTCATGCGTGGCTGTAGCGTTGGTCAAGTCCAAAGCTTCACTTTCTTCAATGAGCGGGCACACCCAATACACCTGACGCCCTTCGGCCAATTGCGCGCCTATGCGGCCAATGACTTGATCACGTCGACTGTCTGAAATGACTTTGGTGACCACAGGCGTTCGGCCTGGCGGCAATTCGTCAATGACCGACACTTCTAAATCGGCGTAATAACTCATGGCCAATGTTCGAGGAATGGGCGTGGCCGTCATCATGAGCAAGTGCGGCTCCATACCGGCATCTTGCATCTTATCTCTGAGGGCCAAACGCTGTGCCACGCCAAAGCGGTGCTGCTCGTCAATGATGGCCAGCGCCAGATTTTTGAACTTGACTTGTTCTTGAATGACAGCATGCGTGCCCACCACTAACGCGGCTTCGCCCGATTCAATCAAGGCCAGCATTTCGGTGCGTTCTTTTTTCTTTTGGCTGCCCGTTAGCCAAGCCACTCGAACCCCTAAAGGGGCCAGCCAGCCCACCAATTTGGCAAAGTGTTGTTGCGCCAAAATTTCGGTGGGTGCCATCAAAGCGCACTGCCAGCTCTGATCAATGGCCAACATGGCGGCCAAAGCGGCCACCACGGTTTTGCCAGCACCTACGTCGCCCTGAAGCAGGCGGTGCATAGGCACCGACCGCGCCAAGTCTTGCGCAATTTCAAGGCCCACCCTTTGTTGTGCGGCCGTCAGCTGGAATGGCAATATTTCTTTCAATTTGTCATGCCAGCCGCCTGCCTTTGACTTCAGGGCGGGCGCCTTCAAGGTGTCTCGCTCTAGCTTGGCCATGCGCTGCGAAAGTTGTTGCGCCAGCAACTCCTCGGCTTTGAGCCTTTGCCAAGCGGGGTGTGAACGGTCCTCTAGGGCCGCAATCGACACATCGGGTGTGGGATGGTGCAAATAGGTCAAGGCTTGGCGCAAACTTGACGCCAATGTCCCTTGAGGTGCTAAAGGCCAAGTCATCGAAGATGGCAACGATTCACTCAAATCAGCACGCGATAAAGCCCCTGCAATGGCGCGACGCAAATAGGTTTGCGGCAAACCTGCTGAAGTGGGATAGACCGGCGTGAGCACCGACGGCAGATCGCCGGTGGCTGCCTTTAAGGCGGGGTGCATCATGGTGAGGCCCAGAAACCCACCGCGCACTTCGCCCCTGGCCCTGATCACTTGGCCCACTGCCAAGGCCTTTTGCTGAGCGGGGTAGGCACTGAAAAACCTCAAGACACAGGTGCCGGTGCCGTCATCCACAATTACCAGCAACTGGCGCCTAGGACGCAACTGGACTTCCGAAGAGACCACTGTGGCTTCAATTTGAATGGTATCGCCTTCCTGGGCATCGGCCAGCTTGACGATGCGAGTTTCGTCCTCGTAGCGCAGGGGAATGTGCAAGGCCAAGTCAATGTCGCGCACCAAGCCCATCTTGCGCATGGCTTTTTGCGGCACAGAAAGCGGCTTGCTCAGGGAAGAAGTCGGGGGAGATGCGGGGGCAACCATACCGTCATTGTGCCGTGCTTGCCCAATGACTTGTCCAATCAGGCCTATGAATGATAAGGATCAGACCCTCAGGATCAAAGCAGTTGTTAGACCGATCTGGCCAAGACAAAGGCAGACACTACATTCCGAATGGTCTTTCGCTCTTCTAGCGGCAAGGACAAATACCGATCGACCATTTCACGGTCAGCCAGACCCATTTCAATCGGGCCATCGTTCAGTTCAAAAACATAAGTCTTGCCTGGACCGCGGCCAAAACGAAGTTCATCAGGGCTGACTTGTAACCATTCGGAAAGCACCCGCAGTTTGTCTTGGGTGGGCATGACTTTTCCCAACAACCAGTTGCGTGCCGTGTGAGGTGTGATGCTGCGGCCGCGGTATCGAAGGTTGAAGGCAATGGCAACCACTGTGGGTGAAGCACGCACACCAGCGCTGTCCAACGCGCCGCGCAAACGATCAGCGAATTGTTGGGATTCGGATACTTTTAGCATGCCCATACATTACTGTTTTGGAAATGCCTGAAAGTGGATGGTGATCATTACTTTCTTGAATATGGGTCACATCTTGCGCCCAATTACAAATTTTAGATAGTTCTAATTTTGGAGGGCTTGCGCTAGGCCATGGGACAATCAGGCTTTCAACTTGGAACGGGTCTTGTTCGGCCCTCAAGCACATGGCCCCAACTAAACCCCGTCTTGAATACAGCAAAGCCAAACGCAGCTTCAGTTTGAGTGACTTTGATTTTCAGCTTCTCCCGGAACTCATTGCACAGCAGCCAGCTCCTGAACGCAGCAGCTCTAAGATGCTTGATGGTAGAGGCTCCATGCCAGCTGATCGGGTCTTTAGGGATTTGCCCAAACAAATGCAAGCAGGTGACCTCTTAGTATTCAATGACACCCAAGTCATCAAGGCTCGAATTTTTGGCGAGAAATCTACCGGCGGCAAAGTAGAGCTCTTGATTGAGCGGGTTTTGCCTGGTCATCGCGTGGTAGCCCACATGAAAGTGAGCAAAAAACCAACTATTGGCGCAACACTTCACATGGGCAAAGAAGCCAAAACAATCGCTAAACAGAGCGAAGGAGGGTTTCAAGCCACCTTGATCGGCCGTTGGCCTGATGAAAAAGGCGCTTTGTTTTGTTTTGAATTCAGCGCAGAGCCGCATGCACTCATGGCTCAGTATGGTTACATGCCATTGCCTCACTACATTGAGCGGCCTTACGATGGTAGCGCTACGGAAGCTGAAATTGCTGAAGACGAAGCTCGGTATCAAACGGTCTTTGCGCGCAAGCCTGGTGCCGTAGCCGCACCCACTGCAGCACTTCATTTTGACGATGCTTTGTTGAGCCAATTAAAAGACATGGGCGTCGCCACCGCGAGTGTTACTTTGCATGTGGGTGCAGGCACCTTTCAGCCCGTGAAAACCGAGAACATTGCCGAACACACCATGCATTCCGAGTGGTATGACATTCCTGAATCCACACAGCTTGCTTTGCACGCATGCAAAGCACGTGGCGGCAAGGTTTGGGCCGTTGGCACCACTTCGGTCAGAACTTTAGAGTCCTGGGCAAAATCTGGTCTAGCACAGGGCGACACCCAAATCTTCATTACCCCGGGTTTTGAATTTCAGTGGGTAGACTGTTTGATCACCAATTTTCATTTGCCTAAAAGCACATTGATGATGCTGGTCAGCGCCTTTGCTGGTTATGAACATGTGATGGCGTTGTACGCCCACGCCATTGCGCAAAAGTATCGATTCTTCAGCTATGGCGATGCCATGCTCCTGAGACGCTCGGCTTGTCTTTAACCCATTGCATCAATGAAACATGCTTCAATTTGAACTCCTCAAAACAGACTCTCACAGCCACGCGCGAAGAGGTCAACTGACCCTGAACCATGGCGTGATTCAAACGCCTATCTTCATGCCAGTAGGCACCTACGGTACTGTGAAAGGCGTGATGCCGCGCAGCCTCGAAGAAATGGGCGCGCAAATTATTTTGGGTAACACTTTTCATTTGTGGATGCGCCCGGGCCTTGACACCATGAAGAGTTTTGGCGGCTTGCATGGCTTTGAAAAATGGAACAAGCCCATCCTCACAGATTCAGGTGGCTTTCAAGTTTGGTCCTTGGGCGCGATGCGCAAAATTACCGAAGAAGGCGTGCATTTTTCTTCGCCAGTGAACGGCGATAAGTTGTTCATGTCGCCTGAAGTCAGCATGCAAATTCAAACCATCCTGAACTCAGACATTGTGATGCAACTCGATGAGTGCACCCCCTATGAAACCAAAGGCCACCTCACCACTGAAGCCGAAGCACGCAAGTCCATGGAGATGAGTTTGCGTTGGGCCACGCGCAGTCAAAATGAGTTTGCACGGCTTGAAAATCCCAATGCTTTGTTTGGCATTGTGCAAGGCGGTATGTTTGAAAACTTGCGCCAAGAATCGCTTGACCATTTGGTTGAAATGAATTTTCCTGGCTACGCCGTTGGTGGTGTGAGCGTAGGCGAGCCTAAAGAACAAATGTTGCAAATCATGGCGCACACGCCGCATCGTTTGCCAGCCCACAAACCGCGCTACCTCATGGGGGTGGGCACGCCCGAAGATTTGGTTGAAGGCGTGGCGCAAGGCGTTGACATGTTTGACTGCGTCATGCCCACACGCAATGCGCGCAACGGCACGGTATTCACCCGCTTTGGCGATTTGAAATTGCGCAATGCACGCCACAAGTCAGACCCACAACCTTTGGACACCACCTGCACATGCCATGCTTGTGCAGGCGTTTCAGGTGTGTCTTGGGACGATGGCGGCAGAGAAGGTTTTAGCCGCGCTTATTTGCACCACCTCGATCGCTGTGGCGAGATGTTGGGGCCCATGCTGACCACCATTCACAACTTGCACTATTACTTGAACCTTATGCAAGAAGTGCGAGCGGCATTGGAAGCCGAAAGCTTCGCAAACTTTCAAACCCAGTTCAAAAAGGCACGTGCTCGCGGCATTTAAAAAACTTTCGCAGTTTAAGTTGCTTCTGCGGGTGTGGTGAACACCGTCAACACACCGGTGTAACCATACAAGTTCTGATGGGCTATTTCGCCGCTGGCAAAAAACCCGACCAACGGTACATCACCTAAAGCGTGGCGAATCCATTGAAGCTCGGCACTGGGGCCGCCAAAGTGGGGGCCCCCACGCCCGGAGCAGCTGACATACACCGCGCCCGCAATGCGCCTGGCTGGGTGCGGCGCCGCTTCTGCTTCACTGGCTGCCAGCGCGTTGGCCACTTCCAAGCTCAATGTTTCGGGTTCTAGCTCTTCTCGAATTTCTGCGCAAATGCGCCGAAGGTCTGACTTGGCAGCTTGCAAACTCATCTGACAAAAAGCCAATTTTTGCCCCGCCTGTACATGGTCTGCAATGGCCACACCTTGGCGTGCGGGGTCGAGTCCAACGATGTGTCTGACTCTGACATCGGCACCTAAGCTACCTGTTCTGCCAACCCCTTGTTGACCGGCAGACGTAAGTCCGACCAATGTGGTTCGCACTGCTTTCAATGCGGCTTGTGGTTCTGACAAGGACACCTTCAAGTCGGTCATCAAAACTTCCAACGCTGGCAAACCATCGAGTTTGTAAACCACATGTCCTTCGGCTTCCGTGATCTCGCGCTCTTTGCTAATGGGTGCGCAGCCTTGCGTGACGCGCGACAAAATTTGCACTTCGGGAGACCATGCGACGCCACTTAAACCACCCGTTAAAACACCCTGCCTTGGGTCGGCTGAGTTCTGCCAAGCAAATTGCACGGCTTGGTTTCGACTGGCCGTTAAGCCGCCAAACAAATAACCCGATTGCGTGCGGCCCGCCATTTCGGCAATCAGCTCGGCCAAGTCGGGCGTTTGCGGATCGGCATGAACCAAGGCGCTGTGGGCCTTGAAATGAGGCGGTAAGGGTTGTGCACCCGAAAAGACACGGTATTGATCGGCAGGCAAATCGCACAACATCAAAGCCATGCCGGGTTCGTCAAAATATTCTGCGTTGTTGGCCGCCACACCCACACCCACCGTGCCCGCCCAATCTTGGACCATTGGCAACTCTTGTCTTAAATGCGCCAAGATGGGTTCTGCTTCGTTGGCGTAATGGTCGGTGATGTACAACAAGCCTAAACGCGGATGGGGTGCATGGCCAGGCAATGTCATTTGTGCGCGCAATTGCGCAATGACCAAACCGGCGGCCATTTGCCACTGCGGGTGCGTGGCGTGTCCAAAGGGAAATAAATTCATGGGGCTGGTTTTTTGGCACGCGATGGTCGCGCTGAACTTGAACGAGCCGTGCTGGATCGAGTTGTGCTTGAACTTGGCTTTCGGGTTTTGCCCGTTGCAGCCCTTTTCTTGCTGGGCTTAGGGCCATCTTTCATGGCTTTGGCGGCCACATCCTTCACAGCCGCTGCCGCAATGTTTTGAAATTGTTGTGTGAGGGATCCCCACCACTGCATAGGGTCAACTGCAGGACCTGGTGCAGGACCTTGAGTGGTGTTGCCTTCAGCGCTTGTTTTGGCGTGGTCGCTGCTCGCGGCAGTTGCGCTATTCGTGTCTTCGGGCTTGGCCGTGTCCTTTGGATGGAGGTCTGGCATTTTGGCGGTGAAGGCCTTGGCCAACTCTGACATGTTCACGTTCATGCCTTGCAAAGTCGACAAGGTCATTTTTTGCACTTCTAAAGCCTGAATTGTGGCCTTGAGCGCATTGGTGTTTTGCTCCAACCAAAACTGCACTGTTTTGAGTTCTTGAATGCGTTTGTCTAGCTCTTCCACACTCAAGGTAGGCGCCACCCAACTGGCCATGTTGGGCATACCCTGAGGTGAGCCTTTGGCGCCTGGGTTAGCGGCTTGCCCTAAGTTTTGCAAGAAATCAAAGCCAGGTACGAATTTTCCAAATCCGAAAGCTGAGGTATCGCTCATGAAGGCTCCTTGAGGTGTGCGTCTGCCACAAGCTTAACGCATACAGCCCTGCACCAACTTCGTGGCGCTCAAGAAAAGCAAGGCTTAAAACTGAGGTGGGCGGCGCGCTTTTAAGCTGGCCAAGCCCTCTTGCACATCGGGCCCAGAAAAGCCCATGAACTCGAGCGCCAAGGAAGCATCAAAACTAGGGCCTGCTTGGCGCAGCCAATTGTTCAAAGCATATTTGGTCCATCGTATGGCGCTTTGACTGCCATTTGCCAAACGATCGGCCACCTCATAAGCTTTGCTGAGCAGCTGATCCTCTTCAACCGCCAAAGACACCAAGCCAATTCGCTCGGCCTCTTCGCCACTGACCGGTTCGCACAGCAGCAAGTAGTACTTGGCTTTGGCCATGCCACACAGCAAAGGCCAAATGATGGCCGCATGGTCGCCCGCCGCAACACCTAAGCGTGTGTGGCCATCCACAATTTTCGCCGTCTTGCTGGCAATGGAAATATCAGCCAACAAACCGGCCACCAAGCCTGCACCGACAGCGGGCCCGTGCATGGCACTCACAATGGGCTTGTCGCAGTTGATCACGTTGTAGACCAGGTCGCGGGCTTCTTTCCAGACACGACTTCGAATGTCGAAATCTCGCGCCATGTCTTCCACCAGCGCCAAATCACCACCGCCAGAAAAACCCAAACCCTCACCACGCAGCACCGCAGCGCGCACGCTGTCATCGCGTGAAACATCGCGCCAAATTTCAGCCAGTTCCCAGTGCCCTTCGTGCCCTGCTGTGGGCAGCTTGCCATTCCCACCAGGCCCGCCTGCTTTCATCTGAATGTCCAGCACCGTTTGATTCGCCCCACGCCGCGTGATTCGAAGTGTTTGATAACGGCTGTAGTCAATGACAAGGCTCATGAAGGTCTCCTGAAAAATAGCCAATGCAAGAATCGACATTGTCGCTTGATCTTGTCCAAAGATGGGGGGCTTGCTTGATGTGCATCAATAGTCCTTCGCCAGAAACTGCCTACGATGAATGCACGCCATTGATTCGACCCAGAATTGAATGCCGTCAGACATTACGCCAATAAAAAGGAATCAAGCGATGAAAAATGAATTACAAAAAGAATCTCTGAAGCAATTGCTGCTTGCACAAAAAGTTCAACTGCTCGACAAAATGGGGCAGGAGCGCGGCGGCTTGAACAGTCGCGCCGAGGCCGCAGCAGCGCTGGCACCCTCTGAGCAATCTCATGCACAAAACATGACAGAGCGCGATACAGCTTTTGCCCTGCAAGAACATGACATTGAAGAACTTGAGGCTACCGAGTTGGCCTTGATGCGTATCACGCTAGGCACCTATGGACTTTGCCTAGCTTGTGAAACCGAAATTCCCATCACCCGTTTGCTGGCATTTCCATCGGCCATGCGCTGCATAGAGTGTCAGACTGTCCTTGAAAAAGTAGCCGGCCCCAACGCCGCCTTGCATTGATCAGGCCAATTAAGCTTCAAGCGGTGCCATTTTCTGGTCAATGGCGCCAAACACGCTTTGGCCGTCTTTGCCCTTCATTTCAATGCGAATGGTGTCACCGAATTTCATGAACTCGGTACTGGGCTTGCCATCCAAAATGGTTTCAATGGCTCGCTTTTCTGCAATGCAGCTGTAGCCTTTGGGCCACTCGGGTTTGCCATTGACATCTACACTCTTGTTGCTGACCGTGCCACTGCCGACAATAGAGCCAGCACGCACGTTGCGTGTTTTGCCCATGTGCGCAATCAGTTGGCCAAAGTGAAAAGTCATTTCAGGGCCTGCTTCGCACATGCCCACCTTGCGGCCATTCCATGTTGACTGCATGGTCAGGTGCACACGGCCATGATCCCAAGCGTCACCCAGTTCATCCAAGGTCACGGCAACAGGACTGAAAGCAGTTGCGGGTTTGCTTTGAAAAAAGCCAAACCCTTTGGCCAATTCATTCGGAATTAAGTTGCGCAAACTCACGTCGTTGGCAATCATCACCAACCGAATGCCATCAAGTGCGTTTTCTGGGGAAACACCCATTGGCACATCGCCGGTGATGACAGCAATTTCAGCCTCGAAGTCGATGCCAAACGCTTCGTCCCGACACACCACAGGATCGCAAGGGCCGATGAAATCATCACTTCCGCCTTGGTACGTGAGGGGGTCGACGTAAAAACTTTCAGGCACCACAGAACTGCGCGAGGCTCGCACCAATTCCACATGGTTCAAATAAGCCGAGCCATCGGCCCACTGATAGGCTCTGGGCAATGGTGCCATGCATTGCTGGGGGTCAAAAGGAAAAGCATGGCGTGCCTTGCCACTGTTCAA
>Ga0209442_1001049_pt1 | contig 15819 bp, 2 predicted proteins | sample LauGreSBDMM110DD_2_FD_187565 | JGI IMG/M metagenome (GOLD analysis project Ga0209442, IMG submission 187565) | Freshwater lake microbial communities from Lake Michigan, USA - Sp13.BD.MM110.DD (SPAdes) (version 2) | ecosystem: Environmental > Aquatic > Freshwater > Lake | place: Lake Michigan, USA...
CATCAGATGTTACTAGTTTTTATCCAAATTTAGCAATTAGAAACAAATGGTCTCCTGCTCATTTACCAAAAGAAGAATTTTGTAACCTGTATGAATGGTTCTTTGAGGAAAGAAAAAAGATTCCTAAAAAAGATCCTAAGAATTATGTATATAAGATTATATTAAACTCTACTTATGGGCTCAGTAATGATGTTAATAGTTTTCTATATGATCCTGAGTTTACTATGAGGATTACTATTAATGGTCAGCTTAGTCTTACTATGTTATATGAGATGATATGTGAAGGGATTCCGGAAGCTATTCCTATAATGCAAAATACTGATGGTTTGGAGACTATAATACCAAAAGATAAAGTAGATAAGTATAAGGAAATATGTGCTGAGTGGGAAAAAATAACAATGTTAGAGCTAGAACATGATACTTATACTAAAATTGTTTTAGGTGATGTAAATAATTATATAGCAGTTACAGAGGATGGAAAATCTAAATGTAAGGGTAGATTTGAGTTTAAAGATTTAGCTCTTCATAAAAATAAAAGTTTCTTAATTATACCAATAGCTCTTCATGAGTTTTTTGTAAATGGTGTTGAACCTATAGATACAATTAAAGCTAACAAAAACATATTTGATTTTTGTGGTGGTGTAAAAATAAAAGGAGATTGGAATTTTTGGGAACATGTTATTAAAGATGGAGACTACAGTGTAAATGAAATACAACACACTATTAGATATTATATGTCTAACAATGGAAGTAAGATTGTTAAGAAAAATAATACAGACAATAGAGAGATACAAATAGAAGCTGGAAAGTGGATGCAAAATATCTTTATAAATTATGAAGAAAAAGAATTTTCTGATTATGATATTAATTATGATTACTACATACAAAAAGTAAAAAAAGAAATAGAGGGGCTTTTGCCTAATAGAAACCAATTAAGTTTATTTTAATATGCCAAAGAAAATTAAAGATTGCACATGGGATTACCTAACAGGAATTCCTTTACCGGTACATGCTGATACATATACAGTTATTAGTCATGAAAATGTAATGGATTACACAAAAACAGCATTAATTAATGCAGGTTTTACAATTGAAAGAGAAGAATATAGAGCAACTGCTGATGGGCAGATTGCTCAGGGAGTTTATAGATTACACTATGGAACTGACCAAGAGTTATCAATGATGCTTGCATGGACTAATAGTTATAACAAACAAGTAAGGTTTAAGTGTGGTGTTGGTGCTTATATAAATACTAACGGCACTGTGATGGTATGTGGAGAAATGGGTAACTGGGCAAGAAAACATACAGGAACAGCTGACACAGAAACAATAGCTACAATTACTGATCAAGTAAGTAATGCTCATATGTATTATAATCAATTAGTATCTGATAAAAATGTTATGCAAACTATTAGCATGACTAAAAGAAAACAAGCACAGTTATTAGGAATACTATTTGCTGAATATCAAATACTTACTACTGAACAAGCTAGTATAATAAGACAACAGATGGATAAACCAAGTTATGTGTTTGCAGATAATAATAGTCTATGGGCATTTTATAACTATGTTACTTTAGCATTACAGCAGTCTCATCCTAAAACATGGATGGAGGATCAAAGAATATTACATTATTTTATTAATTCTGTAAATAATTTTCCAGTGTGCAGTCAACCTGCACAGGTCCCTGTAGAAGAAGTTATAGTTACTGAAGACATAGTAGATGCAATTGATCCTAATCAGATTAGTTTGTTAGACCAGATTGCTGACATGGAGGCTGATATGATAGATGAAGATGTTAGATATGCTGCAAATGATGAAGAAGAAATCTATGATGAGATAGAAGTAGAAGAACTTACTCTAGAACAACCTGAAGAATCTATATTGCAATATACCGATAAAGATGGTAATACATTTGAGTCTATAGAATTTCATAATGCAGCTGTAGAATCTTCATTAGAACCTACACCAGAAGAACATGAGTTGTATGAAGCTGATTTAAATACATTAGAAACAATTGTAGAAGAAATTACTTTACCTAAACCTAATGTTCATACAGGAGCTGATTTTGATTTAGATTTTAGTATTTCTAATACAGAAAGTAATAAAGAAGAAGACACTATGTCTGACTTTTTTTAAGAACCTGTTTAACAGGATTAATGTTTATTATCAAACTAGGGAAGAGCAGAAATGCTTTTCCCTTTTTTTTTAACGTCCTAATTTACTTGAACTATTTGCTAAGTTTTTAATTCCTGTTTCAGGATCACCAGTACTACCTGTAAAACCAATAGTTTTAAGAATATTATTTATAAGTTTATAATCTCCTTCTTCTTCCCAAGGATATGGTCCAGCATCTCTTTTATATTTAGCTGAATCTTCTCCAGTTAATCCATTAAAAATATTAGCTCCAATTTCTCCATATAAAAGCACTGTGTTTGCAAATACAGAACTTGTAGAAGTGAGCATTTTACCATAATCATCTCCTCCAAAATTAAGACCCATTATTTTAGGTAAAGGTATAAAAGCTGTAGTTTCTGCATTTACTCCTTGCATTAACAATAATAAATGATTTATCATATAACCTTGAGTATCATAACCTTTAGTACCAAGAGCTTCAGAACGTTCTCCTATTTTTTTCCATTTATCCTCATCATCTTCATCATAACCAAATAATAAAGCTGTTAAAAGTGCAAAACTTGTAATAAAAAGTGACTCAGCTGCAAGTTTTTTTAAAGCTATTTTTTCATCAGCACGTAAATATTTAGCTTTTTGTCCTCTGCTTTTAATCATTTCCCACATAGCAGAAAATGCAGTTAAATAGTATCCTTTTACAGTTTTACCAAGTGCCCAATCATAACGAGGCATAAATTTTGGTGTTAGTTTACCTTTTTCCCATATAACTTCAGAACCAAATCTATTTACAAACATTGGAGTAAACCATTTTCTCATAAACATATATAATCTATATAAAGTATATTTATTACCTTCTGGTTGACCCATAGAATCATATGCTCCAAATAATGCTCTTGAAGTTCCTTGTACTTGATTTCTAAACATATTAAAACCTTCAGCTTTTGCAATTATAATTTCATCACCTTCAGCTAATTCTAAAACTGAACTAATTTTATTTTTTGCTATTAACTCTTCTTCAGTTACATTGTATTGTTTAGCAATTGAAGCTAAAGTTTCTCCTTTAACAAAAGTATGATAAACATGTGTATTATTCCATTTAGGATGTATTCCTTTTTTTAATGTAATTATTCCTTCAGAATTATTTTCCCAAGCATCTACATAACGTATTAATTGAACAGTGCCATCAGGCATAGTCATATCAACTTTTTGTGCATTTAAAAATGAACCAAATAATGATAATGCAACTTCCATTTCACCAAACTTTCTAAACATATATAGCCATTCTCCATTAATTAAGTCTTTATATAAACTTCTTGAAACTGAACGACCCATATTATCTTTTGTTCTAAAAGCAGGATCAAACATTTCTATTAATTGAGTAGTAAATGCTGGAGGACCTACTGCATATATTCCTTTTTTAGATGACCAATTAATCATTGATTTAAAAGCCCATGATCTACCAAATGCTAAATCTTTTAATCCTATATGTTCATTTCCTGATGCTTCAATTATTAATTGAACCATTCCACTATATTTGTTTTTTAAATCAGCAGGTATATTAATAGCTAATGAAGCCATAGCAGACATTTTTTGCATTCCATTTAGCAAAGCTGTTATTTTTGGATAGTTTTCACTAGTTTCAGATTGATGTACACCATAAAATTCTCTTTCAAATAAAGATTTAACTTGTCCTAATACATTATTTTCTGAACCTTTTTTAGTTACATTTTCTAAAACACCATAAGCATTATAAATATCTTTTCTAAATTCATTTTCTGCTTTAGGTTGAGCTTCAGCACTTGATAATGTTTCAATTAAAGATTTCATTAATGGTAAATTCTCTTCTAATACACCATATGTTTCTAATGATAAAGAATATCTCATTAAACTTTTAAATACATCTGGAGAAACTACATTAGGTTCTAAATTATATAATCCTGATACAGGTATATAATTCATTTTTTGTCCAAAAGCATCTGTATTTACTAAATTGTTTTCAGGATTATAATTAAAATTATTTTCAATATTTACTTTAGACTGTCCAAACATTTGTTTAAAAAATTCTGTTGTATTTGCTTTTATTTGATTATATCTTTCAGAAGCATTTCCACTTTGTAAAACATCTAATTTAGAATCAATAACATATCTAGGAACATCTAAATATAATTTTGTTACATTAGCTTTATTTTCTTGACCTTGTAAATGATATTCAGTAATTGCATTTAGTAATTCAAAAGTTGCACTATTAGATCTTTTTAAATCAGCATATTTTTTATTCATATACTTATCTGTTTTTGCTCCTTTTAATGTACCATCATACATTTTTGGTAAAAAATTACCTTTATTATCTATTATTTTCCCAATATAAGTGTTTTTATCTTCTTCTGTTAAATTATATGGTAATGTTCTATATTTATCTTTTACATTAAAAACTGAATGTCTTATATTTGGAACACCCATAATTAAAATTTCTTCTCCTGTAGCTTCATTTAATATTTTAGTAGTTTTAATTAATGAAGGATCCGATGGAACAGTAATATTATTAACTACTGTTCTTTGATATTTATTTACATAATCTTTTCTTGTAATGTCAAAAGTTTTTTTAGTAACATGGTTTAATATAAACCATTCTTGAAAAGACTCATCATTAGCTACAATATCATAAAATTCATCTGAATTAATAAATGCATCAACATCATCACTTAATATTTGAGTATTAAGGTATTTTGATAAACGAAAGTTTAATTCATCCATATAATAATCAGTAGGTAAAGTAGCAGATGAATCACCTAATTCATTATAAATAGCATTTAACTCAACAGTTTCTTCAATTGTAAGCCCTTTTCCTGATGATTTTTCTAATAAATATAAATATCTTTTTTCTTCATCTTTTGTTAAGGTTCTTTTTTTGGCTGAAAGAACATAGTTTATTAATTCTTCACTTTCAGTTTTAGATAAACCTCCTACATTTTTATTGTTAAATCTATAATCATTAATTTTTTGTTGTAAGTCTTTAATTTTTTTTATTTTTTCAACACCTAATGCTTTTGGATCAGGTTGTCCTTGTTCATCTTTATATGTATATATTAAATCACCAATTTCTTTATAATTAGTACTTACATTAAAGTCAGATTCAGAAACTTTCATTTTTTCTTGTAGTTCTGATAATCTTGTTAATAATTCTGATCTTTTTTCATAATATTTAGGATCATAAACAAGTTTGGTGTTCATTTTAATCCAATCTTTTAATTTTACATTGTACTCATCACTATTAATTTTTACACCCTGTGTTATTAATTGATTTATAAATTCATTATATCCTTTTTGTAATGAACCAGGAACAGCAACATATTCATTAAAGTCTTTAGTTGCATTTCTATGTTCTCTTAAAAGTAAAGCTTTACTAAGATCATAAATTTCATTTGCTTCATCATCTATTTTAGGAGTACCATCTTCATAATACAATGAATAAAGAGATTGATACTTATGCCATGCTGCATCAGTAATAGTATAACTTTCAAATCTTTCTAATTCATTATGCAATTTATTTGATTCTGCATTAAACTCATCTAAAGCTAATTTTCTATCTAACCAAGCTAACTGACCTATTTTTGAGTCTTCAAAAATTTTATCTTTTTCATAGTATTCAGGAACAAATTCTCTGTTCATGTAATCTTCATTAAAAGTTTTTAATTCTAACTCAGCTTTTTTAAGTTTATCAACATCACCATCCTTACGTGCCTCATCTACATTAAACTCTAAGTTATCTAGATCATATCTCCAACCATTTCCAAAAGCATTTAAAAAAGTATAAACTTCTCTTTTTTCCATCTTATTAGTTTCTTTATTAAAAAAAGAAACACTATCTAAGTCAGAAACTAAATTTAACATGTCTCTTGAATTCCATTTACTAAATTCACTAATTTTTGGTAAAAGATTTTGTAATTTATTTCTAAAAGATAAAGATGCTTTCCACATTCTCTGTTCTGCTTCTTTTTTCTGATTATCAATATAAATTGCTAATGAACCTACTATAGGACTATTACTAGAACTATAACTTTCCATAAATCTATTTAAAATAGAAACATCTTTGTATTTACCTTCTAATGTTTTAATTATTGTATCTTCATTAATTATAAAATAATTAAATCTATCAATTATTTCTTTAATATATTTTTGCTCAACACCTTTATTTGATAATTCTTCTAAATCTTTTTCAGTAATAGTATTATTTTTAACTTTATTAAAAAAATCATTAAATTCTGATTCTGTTAATTTACCATCAATAGCTGATAATAAATCTTTATTTGCTTGAACAGTAACAAAATCACTCATATATTTTGTATTTTCTACAAAAAAGTTAATTGAGTTAATTTTAGAAATTTCTACTGCAATTTTTTCCCCACGTATAATATTTAAATTTATCTGACTTAATAATTGTGAAAATGGATTTGTATTATCTACTACAAAATCTTTAGTAAGAATACCATCAATATCTGATAATGATTGATACCATCTAGCTAATGCATTTCTATATAAACTTAATAAGTAAATATCATCTCTAGAACCAAAATTTTTCTTTTTCTTAAGTTTTTCTAAATTTTCTATAATTATATTAGTAACATTATTAGTTACTTCTAAAGAGTTAACTAAAGATAAAGCACGGTTATTTAAATCTTTTAATCTTGCAGCTTCAGCATCTAATGCATTATCTAATATAACATCAATAGAATTATTATTAGACTTTAAAATAGTTTGATATGTTCTTAATGCTTTTTGTACAGCTGGAATTAATTTATTTGTTCCTTTTTCTATAAAACTTTCTAAAACTATTTTTTTAGTATTTTCATTAGTTCTATGTTTTCGAGCCATTTCTAATATTGATTGATTAGCAGCATACTGAGTATTAATAGACTCAGTAATTGCTTTTGTAGATGCACTATCAATTAATACTTTAGCTTTTTCTGTTTCATTTCTTAAAAACATTGCAACATCTTCTTCTTTAATGTTACTGGATTCAAAAACAAAATCTTTTTCTAAAAGCATATCTGCTAATTTTTCTATAGATGTATTTACATTTAAATCTTTTATAACTTTTTCATTACCAAATACTTTTTTTAATAATAATTTTATTTGATATAATAAATTTTTAATAAAACTATCAAAACCTTTAGTTTCAATTTTATTTGCTAATATATTAGCAGCATGTGTTTGTAATGACCAAGCTAAAGCTTCTTCTTTAAACTTAATTGAATCTTTTTCAAGTTCCGGATACATTTCAGTTACATAATCAACAATTTGTTGACCTTCTGTAGTTGACTCTAATAGATTAAATAAATTATTAAATAGTTCAGGATTAGATACAGCAATTCCTTGTAACAGAGGGTGTGAAAATTCATGTAGTACTGTATTAATTGATACATTATCCCCTACAGTATAAATTGTACCTGCAAAATAAAATCCAGGTTCACCTTGATATGGAACTTTAGTTCTTTTTAATAAATTAATTGCTTGTTCTTGAGTTATGTTTGCATAATTTACTTTAAGACCTAATGATAATCTTTGACTTAAAACAGATACTATTTCTTTTGCTCTTGCATTTTGTATAGTAGATAAATCAAATTCAAAAGAAGGTTGAATTAAATTTTCTGAATATCTTTGAAATACTATATTATCAAGATCTTTATTAGGTTCAATAGTTAATTCATTCCAAGTATTACCATACTCATCTGTAATTTTTATTATACGTTCTTTACCAAATTGTTTTTTAAGAATATTAAATAAAGTGTTTTCATAAAAATTATAAATAGGTCTTAAAGCACCAAATCCTTCTGGTCCTTCTACTCTTTCAAGTTCTTGTTTAAGTTGTTTTATTTCTGATTCAAAATCTAAATTTTTTTCAATATAATATACTTGGTCCCGTTTTACTCTTTTTATTTCATCTTCTATTGTGTCTTTTGACATTATATCAATAACTTGATTTATATTTTGTACACTATCTTCATCAGAAATATTTTCACCATTAATAAATTTATCAAAAATAAGTTTAGCTTCTTTTTCACTATTAACATCTATTGAAATTTTATTATTACTCCAATAACCATGTGATAATTTTACTTCATCATTAGTTCTTTTATTTATAAGATATACAGTTTTTTCTTTACTATTATAAATATATCCAAGATCATCTTTTTTTAAAAAATCAGATGTTTTTAATTTTTTTAATAAACTTATTTCTTTTTTTTCAACTTGATCATAATATTTTTTATTTGTTTTAATTGATACTTCAATTTTTTTAATTCTATTTTCTTTTTCTTTTTTATATTCTTCTAAAGTAGTATGACTTTCAACTTTACTAGCTGTATCACCCGTAGGAAATAATACTTTTTCATAACCTTTTTTAGCACTATCTTGCATGATAGATTTAACAAAGAATGTTACCCAATTATTATCTTTGTTTAGTAGTTGTAGGAATTGATTAGAATTAGTGTTTGTTTTTTTAAGATTAATTTCTTTTTCTACAAAATCTTTAAATTCGTTTCTTTCAGTATTGCCTTTAAAAATATTAGAATCTAATAAGTTCCATTGATTATTATAGTTTATTTCAAGTTTTAAATTACCTTCTACATTTCTACTTCTAACAGTAAGATTTAAAGAGCCATTATTATAGTTAAACTCTTTTTCGTCAAAAGATGATATGTTACCTTGAATTAGACTTTCTCTATCTCTACTTTTTTGAAACAAATCAGATTGTACTTCTAGTATTCTACGGGTTTTAGTATCATCTACTTTATCAGTAGTTCTAATACCTCCTTCTATTTGTATTTTTTGTCCACCTAAATCTATTTCAGAATTATCTTCATAAAAACTACCAGCTTTTTCATCACTTCTAAACCAACCTATACCTTGATCTGTAGCAAACTGAGCATGTCCTTTAATAGAAGGAGTAATTTCTGGTGTAGCTATTTCTTGTTCTGTATAATTAATACCTCCTGGAACTGATAAGTTAGAGTAGTATTGAGTATTTCTATCTCCTAAATTTTCAGTTTTTTTATATTGTTCAGTAGCTAAATTATATTCTTCTTTAGTTATTACATTACCATTTTTTCTATAAGTATCTATTTTAGAATAATCATCACCATTTAAAGTAAATCTATCATATCCTACATTAGCACTTTCAATAGGTTCAGTAGCAATATTAATATCAACAGTATAACTATAAGCAGCAGCAATAGCTACAGCTATTTCATCTTTAGTCATTCCTGGTTTAGCAACTTCTTTAAATAGTTCAAGTTGTTGATTAGATACTCCTTGTTTTTGAAGGTCATTTAACCAACCTTGAAGCTTAGAAGTTTCAAAAGTACCTCTATTTATTTTACCTAATGTTTCAACTATCTTTAATGAATAATTAACACTTGGTGTTTTCATAAACATAGGTTGATCTGTATCAGGTCTATTTTCATATTCACTTACAAGAATATCTAACTGAGTAAATAATGCTTCATTAGGGATTGCTCTATATACATTATATGTAGAATCTCTATAATATGGAGTATCTTTTAAATAAATAGATTTTTGTTCTCCAGCAGAAAATAATTTTTCATCACCAGTTTCTAAATTATATTTAGTTTTAGCATACTCAGTTAAAGTATCATTAAGCTCATTAAATAATGATAAATCAAGAATTTTTCTTATATCATCAGTAGCACCATTTTTAATTAAATAGTCAAGTGAATTAATTTTTGAATTACAGCTCATTATTTTTATATTTTACAAGTAAAAGGATCTTCTTCTAAACCAAAGTTATCTAAAATTTCTTGATCTGAGATGCCTTGTCTATTTTTTACTAATTTTTGCAAGTCTTTATACATTGTAGAACCTGGATTTAAAAAACCAATAGGTTGTTGATATAGTTCTTTTGAAAGATGTATAAATAATTCTTTAGGCATTTCAGTAACACTTCCATAACCTGTACTTAAAAATGCAACAGGTAAACCATCTTTAACTAATGTATTAATTAACTCAAATTGTTCATTATAATAATTAATAATATTGTTATAAAAATCAGATGGTAAATCTTTCATGTTATCAGTCATATTATTCTGTGCTACTGGTAATCCAATAGACATTTCTGATGCAATATTTTTAATAACTGATTTACCGGTTGCTTGTGCCTTATTTTGTAAAATAGCAATTGAAGTTGGGTAAACAAAAGTAACATCAGTATTTTTAGATAAAACATTATTATAGTTAGTTGGATTAAAATTAATATCATCCATTATAAAAACATTAGGATTTTTTGTTTCCATTAAACCATATCTTTCATTTGTTTTAACAACATCTAAATCTTCTTCAACACTAATAAATGATTGAGTAGATAATAAACTTTGTTGAGCTAGTTTTAGTCCTTCTAAAAATGCTTTGTCAATAATCTCATTTGTATTATGTGTAAAATTTTCATACTGAAGAAGTTTTTTAGCTGCTTCTGAATTAGAATTTTGTTTAAATGATTCTATAACAAGATCTTTTATAAGTTGTAAATTATCAAAACCTTGTGTTACAGCTTTACCTCTAATCTTAGTTCCATAACCACCAACTTTTATATATTTATCATAAGTAACTTGATCAAAACTTCCAGACTTTAATGATTGATAAGCATGTTCAACACTACCATACTCTTTACTTTGATAAATAAATTCACGTGGTGCTAGATTAGATAATATTTTAGTAGATGTTGCTGATTCAGCTTGTCCCCAATATACATTAATAGTTCCCTTTGGTTTAACATCAGTAGATAGTTCAATATTAGTTATAGTTTCTTTTTTCATACTAGATAAATCATCAAGATTAAAGTCAAGTAAATAATTTTGGAATCTACCTTTATCAGTTTTAGATCTATTATTTTCTCTAATAAATCTAGAATATAACATATCTAAAAATTTATTTGCTAAAGTATTATCTTCTAAAGCATTGATTAATTTTTTAGATTCATCATTTACAAGATTTATAAAATCATTATACTGTACAATATTTGTAAAATTAAATTTAGTTTTATTAATACCTGTTTGCATAAATGCATAAAAAGGTAACTTTGAAAAGAAATCACTTATCATAATGTTTTCTGCATCATTGTCTACTTTTTTAATACCAGGATTAGAAAGATCTAATAAATTTTTATGATATAAATTAGATATATCATTAGTAAAATCTTTTTCAGCTACATATAAATTAAACATTGTTTTTGCAGCATTAGGTTCATTTTTAATCTTATTTATAATTGCATAATTACCTTGCAATTCAGTTTTATATTTATTAATAATATTATTAAATTTAACAGCAAATGCTTCTTTAGGATCACTAAACATGTGATATGGATTTAATGTATTTTCTAAAGCTTTATTTGTAATAAATTTTTCATAAGTAAATCTTTCTGCTTTTGTACCGGAAAACTGTGGATACATTTCTTTTATAGTTTTTAATTCAGAATTAAAAGAATATAATTTTTTTATATCAGACATAGAATATATTGATCTTAAGTATTCTCTTTCAGCTACAAATTTTATATATTCTCCTTCATTAGATTTTTTATCTAAACGGAAATGAGAAATTGATAAAGGATACAAACCTCTTTTAAAATAACTATCTTTTTGTTGTGAATTGATATCAAAAACATTTCTAGTAAAGTCATCTTTTATTGCTTTTTCATCTACATATAAAACTTTATTACCTTTTTTATCTTCTTTTACAAATGCACCAAATTTTAATTCATCAACTAAACTAACTGGTATTGTTTTATTAAGAGTATAAGATTTATAAGTATCACTTAATTTATATTTTCTTGCAGCATTTTGGAATAAAAAACTAATCATAGCATTTCTAAATGAATTTTTAAATGCAGTTGTATTATTTTTACCAAATGTTTTAAGAGTATCTTTTCTTATTTGACTATTTTTAGTTATTAAATAACTTGATACAGCATCATTATATCTTAATGGAAATATTAAACTATTAATTGCAATAGATAGTTTACCCATAAAAAATGAACTTATAATACTACTTTTTTGCATAGCATTTACTAAATCAGGTTCTAACTTACTATTAAATTCTAATAATTCTAAATTTGCTTCTGTTTCTTCAACTTCACTACCTGAGACTTTTAATGATGTGTCAGGATTAGATGCCATTTTTAATTCAGTTAAAGCTGTAATTTGTTGTTCAATTTGTAAAAAATGTAAAAACATTGCTAATGAAAATTCTGTTTTCATTACTTCAGGATTTGTTTTAGAATCTTTAATAAATTTATACATTTCTTTTTCAGTAAAATATTTATCATTTCTATTTTCAAATACAGCATTTGCTAACTTAATTCCTTTATTATATCTTCTTTCATTAGTTGATAATGATTCTGCAGTTTCTGGTCCAAAATATTTTTTAATAACATTAGAAGCAGAATTAAACTTAATTAAATTAGGATCTCCTGGAGATTTTCCTAATACATCAGCATAAGTTGATTTTCCTAAATTTTGTTCTTTTACATACTCTCTTACTAAAGGTTGTGAAACAAAATAAATAGCTTCTTTAACCGGTACACCTGTCTTAATTAAATATAATAATAAAGGTGCAACTTCATAGTTACCTTGAATAAAAAATATCCATGCATCTTTTTCAACATCAACCCAACCATTCATCATTTGTGAAAAAACATCTGAGATTTTTATTTTTTTATCAACGTCATATTTATTAGATATAGAAATTAATTTTACACCATCTTTAAATACCTTATTATGTCTTAACCATAACATTGATTTTCTTTCTTTCTCATTATGTAAAAATGTATCTGGCATAGCAGCACCACCATTAGTTTCTATAGAATTTATTATAGTATGAAATTTATTTTCTATTGCTCCTAATCCTAGTGTTCTTTTACCTACAACATTTGATTCATGTTTATATATATTATACAATGCTTCAAATACTCTTGTTGGACTTATAGAAGATTTTTTTGAACCATCTTTATTTTTTTGTTTAACACTTTTATTAAGTTTATCAGAAGACCTATTTGTATAGGGATTATAATCCATTACATATTGTGATAAATCATCAGCAATATCTTTTAATAAATATGTTCCATTAGGAGTTATAAGAGATATATAATTTTGTGGTAATTCTAAAATTCCACGGACACTATCTATTAAATTATTTTGTAATGATTTTTTTTGCATATTTAATGCAAATGCTTTGTCTTCTTGTGATACTGTAGGATCTGCTAAGTATTCTTTAAGTTTATTAAAAGATTTACTATCATTATCTGAAGTAAACATTTGTTCAGGTAATGTACCGTCAGCATTTAAATTTGCCATATATAATGTCAACTTATCAATGTCAAAGTCAGCTCCTGATTTAGCAACTATTTCTGAAGGAGGAATAATAATATTACCGGCTTGTGCAGGTAAAAAATGATAAACTTCCATAAACTCCATAGAGTTTAAACCCTGTACTGGTATTCTAACACCAACAATAGTAACTGCTTTTCTATTTTGACCATCATTTAAATTTAACCACTCATCATTCTTAATAAGTTCATTTAATTTATCAAGAGTTTCAATTTTATTTCCCTCAAGATCATTAAGATTAAGTAAGTTTTCATAATCACCTTGTATAGCAATCATTATTTTCATTGCTGCAGTTTTACCATCTTTTTGTTTATGATAAGTTGGTAAAAAATTAGACCCTACATATTTTTTTATATCTTCATCAGAACCTAATCTTAATTTAGGTTTTTTAAATGTATTTGTATAAAATGCAGCTGAAACTTGTACTAAAGGTTCTCCATTTATTTGTTGCTTTATAACTCTTTTATTAATAATTGACATTATTAATTTTTCAATTTTAGCAGCTTCAGGATGAAGAGATAAGTCAAACTTTAATTGACCTGAATCTAAAACATCAATAAAATCTATAAGATGATCTCCTATGACATCATCAATTTCTAAGTTATCTCTTATTAGGTTAGCTAATTTTTCTAAACTATCACTAGACTTAGGTGAATAATTACCGTTGTTTTCTTCAAAACCTATTTCATTTAATAAATCTAATTTTAAAGTTTCAGTATAATCATTTACATCATTTAAATACTTTTTTACTGCAGGATTTGTAATCTTATCTTCATTTGTAGTATCTATTATACCTTTTTCATACAAACCTTCTAAAATAATAGCTCTTAATTGAGTTGAAAATATAGAACTTTTTTTGTATGAAGAATTTATTTCAGTTTGATTTTTTAAATATTCTGCAAAAATTGTATTTTCAGTAAAAATTACATCTTTATTAAAAGAACCATCTTCATTTATAACTACATCACCTTTACCAATATGAGATACTTTAGAACCTGATTCAAATAGTACATAATCTATTCCTTGTTTCATCATAGCATCATGTAACATATCTTGATATCCATTTTCACTTGATAAATTTGGAATAAGAGGTGCTAAAGAAAATTTATGAAAAGATGTAATTGGTAATATTTCAGTTTTAATATTTCCAAAATACTGTAATTTGTAAGGAGGAAAATATTGTATTACATCTTCTACAGATAAAGAGTCTCCATTTACAATTTTTTTATATAATAACTCTTGATTATCACTCCAGTTACCTTCTAATTCTTTTAACATACGATAACTTTCTAAACTGATGTGACCTTGACCATCACCTTCTTTCATGCCTAAATATTCACTTAATGTTTTTTTAGCAATTTCAGCAGCATCAACTTTATCTCCTAATCTATTTTTAATAGATTCAGTTAATTCTTTTAAATACTCTTTATAATATACAGATTCTTTTATTTCTTTTTCTTTTATAACAGCTGTTTTTAATGTGCCATCATAATTTTTAATTTTATAATTTTCTTTATTAGCATACAATCTTGGGAAAAAAGATTTATCATTTATATAAAATTGTGCTTGAATATCAGATCTAAAACCTAGACCACCAGATGCTAAACCAGCATTTCTTTTATGAAACTCTTCTTTATCATGGTTATACTGTACTAAATCACCATAGGCTAATATAATAGTCTCGTATTTATGTATCCATGAATTATAAGTATAAGCTTTTATTAATACTTCATCTACTTGAAGTTTGTTTAACCCTTGCTCAAAACCTTTTTCATATAAAGTTTGATCTATAAATCTAGTTGACTCAAGTTTATTTAAATTTAAAGCAGTTTCTTTATTAAAATAATTTAAAATATCTTTTTTAATTTCTTTTTTTAAATCATAATTTTCTTCTCTTTCTAAATATTCTATTAAATTTTCTTTTATTTTATATAGTTTTTCTTTAGTTTCTTCTGTTAAAACATCATCAAATGCTGTAAAAACTGATCCAGCCATAACAACAGAACCATCTTGTTTTTCAACTTCTCTACTGTATCCTGCCCAATTAGACATTGTATCTATATTGTCATTAAATCTATTTATTCTTTCTAACTCACCAGCTAAATAACCTAACATAATATAAAAGCCTTCAGTTTCACCTTCTCCACTATTTTTAGGTTTAAAAGATTCAATGTCTATATATAAATGATCATCAGATTTATTTGGATATGATTCTATTTTTTGTGAAGATAAAGACATAGCAGTTTGTTTAGAAGCATGTCTCATAAACTCTTCAACACCACTTAATAACATT
>Ga0209442_1001050_pt1 | contig 15816 bp, 26 predicted proteins | sample LauGreSBDMM110DD_2_FD_187565 | JGI IMG/M metagenome (GOLD analysis project Ga0209442, IMG submission 187565) | Freshwater lake microbial communities from Lake Michigan, USA - Sp13.BD.MM110.DD (SPAdes) (version 2) | ecosystem: Environmental > Aquatic > Freshwater > Lake | place: Lake Michigan...
AGGCTTGGAGTGCTAAGTTTCACAAAACACTACAGGGTGCTTCTGCGATAGCAACATCAACTAACAAAGGATTTGGTAAAGCAGCAAAGGCTGTGAAAGACTACGCAGAAAAACAAATTAGTAAAGAAGAGTTTCGTTTAGAAACGGAAAATGGTGATAAATTAATCATTACACACGATGCTAATTTCTTATTAAACCCTATATCTGAGTTTACAAAAGTCAATCCTGGAAAATTAACTAATCTAATTTCAGGGGATAAAGGCACATACTTTAATATACCTGTAAAGGTAAAGACTTCTTCTGCTGGATTTAATTCGGGAGGGAGTCTATCAATGGAATTACCTATTATTTTATTCCAAGCTCCAGATCTCTTAAACGGGGGACAAGGTAAAAAAATGGGTAAAGGTGGTGTTGATAATTCTCCTGTGGTATTGGGTCCTTTTGGGTCCTTGCGTGATAAAGGATTAGCAACAAGATTCTCTGATAACTCAGGTTTAGAGAATTTCATAGCGATGGCTATACAATCTATACTATCAAGTCCAGAAAGGGGAACTTTAATTGAAACAGAAAGTTTGGATATTACACCAAGTCATTTAGGAATGGAGTCATTTCCTGACCAAATGACAAAGGAAAAGTTTTTTCTTATAAGTTTATTTAAAAATAATATTTTGAATAAAGATATGAGAGAATTCACTATGTGATATTCAAAAATATAAAATTAAACCTCATCTGATTAGATGAGGTTTTTTTAATTAACACATAACAAAGCATAGTTTTTTTGTATTATAAATAAATAAGTTGTTTATAATAATATAAACCTTATATTTGTTTTGTATTATAAATAATATTATGAGAAAAAAGAAAGAAATGATTGAAGATACCGATACTGTTGTTGTATTAGAAGTTAAGAAAGAGTTAAAACTTCAAATACCAGATATCGAAGTTGCTAAAAAATTAGTTAATATACATTCATCAGCTCAAAGTAGAAACTTAGATTTTGATTTAACTTTTGAATATGTTAAAAAGTTACTCGAATACAACACCTGTTTTTATACTAATGTTCAATTCACAGAGGATGGTCCTAATGCTAGATCATTCGATAGAGTAGACAATGATAGAGGTTATGTTATAGGAAACGTTGTGGCTTGCACAACAGACATTAATGGAAAGAAAAACAACCTTACTATTGATGAGATTGTATGTCTTTATAAAAAACTGGGAAACTTAAAAATTAAATAATATTTATTTAGTTAGTTGTTCCAAGACAAGGATCCATTCTTCGGGTAAATTATGTTCTTTAGCACCTAACAAACAAAAGTCTTTATACCAATCATGTGGCTTTAAGCTATCATCTAAGTATTTTGAATCTGTTGCTATATAACAAACACACTCAATTTCTTGTTCTAAATCATTTATGACCTGTAATTTATACTCATCGTATCCTTTTCCCAATCCTTCTGCTGCATCTAATATTGGTTTTTGGTCTTCTGATATATCAAATATCACACCCCATACTAAACTAGTATCTTCAGTATAAACTAAATTAGCTTTCCCTGATTTATCTTTACTTCTTTTATTAAAGACTAACTTATAACCTTTAATTTTAGCACGACTAATAAAACGAGAAGAAGAACATCTTTCGGTTATTCTTTCGGTGTTCATATTAGATCCGTAGCAAAATATCTTCATTTATCTTTCTTTTAATTTAGCTATATATATAATTAATAGTGTTTTATGAGGTTTTTTAATATTAAAAAATAATATATAAATAAAAATATTAAAAAACATGGAAAATTTAAGAATGTTAAGAAAAGAAATGTGTAATATGTTGTGCAGTATGGGACATAACATGGAAGAATTAGAAGTGTGTTCAAATTCTGAATTGATGAAAATCTGTTTAGATAAAATGGGACATGAGAATGAAATGATGGAAAATCAGAATATGTCAAGAACAGAAATGTGTATGATGTTATGTAACATGGGTCATAAAATTGAAGAATTAGAAGTTTGTTCAAATGATGAGTTGATGCAAATATGTAAAAGTAAAATGAATATGAATATGGGTAATAAAATGAATATGCATATGAATATGAATAAACAAATGATGGAAAATCAGAATATGTCAAGAAAAGAAATTTGTATGATGTTGTCTAACATGGGTCACAAAATGGAAGAATTAGAAGTTTGTTCAAATAGTGAATTGATGCAGATATGTAAAGATATGAATATGAATATGAATATGGAAAATGAGATGATGGAAGAATCATCAAGAATAATCAAAAGCTGGAAAAAATTTAAATAATAAAAAAAGATAATAAAATGAATCATTTATTATCTTTTTCAAATTTTAGTTTGAATGAAGAGACAGATCCAAAAATAGGAACTGGTAAGAAACCAAAAGGTTCTTCAAGAAGACTTTATACAGATGAGAATCCTAAAGACACAGTAAGTGTTAAGTTTAGAACAAAAGAGGATATTGTAAAAACGATATCCTCTAGCTCATTTAAATCTAAGTCTCATAAAAGACAATCTCAAATATTAAATTTAATTGAACAAAGAGTAAGAGTTGCACTAAGTAGATCTAAAGATCCCCAAACTAAGAGCAGATTAAAAAGAGCTCATGATTATATTAAGACTAAGTGTGAAAAGTCTAAAGAGAAAACAAAAAGAATGAATGAGAATTATTTATAAGAAAGCATTAAATACAGTAATATCCATACCAGTTATTAGTAAATGTATATCATGTGTTTCTTCATAAGTAACTATTCTAAATTCATCATCTTAAATCTTTTTGAATATCTTTTTTTACCTTCTCTAAATATTTTTCTCTTTTTTGTTGAGTTACAAAAGGAACACTCCAAAACTGAGTGGTCTTTGTTTTAAACCAACCAAAAACAAATGAATAAACTCCCATCACTAATCTTAGTTTAACTGAGTTAAGATAAAGTGTTTGAACTGGTAGGGCTGGTGCGCCGTGTGTCAAATAAGTTCTAACTTTTTTATCACCTAAGAGGGGTTTAGGATATCCATATAATTTAGTTAGGGGTATAAAGTTATAAGCAAATCCTGGTGTAAAAACTTCGTCAAAGAAAGTTTCCATTCTTGGTGTTAACCTAAACCACCACACCGGAGATATTATGTAGATTTTTTCAGACCAAGTAATTGCTTCTTTATAAGAATTAATTAAACTAATTCTAGGCCTAGTATAATCATCACTATAAAGATCTAACACTTTAACAGACTCGTTGTTTTCTAATAAAGTTTTTTCAATGGTTTTATAGATACCATTGTAACAGAAAGATTCTTTATTTGGATGTGCTATTATTATTAAATTATTCATTTTATTTTTATATTTTATTATATATTGACAGAGATAAAGAAAGTTTTTAAAATAAAAAACAATGGATTGGGAGGAAATATTATTTATATATATGATAATAAACTTAAATAAAACTAAAACATGACAAAAGAACAAATTCCTGCAGGTTGGCAAGGTGGCTTTCCAACTGAAGACCAAAAGCAAATGCTATATCCTACTGAAGATTTATCTTCATTACCTATGTTGGGTAATATGGATAATATCAATTTTTTACAAAGACAATGGGGTGTTGAATGGCCAATGTTTAGTTGGGAAACTCTAAAAGGAGAAAAAGACCCAAAGCGTTGTTATGTACAATTTGCTCCTTATATTTCTAGAATAGGATATACCAATCAAGGTAGAATTTATTCTATAATCTGTCCTCAACAAGGGATGTGGATTGGAGATGAAATTTGTATAAATGTTGAAGTAACAGTTACTGGACAAAGAGGATGGATTAATGAAACCACAAAAGAAATAGCCGCAGATATGACAGTTGAGGGAAAAATTTGGTTAACACCAAGTGAACATCAAGGTAATCTATTAAAATCACTTTGGCCATTATTAAAACACAGTTCTCGCAGATACCCTATCGATAAAGAAAATGCTATTCGTGTTCAAACGCATCTACCAGGAAATCCTAAACAACCTATATTTCCACTCAGAAAAGGTTTATCCACGAGATACAAAAATCCACAATTTGCTATGCACGAAGAAGCATTTACAACGGGGCATATTGATGTAGAAATAGGAGGAATAATACCTACAAACGACCACAAACTAGATAAGTTTAATCAATATTTTTTAGACCTTTTTAACTTAGCTTCGGGTAATATGTTACAAAACGGCAATGTGCTATCATGGAATTTATGGTTTAATTCACCTGAATTAGTTTCAACCCCTGAATGGAAAAATCATGCTGAGTATTGGCGTTCTTCTATAGACGCTCATCACGGTTCACCAGGTGGTGAAGGAACAAGTGCAAGATATTTTGACGGCACGGAATTTAACACAAAAACATTTGCTATTAAAGAGATTATTAAAGAAATCTTACATCACATCAAATAGTTTTTATAAAGAACACGAATAAGAACTTCCCAAAGGATGGGAAGATAAAAATAGGTAATAAAATATTAATATGGAAAAAGTAGAAATAATATACAACGTAAATTTAACTAATGCTGTTTACTTTAAATCAAGTGAGATTGATTGGAAAGGATTAGGTATTAAAAAAGTAAATTGGATGAATGATAGTAAAACCGATACTCAAGGGTTTACAGCACTTAGTAGTGATACTCTTTATATTGTTTGGAGAGGTAGTTCTTCACCAAAAGATTTCTTAAAAGATGCTCAAGTTAAAAAAGTAAACTTTGTAGAACCAGGTGAAAAAGTTCATAATGGTTTTTACACAGCATTTGAATCTGTTAAAGAAGATTTATATAGTTCAATCAATTATATAATTTCTAATAAATTAGATAAAATAAAATCTGTTGTTATTTGTGGACATAGTTTAGGAGCAGCTCTTACAGTTATATCATCTTATATGATTTGTAAAGATTTTCCACAGATTGCTCACTTAGTTAAAAATGTAACTATTGGATGTCCAAGAGTTGGTAACTCTATATTCAAAGATAATTATAATAAATTAGTTCCTAAGAGTATTAGAATAGTTAATGATAAAGATTTAGTTACGAGAATACCTAAAATTGGATACACACATATAAATGAAGGTATCACACTTAATGAAAAAGGAGAAGTAATAACTTATTCCTCACTTAATCCTTTTAGACACGTTGTTGAAATATTCTTATCAGATGTCACTGGTGAAGCCATTAAGGACCACATGGTTGATAACTACTTAAAGGTTATAGACAAATGGGATGGAATAAATAATTAAAATTTTAATTATTTTAAACCTAAGTCATTTATCTTATGGTCTCTTATAGACTTAGCATCAAACTTTTTGATTCTACCTAATATAGTTGTATAATTATATAAATAGTTATCACATCCACAACCACAACTATCACCTGCACTTCTTACTTTAACTAAATCCTCTTCTATAAAAGTCTTTTGCTCAGACCAATCATAACCATCATGATAGTAGTCACTATTCTTATTACAGAATTTGACATAGTGCTCGGCTTTCTTTATAGTATTAAATATAATCATATCTTAAAAATAAAAAAGGTATTGATTCGCCCTTTAGGAACCCGAAGGTTGTGAAGGCCCGGAAGCACCCACGCTCGCTCAATACCGTTGCGAAACAAACAGAGTGGTGAGATCATGTTTGAAAGTTTCCCTTATTCTCACATAAGGTGACTCGTGCAGCAAAACCCGAAAGTTCTGGTCGGAGCCAATTTATAATCCTAATTGTTCAATTTTCTTGTTTCTGTTATATTGTTCAAATAAAACAGGTTTAATATTTTCTGATATAAAATATTGACAAATATCATCTGGGATAACAATGTTTAATACTTTTTCTAACTCCATGATAAACTCAACACAGTCTAGTTCATCTAAACCCTGGTCAAAATATGTTTTATTAAAGTCTATTGTAGTTCCTATTTTATACTCAAAAACTTCAGTTAGTATTGTAGTAGTTACTTTTACTATATCTGGGCATCTTTGTATTATTTCTTCTATTGTCATGTGTTTAATCAAAGATAAGGATTATAATTTAAATCGTAAAGTTAATTTATGGTTTAGTCCAAATTACATCACCATTTAATTTAATACAAGTTATATCAGCTTTGTTTGGTGATAAGGTGCTATCACTAATAATTTTTAAGGATTCACCATTTAAACAAGGACTTGTAAAATCAAGTATTACTACTTTTTGACCAACTGTTAATCTATTAGGTCTACATGTACCAACAAATTTATTAATCATGTGATTCATTAGTTTTGATTTTTGTTCTCCTGTAAGAGAGTCGGTGTAAAGTATAGTATATTCTGATATATCAATACCTATTAACTTTTTTAGTTTGTTTATTAGTTTCATTGAGTATTATTATTTCTATTATTTATTAAAAAATTTATTTCCTTTATTAGATGAAAATTATTAATCTTTAGAATAACATTCTTTAAAACCTCTTTAATAGAGGTTTTTTTATTTTAAATAACTTTAATATATACAATAATGAAATACTTACAAAGTAAGAGTGTTTTCGAACACTTAAAGATATGGGAAGAGTTTAATGATTCAGTTGATATCATAGTGAAAAATGTAAAAGAGATTCTATTTGATTTTTCTGATGATGATAATGAAGTTTCAGTCAGAAGTGATTTTCAGAAGAGTGAAGGTGGCTACAGAAGTGAAAATCGATCACCTTTACAAAACTTAACAACCATCATAGTTACTATTAGGAATAAAACCAAACAATTAGACTCAGAAACCTTTATCAGATTATTTACTTATATGAAAGAATCAGAATATAAATGTTTTTATATTTTCTGTCCAGATAGTGATTCTGAAAAAATATACATTGATGAGAGAATAAACATTGTTGATAGTATCAATTTTGTTATAGATGAAATCAATGAATGTAGAAATTTAGAAATGAGATTCTTGCAGGTATTAACTGACTAAGAAAAAATTGACAAATTAAATTAATATATAGAGTATGAAAAATTTATTAATATTTGAAGATTTCACTGAAGTTCTTTTATTAGAAAAGAATATTCCTACCAATCCAAGTCTTTGGTCTCAATGTAAAGCCTCAGCAAAATCTAAATACGATGTTTGGCCTTCAGCTTATGCTTGTGGGTTTGCAGCAAAGAAGTATAAAGCAGCTGGTGGTAAATGGAAAAAACAGAAGAAAAAGAAAAGAAAGTAAATGGAACATTTATTATTATTCGAACAGTTTATATTAGAAGAAAAAAAACCTAAAGGTGGACTTGATAAATGGTTCAAAGAAAAGTGGGTTGATATATCTAAGACCAATGCTGATGGTACACATCCTCCGTGTGGTAGAGAAGACGCTGATAAGGGAGCTTATCCTAAATGTAGAAAAGTAAGAGTGGCTGCCAGAATGACAGATAAAGAGAAAAAAGCTTCAACAAGAAGAAAAAGAAAAGTTGAAAAAGAAGGTTCTAAAGGCAGTGGTAGAAAACCCAACTACGCTAAATAAGTAATGAGAAAGTTTTCTAAGATAATAGAATCAAAAGAATATGATATCTCAAAGTCCATTGAAGATATATTCATAGAGTTTAAAGATATGGGGTTCACTTTTAAAATACAAGGAATCGAATCTCACTTTTCAATTAGCCTAACAGGTGATGATAAAGTTGATAATATGGAGTGTATCAGAGAATTGTTTACTGCCGATAAAAGGATGGATGATATTGGCTTAGAATATGTTAGTTCAAAATATATTCTTTTAGGTGGTATGTTTGATGATAAAACATCCAGAATAGATCTTAAGTATAGATTAATCGGTTCGACTCCAAAAACTGATGATATAAAAACGTGGAAAGAATTTAAATTATATTGTGAAAATGTTTTAGGCATAGATGGTATACATTCAGATGATTTTAGAATAGAAGTTTTTGGTAAACACAATTGGTTAGATAAATGTCCTGATGGATATGAAGGATTTTATATTGACTATGGACAAAGCCCTAGCTTCGATAGACCAGAGTTCACACAAACTAAAAAAGATGAATTCATAAGTAAATACCCAAAATATAAAGAGTTCTTTGATAAATACTTAGATTATGGTGTTGATTGGAATTTAATTCATAAACAAGGTGAGTGGAAAACCAGAGTTGATAAAGTAACACCTAATATTTACCCAATACCTTTTAACAAAGAAGGTTTAGAAGTAGTAAAGAAATTAATGGAAATAACCGGTCAAAATTAAAACGTTTAAGATTTATTTCTTTTTTTAGCAAAAGCCATTGCTGCTTCTCTAACCCATTGACCATCTTCTTTTGCTTTTTTACAAGCATCAATTCTTTCTTTATTACAAGGTCCATTACCTGAAATAACTTGATGAAATTCACTCCAATCAATATCTCCTGATATCCAATGACTTGTTTCTTCACACCAATATAAATCTTTATCTGGTATAGTTAGACCTATCAATTCGGCTTGTTTAACTGTAACATCTATAAATTGTTGACGTAGTTCATCATTAGTATGTCGTTTTATCTTCCATTTAATAGACTGCTCAGTATGTTTAGAATCTTTGTCAGGTGGCCCAAACATCATAAGTGTTGGCCACCAAAATCGATTAAAAGCATCTTGAACCATTGACTTTTGTTGTAAAGTTCCCGTAGCTAAGGTATTAACTATCTCAAAACCTTGACGTTGATGAAATGATTCTTCTTTACATATTTTAACCATTGCTCTAGCATAAGGCCCATATGAACACCTACATAAAGGAACCTGATTCATAATAGCAGCTCCATCAACAAGCCATCCAATAACTCCTATGTCAGCCCAACTAAGTGTAGGATAATTAAAGATAGAAGAGTATTTAGATATTCCACTATGTAAGTCATCAATAGTCTTTTCTCTATCAGCTCCTAATGTTTCAGTGGCACTATAAAGATAAAGACCGTGTCCTGCTTCATCTTGAACTTTTGCTAGTAAAACGGTTTTTCTTCTAAGATTAGGAGCTCTTGTAATCCAATTACCTTCTGGAAGCATACCAACAATTTCAGAGTGAGCATGTTGAGATATCTGACGAATTAAGGTTTTACGATATTCATCTGGCATCCAATCGTTTGGTTCGATTTTAATTTCATTATCAATCTTTTGTTGAAATCTTAGATTAAGTTCTTCAATTTTGTTTTTTTCCATATTGGTATTAATTGAATTACTTTTTAGAAGTATACTTCATATTAGGCTTTACTATAAGTTCATTATAAAGCTTAGGATTAACAATACATTGACCATCAACTCTATTGCTTATTTTAGCCATTAAAGGATTTAGCTCTTCGTCTTTACACATATCGTATAGTTTTATTATCTTCTTTATAACTTTATTGGATTCGAAATTAAGCTTTTTCTCCCAATATAAAAAGAACTCATCAGTATTATTAAAAATTCGTTTACCAACATACTTCTTAAAGAACTCAGTGTCTTTACACATACCAAGTATCTTCATTTCAAGATCTCTCATCTTTTGTAATTTTGGATCACCTAATCTTAAGATACCTGACATTATTTCAGCTGATTCACCAACCATCATTCTATATGTTACATCTAATGCCGACTCGACAACTTCTTCATCAGTTTCATCTGTTAAGTCAGAAAACAAACTTCTAACCTTTTCAATGTCCTTAAGTAGCTCTTTCTTTAATCCATCATAAGTGAAATTCTTAATAGTGATAAGATTTTTATATGTAGAGTTTTGTTGTAAGAACTCTTTGAAATCTGATTTAGTTATATCTGATGTTACCAGTTCACCAGCTATTTCAGTTGGTCTTACCAAACTTTCTGTTTTTGATATCACATATAAATAATAAATAAATTCATCGATTGCTTCAAATCCAGTTCTTATATTAGACCAAGTTTGATAATCAACTATATCTTCTAAGAAGGATTTACCAAACATATACTTATCATAAACATGTTTTAACTCATGTGAAAGGACACCAATTGTATGAGACCTATCTTTAATTAAGTAATCACAGATATCACTAAACTTAGCATCATTAGATATGGCAAAATTAACTCTCATATCGATCTTATCAATTAAAGTCTTGTCATAATAAAGTTTATATTTCTCTTGTCTATCTGGCATATTTGAAACACCCCAAGATATTACATCAACTTTATCTTTTTCTAAAGATATAGCTGGTAATAATCCTACTTGTAACTCGACTGAATTAAATTTCAAATCTGATACTTCAATTGTAATCGGTAAGTTAATTTGATATTCACCATCAAAACCATTTGATATCATATCTGATATAGTTGTATCATCTTCACTTCTTTTTTCAAAGTCAGAAAGAATTAAATTATATAGATTGGTTGCTGAAGTAATAATGTTATCAGGAACACCCATCTTTTCATTAATAAAATCTACATACTTTTTAATAATCATAGATTATATATTAATTTATAAAAGCAGGTTGGAGTCTACTTGCTTACATTCTATAAAGAATGTTAGTCACTTGTCTATACCCGAAACCCAATACAAAGATAAGGAATTTCGGGGTATCTACCAAATTTAGATTATTTGTTTATTATCGCTTTAAGTCTTTTAATCTCTTGCATCACATCATTACTTAACTCAATCTTGGACATCATTGATAGGTCCACCATTTGACTATAAAGGATTGTGATTAACAAGTCTTTTGCTTGGTCTTTACTCATTACAAAATATCTTTACTCAATATCATTGGTGAGCCATCTTTATGTGAAAGGATTTGATAATGTGTTCCTTTATCTTTAACAATAAGATTTTTCTTTTCTAAGCTCTTATACTTAGCGTAAACATAATCTTTTACTTTTTGTTCAACTTCTGGTGTCATTTTTTCGTTTTCCATATACTTTTTAGCTTTTGATTGTTAATAATAAACAAATATAGTAATAAATTTTAAATAAAATCAAAAAATATCATTTTTTTAGTAACTTTTCTTGACTTTTTACGTTTATATAGTATATTTATATTATATGAGAAACACTACAAAAATTACCCAATCAATCACTAACCGTGATTCAGAGTCTTTTGATAAGTATCTAAAAGACATCAACCCTAAATCAATGATTACTCCTGAAAGAGAAGTCGAACTTGCCAATCAAATTAAGCTTGGTAATCACCGTGCTAAAAACGAATTAATCGAAGCTAATCTACGTTTTGTTATTAGTGTTGCTAAACAGTATCAAAATAGAGGTTTAGATATCTCTGACTTAGTTAGTGAAGGAAACATCGGACTTATCAAAGCCGCTGAGAAGTTTGACGCAACTAAAGGTATTAAATTTATTTCATATGCAGTATGGTGGATTCGCCAATCAATACTACAATCATTAGCTGATAACTCAAGAACAATAAGACTTCCTCTTAATCAAATAAACTCCCTAAATAAGATAAGAGAATGTCAATCTAAATTAGAACAATCATTAAATCGAGTTCCTACTTCATTAGAATTGTCAAACGAATTAAATTTGGATTTAGATAAAGTAGAGTTAAGTTTACAGTCTTCTCAATATGTTAAGTCATTGGACACTCCGGTTTCTTTTGATGAGGGAAGTATGACTATATTAGATACTATAAGTTCTGATTCACAAACTGATGAGATGTGTCAGGTAGACTCTTTAAAATCAGAAGTAAAGAACTTACTTAATCGTTTAAGTAGTAAAGAACGACAGGTTATTGAAATGTCATTTGGTATTGGTGTTAGAGAAATGTCATTATCTGAGATATCCGAAGTGATTGGTGTTGGAGTTGAAAGATGTCGTCAGATTAAGAAATCAGCTATTGCTAAATTAAGATAATAAATTTATTTTTTATCTTTAACAAAAGATTTGTAATCTCTTACATGTTTCATATCTTATATATTATTTTAATGAAACTAAAAAGATTAAAGAGTTTTTCAATAAAGGCTTTTTCTATCTATTTGTTCAGGTCAGGATTCAACAAAAGTTAATTGTATTTGATTTATTAATCTACCGTCTTCTATAGACTCTAATAAAACCTTTCTATCAACTGGCCATCTATCAACTAAGAACCTATCAGCAGGTCCCATATACTCACAACGATGACATACGGTCTTCATTGTTAGATTATAATTATCCTCTATATCATCTGATAAACAATTTGGACACCCTACATAATACTGCCACATATCATTCCACATCCAGGAATGATGCCTTACGCCTTCTAAATTCAAAAACATAAACACCTTCTCCATTTCCATTAGGATTAATCCACATCCTTCTAAATAATCTATCACATCAAATAAACATTCTTCTATCTTAAATCTGCCAGTATTTCTAATATCTATCTTAATATATCCAACATTACTATTGGGAAAGACCCAACTACCTTCATTAACTTTGACCTTAATATCTTTATCAGAATAATCAAATAACATATCTTCAATAAGACTAATATCATAAGTCGTATTCTCAAATAATTTATATGTCTTTAACCTTTTCATCTATTTCTAAACTTAATTACACACTGTGTTCTTAGATTAAGATAACTATTAATATCAGAAATGCCACGATTACACAACAATTCTCCGTCATGCATAGGGAACTGATAGGCATCGTTGTCGATTATATACCCCTCACTTTCTAAATAATCTTTAATAGTTAGTATAACATCTGATATGTTTTCAAATTTGATACTCATTGGCATGTCTTCTAATCTAATCGAACCGTGACGTATATTACTTTGCTCAATTGGTTTCCAAATAGTAATACGAATAAACAAAACTCCATCACTTCTTCTTATAACAGCATTATGTGAAATATCTAAAAAGTCTAACTCCTTTAGCATTTCTTTAACAATAGATAAACACTCTTCTGCTTTGAATAAAGAACTATTCTCAAATAATTTAAATGATTTTATCTTTCTCATCTTATAAACCACATTTCTACTTTACTCTTAACAGTATCGAATTGAACACTACCCGATGTAGATATAATAGGACATCCATTATAAGCCAGTGTGCCTTTATTTTTATGCCATTTAAATCCCTCAGATTCTAAATACTCCATAACAGGCACTATAACATCTTTAACATCATCCCAAGTATAAGAAGGTTTATAATGATAATCACCTTCAATCTTAATAGCCTTCTTCCATAAATTAATTACAATAATCTCAGGTGATTGATTTAGGTCCTCAAGCTGGTTAACAATATCAACCCTTCTTTCAATATCTAAAAAGTCTAACTCTAATAACATATCCTTTATAACAGATACAATGTCTTTAACATCATCTAAACTCTCAAACAACTTGAATGACTTAATCTTTTTCATAGAGTTATATATTAATATATAGAATATTAAAATAAATTATAATATATGCCAATAGGAGATATATATCAAGGTGGAATAATAGTTTACATTCTACAACCAGGTGACTTAAATTATAGTGCCTTAACAGAAAAGGGTATTATAGTTTCTGCTAGTGACGTTTCTAGTGGTGTTCAATGGTATAACGGTTCATACGGAGTTAAAACATCTGCTAATGATAAACTAGTTAGAACAGGAAGTAGTAACACCACAAAGATAGTTACTACACAAGGTGCTGGATCTTATGCTGCACAAGTTTGTCAAGATTTAAGTTTAAACGAATATACTGATTGGCAACTACCATCTATTGAAGAATTAAAGATATTATATTCAGCTAGAAGTTTAACTGGAGCATATTGGAGTTCTACTGAGTTTGAAGCCGGTTGGAACTATGTAAGAGTAGTAAGTGATGGTCAAGAAGGATCTAGATCGAAAAATGTAATTCTTAAAGTAAGAGCAATTAGATATTATTAATTATAATATATAATAAATGAAATTAAAAAACTTATTATTCGCAGCACTTACATTACTAATTAGTTGTAATGTTTTATCTCAAAACAGAAAACTGTATGAGTTATCTATGATTAATTCTATCAGACCTGATAGTTCTAAAATCTATTACGACTTAGTTGAAGTTAATGACTCTAATCAAAATCTTATTAGAAAGACTATTAATTCAGAAGAGTATATCTTAGTATGCACCTGGAAACAAAACGTTAGTTTCTATCAAAAAGATACCCTATTCAATACCGGTAACTGGCCTCTGTGGGTAACAACAGCTCCTGAACTAAGGGAAAGATTTAAATTAGAGTCACCTAAAGATACTAATTTAAGATTGTTACAATTGTTAGGACTTCCACCAACATCTAAATACAGTTACTTTGTAGAGTTCTGGGTAAGACCTCAGGATTTATTTAGACCGTGTCCTGATAGTGAGATTACAGATGGTAGTTGTGATTTATGTTTTCCAGAAGGAACTTCACAGGAACATATTAATTGGATAAATGAGAATCGTATTTCAAGATACTATCAATGTGATTTATATAATCAATATCCGTGGGGACAATTAGGATATACTTATGATTGGAATCCTAAAAATAAATCACATGTTGGTTTAAGTGAGTTTATAATAGGAGCTGGTAAAACAATTTATGTAAAAAGAATAGTAACTACTCAGGAATATCTGAGATAGTATTATCCCATATAAATTGCAAAAACCCCTATTAAAATAAACCATCCAATAATGATTAACATTGGGTAAATAACATCTTTATTCATATATTATATATAATTTAATTCTTTAAAGTATTAACGAAATAAGGGGTTTTTGAGCATACGCTATTTTTACTTTAGCATTTACACCTTTCTAATTAAAACACCCCATTGGTTTCTTAATTCACACACTCTATTTTTTATAACTAAGATACTATCTCCTTGAAATTTAGCATCTTCGGCACCTGTTGCAATAGTTCTGATTAACATACCATTATCTTTTCTAAGTTCAACTTGGCCGTTTAGTTTAGTAACTAAGACAAGATTTCCACTGATGTTACAGCTTTTAGCCTTATCTGTGATATATCTAACAAGAATTCCCCAAGAGTTACGGAGTTCTACTTTTTCTTTATTGATTTTAACGAAGTTCATATTGTAGTGATTTATAATACAAATATAAGGATAATTCTAGTATTAATCAAGTAAATTAGTCTTTTTTAATTATAATTGTGACATTAAACTCTTAAACATTATAATAAAATAAAATATAATATTTATGTTTATTCCTATTGAAAACAAAGATATTCCAATTGTAGTAATTGATAATTTTTTACCTGAAAGTTATTTAAATGAAGTTTTTTCAAATATAATTGATTTAAAAGACTTTTTTTCAAAATCACATTGGACATCAGGTGTTCAAGAAAATATAAACCCAAATTGCACTGGTGAAGATTTGTGGCTTCCTTTTTCGGAATTAGAAGATGAAAAAAATGCTAAAATAGGAACTCCTTTAGCTGGAATATTCAAATACTTTTTACACGAAGGTCTAACAAATTTTCTTAGTAATTGTAAAGACCCTGATTTAAGTTGTTGGGGTAAACATGAATACAATTTTCTTTATCATATTATTAACTATAAGAATGGTGGTTATTATAATTGGCATTTAGATTCTAAAGTCGAGGGTATGTCTTGGTCTGGATATGAGGTATCAAAGAAAACGACTTTTACATTTGCTTTAACTTTAATTAAAGATGAAAGTCTTTTAAGTGGTGGAAATCAGTTATTTATGAAAGACGGTAAAATAGTCGAAGTTCCATCAAAGAATAATCAATTAATTATTTTCCCATCTAATATCTATCATAGTTTATGTGAAATCAAAGCAGATGAGAATTTACCTTGGGAATCAAGAAGGTTTAATATTCAAGCTTGGTTTTGTCATCTATAAATAAATAAATCAGAATATGAAAAAGTATAACAGCAGCGC
>Ga0209442_1001051_pt1 | contig 15814 bp, 14 predicted proteins | sample LauGreSBDMM110DD_2_FD_187565 | JGI IMG/M metagenome (GOLD analysis project Ga0209442, IMG submission 187565) | Freshwater lake microbial communities from Lake Michigan, USA - Sp13.BD.MM110.DD (SPAdes) (version 2) | ecosystem: Environmental > Aquatic > Freshwater > Lake | place: Lake Michigan...
TATCTGCGGTGTAAAACGAATCCATTTCTACGCCAGCATCAAGAAGCAACAGTTCACCGTTGCGGACTGCGCCATCATTGCGAATCCAATGCAGCACGCAAGCATGTGAACCCGCTGCAGCAATGGTTGTATAGCCAATATCGTTACCTTCAAGGCGGGCGCGACCAAAGAAGGCGCCTTCGACAATGCGTTCACCGCGTGGGTGGTCTGCAGCAGCAGGCATTGCCGCGATTACATCTGAGAAACCACGACCGGTTGAATCAACAGCAGCCTGCAATTGGCCAACCTCGTACTCATCTTTTATAAGACGTTGTTCTGAGGTAAATGTCTGGAACTCAGCTTCGCGTGCATGAACTGAGATCAACTTATCCATCAAGGCATCTTCACCACGGATCAACAAAGTTTCCTTGCTAAAGCGCAGCAAACCTTCGATGTTATCTACGTTGCGAGTTTCGATCTGATAAACAGTCGCGGCTTCTTCAAGTGTGAAATGGCGACCGACCCAGAGTTCGCCGTATTTGCGATCTGTGTAGAAAGCATCGGTCTCGCGAGTCGAACGTGGATGCAGGTAAAGATAAGCATCGTGTCCGCCCTCAGCCTTTGGCTCTAAGACTAAAACTGAATCAGCAACAGCATCGGCGCCTTGTACGCCGCTGTAATAAGCAAAAGCGCTATGTGGGCGATAGACATATTCAGTGTCATTGGAGCGAGTCTTGTAATTTCCAGAAGGAATCACCAAACGAATATTTGGAAACGCCTCCGATAAAACTTGGCGACGAGTGAAGGCATAAGTCACAACTTCGAGCGGTTGTAGACCTTCAAGATCAGAAGGGGCCCAGCCAGTTCGCATGAATTCAGTAAATTGCTCAGGCGGTGCAACATCGTATGGACGCGCATTCTTTACTTCTGGGGCTTCAACCTTCTCATTCATAAGACTTAGAGTACATAATGAACCTATGAAATTACGAGGGGTTACTGCAGCAGTTATTGGCGCACTATCAGCGTCGCTTTTCACCCCTTATTCAGCGCAAGCGGCTGAACCAACAATCACTGTGATGTCACGCAATATCTATCTGGGCGCAGATGTTGGGGTCGCCCTCGAGCTAATTCCTGATATGCCGGCAGCTGCGCAATTTATGTGGGATCAAGTTAATAAAAACGATTTTTCAAAACGTTCTATAGCCCTGGCTGCTGAAATCAAGGAATATAAGCCAGATGTAATAGGCCTGCAGGAAGCCACTATTTGGTACTGCAAAAAGAACGCCTGGAGCAAGAAAACTGAAGTCTTTAACTTCACCGATCAGCTACTTGAAGCCCTCGGTGGAGATTATCTCTTGGCCAGTAAAGATGGAACAACTGCATTTAATCCCGGATATTCCATCAACCCAATTCCATTTTTAACGATGGTAAAAGATCCAACGCGTTTCCAGAAGTTATTTGGCCAAGATAAAGCTGCCTGTGGTTTCCAGATTGGCGATGCTTTAGTGATCAAGAAGACCTTAGCCGATCAAGTTATCCGTGTTGGCAATACCGAATATGAAGATAGTTACAACATCGTTCCAACGCTTATTACTATCTATCGCGGGTATACCTGGGCCGATATTAATATTGAAGATATTGCAGTGCGCTTTGTTACAACTCACCTAGAATCAATTTGGGATGAAAATAAAGTACCTAACGCGGCTAAACAAGCAACGCAGTTGATTTCAGATCTTAAAGAAACAAATATGCCACTTGTCGTAATAGGCGATTTCAACGCTGATCCACGTGATCCGCGTCCAGCAAATGCGGCTAACCCAGGTTTACAACCAACTGCTAGCGAAGAATGCCCAGCCGGCAACAGTAAGTGCAACGCTTATGGCTTAATGGTCGATGGCGGATTTACCGATGCCGGCCCAGATTCAAGCGAACCAACTACTTACACCTGGGGAATGAACGCACTTTTAACTGGCCCAGATCCAGATCGCTTGAAATCTGCACAAGGCATGGGAAATGAGTACGGATTTACAGATCGCTTGGATTACATCTTCACAAAAAATGGAGTTGCTGTAACCACATCGCAAATCATTGGTTATAAAGCTCCATATGCAACTGATCACGCTGGTGTATTTGCTGAATTTACGATTCTTAATACTCTTGCAGGAGAAAGTGAACCCTTGCCAGAACATAAACCATTTCCAATTTCATTCTGGCAATGGGTAGGGATCGCGCTACTGGCTTTAATTATCTGGAGAATTAAACGGCGCTTGACGCGAGCCTAATTACGCATAGGGTTAAGACACTATGGAGATGAATACGCGGGAAATTGCTAATTTAGCCCGTGAAATCCGCATACAGATTCTGCACACAATTAAAGGTGCAGGCATGGGCCATATCGGTGGAGATTTCTCAGTCACCGATATCTTGGCAACTCTCTTTGGTGCAGTTCTTAAAGTTGATCCTAAAGAACCAAATAAAGCCGACCGCGATCGTTTAATCCTTAGTAAAGGCCATGCCGCAGTTGCGCTGTACTCAACTCTGGCACTCCGCGGCTTCTTCCCGGTTGAAGATCTAAAAACTTTTGCAAAACCTTTAAGCAACTTAAATGGACACCCAAACCGCAATAAAGTTCCGGGCATTGAATCAAATACTGGCCCACTAGGCCACGGCTTTCCCATCGCGGTTGGTACTGCAATTGGCGCACAGCTCGCAAAGAGCAGTTCGCGCTCCTTTGTAATTATGGGAGATGGCGAACTTCAAGAGGGCAGCAACTGGGAAGCGGCGATGTTTGCCGGCCATCGCAAACTCACAAACCTTATTGCAGTGGTCGATCGCAATGGTTTCCAGCAGGGAAGTCCAACTTCAAAGACAAACGAACTTGATCCGCTAGATAAGAAATTTGAAGCATTTGGCTGGGAAGTCTGTGTAGTCGACGGACATAACTACGATGCACTTCTTAAAGCTTTCACCGATCCACAGACCAAACCAAGAGTCATAATCGCACAGACCACTAAAGGTAAGGGCGTGGACTTTATGGAAGGTAAAGCCGAATGGCACCATAAAGTTCCATCTGATGAACAATATGAACAAGCGCTCGAGCAGGTAGGTAAGCAATGAGCGAAAAACTCGAAGAGTTCGATAACCGCATTATCTTTGCCAAGACTTTGATTGCGCTGGCAAATGAAAACCCTAAGATCGTTGTTGTCTGCAATGATTCAGTTGGTTCAAGCAACTTAGGTGAATTCCGCGATCTCTTTCCGGATCGTTTAATCGATGTCGGTATTGCAGAACAGAACATGGTCGGTGTTGCCGCAGGCCTATCAAACGCGGGATTTACGCCATTTGTATGCGCCGCAGCCCCGTTTTTAACTGGTCGCGCGCTCGAGCAGATCAAAGCGGATGTGGTCTATACCCGCACAAATGTAAAGCTCTGCGGTATGAGTCCGGGAGTTTCATACGGCGAACTCGGACCAACGCACCATTCGATTGAAGATATTGCCTGGATGCGCGCTCTTGATTCACTTCCAATTGTTCTACCTGCCGATGAAGCACAAACTAAAGAGGCGGTTACCTGGGCGGCAAATACAACCGGACCAGTCTTCATGCGCATCGGACGATTTAAAGTTCCATCAGTATCGCAAGGACAGAGCCCAGCATTTGTCCCAAATAAAGCGATGCGCATCATCGAAGGCAACGACATCACAATTATTGCAACCGGCACTTTAGTTTCACGCGCAGTTGCCGCAGCACATCAATTAAAGGGCGAAGGAATTTCTGCTCGCGTGATAAACCTTTCAACTGTTTCACCACTTGATACCGCAGAAATCCTTCTGGCGGCGAAAGAAACAAAAGCGATTATCACCGCAGAGGAATCGGTTACTCGCGGCGGTGTTGGCGGAGCAATTGCTGAGTTTGTTGTGCAGAACCACCCTGTTGCCATGAAGTTACTTGGCACAGATACCTTTGCACCAACTGGTTCCGTTTCCTACCTTCTTGAACATTACGGACTTACCGCAGATTCAATCGTTGCCTCTGCTCGAGAGCTCTTAAAGCATGGAAAGTAGTTCGCCAATAATTCTGGCTATAGATCAAGGCAGTGGTTCCACCAAAGCCCTAGCCATTAATTTAAAGGGCGAAGTTCTTGCCCAAGCAGAGGTAAAGATAGATACAACTTTTCCGCAACCAGGTTGGGTCGAACAAGATCCCGAAGAAATTTGGCGCTCGGTAGTTGCAGCATCACTTCAAATAACGAAAGCCCATAAAATTTCAGCAGTTGGTTTAAGTATCCAACGCGAATCAGTTCTCTTCTGGGATCGCACAACTGGCAAAGCGTTAACCAACGTAATCACATGGCAAGACCGTAGAGCCTCAGAATTAGCGGAAAAATCAGCGAAAAACGCTGCCCGCGTGAAGGAGATAACTGGGCTTGAACTAGACCCCATGTTCTCAGCGCTTAAAGCGCAATGGTTGTTAGAGAACCAAAACTTCGCAGGTGATATTTGTATCGGAACGATTGATTCTTGGATCGCCTTTAAATTAGGCGCCGGCCACATCATCGAAGCTGGAAGCGCTAGCCGCACCCAGTTGCTTGATATCAAAACAGGTCAGTGGAGCCAGGAACTTCTCGATCTCTTCAAAGTAGATATAAAAACTTTGCCAAAGGTTTGCTCATCAGATGAGAAACACCTCTGCACAAATATGCAGGAGCTTGGCTTAACTAACGATGTACCGCTTTCGGGCATCATGGGGGATTCGCACGCCGCGCTCTTTGCTCACAAAGGTTGGATCTCTGGAAATTTCAAAGCAACTTTCGGCACCGGTACCTCGCTCATGGGCCTTACCGAGACCAATCCGCAAACGATTGCTTGGTCACTTGGCAGTGAAATAACTCGAGCGGCAGAGGCAAACATTCTCTCAACTGGCTCGACCTTGGTTTGGTTGGCACAACTTCTTGATACAACCCCTGATGAACTAGCCAAACTTGCACCCGAATCAACGCAGCAGGTTGAAATAGTTCCAGCCTTTAACGGTCTTGGTGCTCCTTGGTGGGATCGTGAAGCAACTGGAATCATCGCAGGGCTTACCCGAGGTAGCAGCCGCGCAGATCTTGCAGCAGCCGCGCTTAGATCAACCGCGGCACAAATAAACGACGTTCTAGAAGATTTTGCTAAATCTGGAATCAAAATAGATTCGCTCTATGCCGATGGTGGTGGAGCACGCAATCAATACCTAATGCAGATGCTCGCTGATTTAAGTGGTAAGAAAATTAAATCTTCACAACTACTTGAACTCTCTGCCTTCGGTGCAGCGATGGTTGCCGCATTAGGTGCCGGCCTTGCCACTATTTCCGATATCGAACAGACCGAACTCAAATACGATGAATATTCGCCGCACCTTTCTGATGAAGAGCGCGAAAAAGCCCTTAAAACATGGCGAAAAGCCTTGGCCGCATCACGCATGAAAGATCGCTAAAACCCTATTCACCAACTGTTTTAACTCGTAAGATTTCAACAACAACGAAGAAAGAGGGCGCGAAATGGGAAAACTAACTTACGGGGCAGGCATCTGGGCCTTTGGCCAATTTGTTGATCGCTACGCCGGAGACGGTTACGGCCCAACGCGCACCAGCCAGAAGATGATTGAAGATGCCGCCAAAGTCCCTGGCCTCAAGCACCTAGATATAAATGTGCCTTTTGATATTCCAGAGCGCACCGCAGTCGAGATAAAGAAGATGCTCGATGACAACGGGCTTATCTGCCGTGCGACAACTCCACATATCTATATGCGTGAATATGTGAAGGGTTCTTTTACCAACCCAGATACCAAGCTACGTTCACAAACTAAAGATCGAGTTCGCGAAGCAATTGCTGCCGCCGAAATCCTTGGAGCGACTTACGTAAAATTCTGGCCAGGCCAAGATGGTTTTGATTTCCCACTGCAAGCAAATTACTTACAGATCTGGGATTACACCATCAACGGTATCCGCGATCTGGCAAATGAAAACCCTAAGGTACAATTTGCAATTGAATACAAGTGCAAAGAACCTCGCGTACGCATGACACTTGCAACCGCGGCAAAAACTCTTCTTGCAATCAGCGAGATGAAAGTCGATAACGTCGGAATTGTGATGGACTTTGGCCATTCACTTATGGCGCAAGAGACTCCAGCTGAATCACTTCTGCTTATCCATCGCCACGGCAAGTTAGTGAGCGCCGAGCTAAACGATAACTGGCGCGGCTGGGATGACGATCTACCTGTTGCATCTGTGCACTTATTTGAAACCATCGAATATATGTTGGCACTTCGCAGCATCAATTGGACTGATCCAGTGTTACTTGATCAATTCCCATTCCGCGAAGATCCCGTGCGCGCACTAACTCGCAGCATCGAAATCATTACCTACCTTGAAGAAGTCTGTGATCGCGTTGATATCGCAGCCCTAAATCAGGCTCAGAACTCGCAAGATGCGCTGGCCGCACAGGCGGTTATTTGGGATGCCTTGATGCAGGAGAAGCGTTTCACGCGGTAGTCATCTACCTGTAAACTCACACCTGTACTTGGAGACGTCGCATAGCCCGGTCGAGTGCGCCTCACTGCTAACGAGGTAAGGGGTTAAACCCTTCAGGAGTTCAAATCTCCTCGTCTCCGCTCTCAGGGATTCTTCATCTAACTTGTGTAGTCTCCCGCGAATGAAGCGTAAAAAAACTGCCGTGATTGCGACAACAACCGTCTTTGTTCTATTAGGCACCGCAGCTTTAGCCGCCGAAAGTGCGGTCTCATCAAAGATTGAATCCCGAGTACAAAAACAGCTTCCAAGCGCCTCAGGAATAAGCGCCTCCGTACCTCTAACAGATTTGCCGAGTATCTTAAATTCAGATTTAATCAAAGAGGTAAAAATCGATATTGCTGATTACACGTTGAAGAGCAGTGGCAGAAAATCCTCACTAGAAATTGCTGCGAAAGAAATTAGTAAATCCGCATCCACGCGGATCGGATCTTTGGATATCAAATCAACAGTCGACATTTCTCAGCTACTAGCTGAATCTGGTTTTAACGATGCAGAAATAGTTGATAATGCTTTGCAAATATCGGTCGGCGCCGGAGGACTTGGTAAAGCCTTAATTGTTCCAAAGTATTCAAATAACCAGATTTACTTCCAGATAAAAAGTGTTTCGATAATGGGCAGTCCAATTCCAGCCTCATCGCTTCCTGCAGACATTCAGGAGCAAATCAAAAGCCGAACCGTGAAGGACTTAAGGGTTCCCGCGGGCTTAAAGGTGAAATCTGTATCAATAAGCGATAAAGGGCTCTCGGTAAATTTCCAAGGAAAAAATCTTGATTTAGATAGCCTTGCCATGTCACTTTAGATGAAATTATGAAAATCCCTGCAATAGAATGATTATATGCAAAATTACAAAGTAGCTATCGTCGGTGCAGGACCAGCCGGCTACTTTGCAGCGCAAGCACTTCAAAATCTGCAGAATGATGATCTGCAATTTTCTATCGACATGATCGAACGACTTCCAACACCATGGGGCTTGGTTCGCAGTGGTGTGTCACCCGATCATCCAAAGATTAAGACCGTGGCCAAAGTATTTGAAAAGATCGCAAGTGCAGGAAACTTCCGTTTGTTCGGCAACGTTGAGCTCGGAACTGATATCTCTATCGAACAGCTAAATGAGATGTATGACGCGGTGGTTATCGCAACAGGTTCGGCAGTGGGCAAAAAGCTTGGCATTCCTGGCGAAGATTTGCCGGGATCTATCTCTGCTGCGCACTTTGTCCCCTGGTATAACGCACACCCGGATTTTGCAGATTTCAAGATTGATTTAAATTGCACCACTGCAGTTGTAATCGGCGCCGGTAACGTTGCCATGGATGTAGCTCGCATGTTGGCGCTAGAACCGAGTGAACTAGATCCAACAGATACCGCAGAGCATGCGATTGCAGCGCTTAAGGAATCTACGATTCGCGAAGTAGTGATTAGCGCTCGCCGTGGCCCAGAGCATGCTGCCTTTACATCCCCTGAACTTCGCGAACTACCTAAGTTAGAGCACACCAACGTTTTGATGGCTAAATCAGATATCGAAGCAGCCATCGCTCGCGCAGGAGATGAGATCGAGAAAGATACTAAAAGCAATCTTGATGCAATGTTGCTGATCTCTGAAAAAGAGGCGACAAACCACGATCGTACGATGAAATTTCAATTCCTTGCCACCCCTGTTGAATTCAAAGGCGCTGGCAAAGTTGAAGAAGTTGTTTTTAAAAAGACGGGCAACGATGAGAGATTTAGTATTAAGTGCGGGCTAGTTATCACTGCGATTGGCTATGAAGCAGCGAGTATTCCTGGCGTGCCTTATGAGCGTGGAAAAGTATTAAATAACGAGGGCCGCGTAAGCGAAAGCATGTACGTAGTTGGCTGGGCAAAGCGCGGTCCATCAGGTGTAATTGGCACAAATAAATCAGATGCTGCAGATGTTATGAAGTTATTAGTTGAAGATTTAAAGGGCGCAAAAAACGGTGGCGATATCTCAGATATTTTGCCTGCAAGCAAAGTCATTTCACAGTCCCATTGGGAGGCAATTAATGCCGCTGAAGTAGCGGCAGGAGAACCATTGGGCAAACCCCGCCTGAAGGTCGTTGATAGGGATGAGTTGCTTAGAATCGCAAAGAGTTAACCTAATATCCACTATTTTGTAACCATTCCAGCGCGTAAAAAGTCTTGTCTGGTACTTAAATTTGCCCATGAATATTAAATTTAGTAAAACTCTTGGCTTGGGCTCAATAGCTCTAGCCACATCGCTATTGGTTTCATTATTAGTACCTACGGCACAAGCGGCAACATTTTCGCTGCCAAATGCACCGACATCTGTCACTTCTAAATTCGGCTCAACAGGCATAGTCGTTCGTTGGACGCCTGCTGCCGATGTAACTCCAGCAGTTACTGGATATGTTGTTTCGGCTGGCGCCGGATCATGTCCAGTCTTTGTTCCAGCAAAGAAGCGCGGCAATATCGTCTTGATGCCGGTCGTTGTTGGTCAACCTGCAGGCACTCCAGTTGTTCAGGCAGTCAATGCTTATGGTTTCTCTAAACCAACTGCATCAACAACTAGCTATACCGCTGCTCAATTGGCGAAGGTTGCATCATCTAGCAATAAGAATGTGCAATTACTTCAGCTAAGTGATTTACACGGTGCAATCGAAGTTGGTAACTCATTTGGTACAGCACTCCTTGCTAGCAACTGGGATGCAGACCGCAAGGCATCTGCCGCAACTGTTGCTTTATCTGCGGGTGACAACATCGGTGCAGCGCCACCTATTTCAACTGAGTTTGAAGAGATGTCAACCATTGAATCTCTAAACCTAATCAAGCTCGATGTTTCAGCGTTTGGTAATCACGAACACGACCGCAACCTTGAGCACGTTCAGAAAGTAATTGGCGCATCAACTTTTCAGTGGGTCACTGCAAACTATGGTGATGAGTCACTAAAGGTTCTTAAGTCAGGCACCAAAGAAGCAAAGGCATACACAATCATTGAGCGCGGTGGCGTAAAGATTGGCGTAGTCGGAGCAAATACACCTGAAACAATTGAACAAGTTTTCCCAGGTAACCTGGATTACAAGGATTCAGCAGGCGCCAAAAAGACGATTCAAATCGAACCAGGCGTGGTTGGAATCAATAAGGCTGTAGCCGATGCCCGCGCTGCTGGTGCAGATGTTGTGGCAGTTTTGATCCACCAGGGTTGGACTGAGAACTCAGATGGCGTAGCGAAGGGTCTTTACAACAACCTTGCTGCAGAGATTAAGGGAGCAGATGCTATTTACGGTGGCCACAGCCACCAAACTTTCTCAACCTTGATTCCTGCATCAGCTCGTAACGCGGCACCGGTACTACTTGGCCAAACGCGTAACGCAGGCGTTGAGTACACACGATCACAGATCTGCTTAAAGGCTGGCAAAGTTGTTGGATCTTCATTGCAGCACGTACTAAAGGCTGCGGCGCCAACGATAAACACTGGAGTTGTAAGTACTGTAACAACTCAGGACACAGCAGGTGCTGCGCTAGTTAAGAAGTATAAAGATCAACTAACAGGAAAGCTTGATGTAAAGATCGGTCAAGTATCCGCAGTATTCCCACGCGGAGGTACTCCAGCAGTGGAGCGTTCAGGTGAGAACCCAATGGGTAATTACATCGCTGACTTGCTGCGCGCTAAGTACAAGACAGATATCGCAATCTCAAATGGTGGCGGTATCCGCGATACATTCCCAGCAAAGACCTACATTCCAGCAAACACAGCGCTTGTTCGCACAGGCTCGGGTCCACTGGATGTAACTCTTGGCGATGCGTTAACTGTTTACCCATTCGGTAACCAGGTAGCAACAACTGTTGTTACAGGCGCAAATCTTTGGAAGGCGCTGGAGAATGGCGTTGGCGGAAACTATCCAGCCGATGGCCGCTTCCCACAAGTTTCAGGTATCAAGTTCTCATTCGATTCTTCAAAGCCAGTAGGCAGCCGAATCGTTGAAGTAACAAAGCTTGATGGAACTGCAATTGCTAAAGACAGCAAGGAATACACACTTACAACTCTCGACTTCATCATTTACGGTGGAGATGGATATCTGGAAGTGTTCTCACCTGCAAAGGCGAAGGTCTACGGCGCACTACTTGATGTATTTGTAGATGCACTGAAGGCAGATATGGCCGCCGGAAAGGTCACACAACTTCCTGTACTTGATGGGCGAGTAAAGAAAGTTGGCTAATAAGTAAGCAATAACGTAAAGGGCGCTCGAGTAATCGGGCGCCCTTTACGCTTGTCTATAAGGGTTTTAGCCCATTTGGGCGATGTATCAAAAGCGGGTATTATTCAACTTCATTACCAATTAAGCGTGCGTAGCTCAACGGATAGAGCATCTGACTACGGATCAGAAGGTTAGGGGTTCGAATCCCTTCGCGCGCACGAGATGAGCCTTTCGGTGCCTTTCACACCGGAAGGCTTTTCTTTTTATTCATCCTGAAAAGGGATAGCGTTCGGCTATGAGCAAAGTCTTTCTATTCGTTGAAGTAAACGTTAAGCCTGGCCAGTTCGATGAGTTTGTTTCTAAACTCAAGAGCCATATCGCGGTTATCCGAACTGAGGCCGGTTGCGAATTTATTGATATCTACCGCGATACCCAGAAGCCAGATGTTGTAAATGTCTGGGAGATCTGGAGCGATCGCCGATCTTGGGATGCCCACATGGTGAATGAGAACAGCAAGGCATGGCAGGCGATCGGCCCTAACTATGTCTTCGGCGAGACCATTACCGTTATGGATGCCCTCTAGAAATTAGCTGTGACCTGTCTTAGTATTCCTGCATGACTTATCAACTAAGAGATATCAAAGGTTCAGTAGTAGTAATCACTGGCGCAACAACCGGAATCGGTGCTGCTGCTGCAAAGCAACTCGTTGAGTTAGGTTGCAAAGTAGTTCTAAATGCGCGCAACGAAGCAAAGCTTCAAGAGATGGTTGCCTCACTTGGCGCCGATAACGCGGCATATTTAGCGGGAGATTCATCGATTCCTGATGTTGCTCGTGCAGTTGCAAAGAAGGCGTTAGATGCATTCGGAACTATTGACTGCCTTGTTCCCAACGCTGGCATTGGAATGTATGGATCAGTACTTGATTACAGCGATGATGAAGTAAATCGCATGATGCGCACAAACTACGAAGGAAGCGTGCACATTGTTCGCGCGGCTCTGCCAACGATGCTTGCTAAAAAAGCTGGCGATATCATCATGGTTTCATCAGTTGCAGGCTTCCGTGGCGGCGGAGATGAATCAATTTATGCTGGTACTAAGCATGCACAGGTTGGTTTTGCCGGCGGACTCGATCGCGAACTTCGCGAAAAAGGTGTGCGCGTAGCGTTGGTATGTCCTGCCGGAACAGATACTAAATTTGCAATTGAAGCAGGACGCACAGCAGGTGAACCAAAGCTTGCTAGTTACTTGCGCCCAGATGATGTTGCTTTCCAGATCGTACAAATCATGCGTCAACCGCTAACGGTGCGAACACATATTTGGACGCTCTGGTCTATGCAGCAGCAGTCATAACGCTCGCTAAATTACTTAAGCGAAGCAACTCCCATTTCGCAAGCAATTGATGATGCAAGACCATCATTAGCTGTCGCTAGATCTGGATGGCGCACGCCGGTCTTAATTGATCCAACCCATGCGGTTAGTTCGTTGATATAGGCCTGCTCAAAGCGACCCATCCAGTTTTCGTACAACTTGCCATGAGTGCGTGGCGGTAAGTTGAAATCGTATGAGATTGAAACTCCACCTAAGTTATCGATCTCAAGTGAGCCATTCTCCATAAGCGCTTCCATGCGGACTTCATAGCCGTAAGTACTGTTGGCGGCGATATCGACAGTCATCAATACGCCAGATTCGGTGTGGGCTAAAACAGTTAGTGGATCTTGCAGTTGGTCATTGGCATATTTGCTGCGCTTCATTGCAACTGTAGTCATAGAAACAAACTCTTCATCGAGTAACCAGCGAGCGATATCGACTTCGTGAACGGCAACATTTGTTAACAACATTGGAGTCGTTGCAGTTGGAGAACTGACGTTACGAGAGATGCAGCGAAGATGTAGAACCTTGCCGTACTTGCCGGATTGAATCTCTTTCTTCAACTCAATATAAGAAGGATCGAAACGACGCATAAATCCAAGGGTGATATTCAAACCTGAAGCATTTGCAAGATCGGCAACCTTCTTGGCATCTGCTGACTTTGGAGCAAGTGGCTTTTCGCAGAGCGTGTGCTTGCCAGCGTTAATTGCCAGCGTTAGATGTTCTGGGTGTAAGCCATCAGGAGAACAGATGATTACAGCGTCTACATTTGAATCACTTACCAACGACTCAACGGATGCATGTTGGTTGATCGCCACACCTGACTTGGCGCTTAGCTCTTTAGCAAGTGCATCCATACGTGGGCCATCTAGATCAAAGAGGGCGGTAACAACAGCACCATCTACATGCTCAGTTAAGTAGCGAGCATGACCTGAGCCCATGATTCCAACACCGATGATTCCAACACGAATATCAGACACGAAAGACTCCCTAGTTTAAAAAGACTATTCAATGCTATTTAGTCTACTCAAAAGCCTTTCTAACGGATAGGGACTATTCTTATGAATTATGAATTCAACTAGGGCCACCCTTGCAATAGATGTTGGGGCCTCCAAAATTTCAGGCGCACTCGTCGGTGAATCATTTGAAATCCTGCATAACGAGATTGTCCCTGCAAGAACAGCTTTGTACGGTGATGCCGATCCAGATTTGGCTATAACAAAGGCTTTAATAAAAGCGCTACTCCTGGTCGCTAAAGAGAAGAATCTGGAAGTTACAAAAGGCGGCGCATGCTTTGCCGAATATGTAACCCCAGATCAGCTGCTAAATAGTAAAGATCAGATCGCTTGGTCTGTGCAGCCGAAAGAAGATTTTGCTGCACTAACTGGATTTGCCTGGACAATCGAGTCTGATGTGCGCGCAATGGCTCTGGCTGAAGCACGCGCAGCAGATGTTAGAGATTTCTTATTTGTAACTGTTAGTTCAGGAATCTCGCATTCGTTGGTGATTGGCGGAAAACCTTGGGCTGGTGCAACGGGTGAAGCAATCGGCTTTGGAATTACACAAATTGATAATTCACAAGAGAGCCCGATCCTTGAACAATTCTCATCTGGACTAGGAATTGCCAGGCGTTATCAAAAGGCGACCAACGCAGATGTAACGAGCACTGAAGTTGTCTTTGCCCAATACGAGAAAGATCCAATTGCAAAAGAGATTATTGGCTCAGCAGCGGCTGTTCTAGGTAAATCATTGGCAGCAATGGTTGATTTTCTAGATCCAGCAAAGATCGTTATTGGCGGTGGGCTATGGCTAGGCAGCGATCTGTACCGTGGTTTAGTTCTAGCTAGTTATGAAAAGAACGTGACCAAGCGTAGAAAAGCGCCCGAAGTTATTAACTCAGTCGCCGGAAGTAACGCTGCCGTAATTGGCGCAGCGATCGCAGCTAATTAAGAGTTAGCCGCAGCTTTGTCAGCAAGGATGTAGTAATCCTTACATTCGCGCACAACTGTAGAAGGCCAATCACTTTCATATCCAGTCGCCGTCGAGATACGTTTAAAGGCTTTATTTTTATGAGCCCCGATGAGCTCCATAATCACAATGTCAGATACATCAATCATTGTGGTTGGACCAACGCTAACTCCGTACATTGGCACTTCACTTACATCCTTAAAATCTGGAAAAGTTCCTAAGTTATCCTGGCGAGTTTCATCTGCAATTCTCACAATGCGGGTGCGCGCACTTTTCTCAGTTCCTGGTGGATTAAATGCGACGTGGCCATCAGATCCACCGCTAGCCATAAGAAAGACGTTCACACCGACTTTGCGCAGGTAATCCTCGTAGCTTTGTGGATCTGAGGCATCGGGGAAGCGCACGTTCTCTGCAGGAATTTCTCCACCTACAGGAGCGCCCGAATTGAGAACATCAAAGATTTCTAACTTGGCAAAGCGCACACAACTAAAGTGTTTATCTTCGCCATGATTTGAATGTGAACCGTCAGCGTTCTCTTGTAGATATTCATCCATCATCGCAATAACTACATGTGAAATATCCTGCTTGGCGGCCTTGATCATGGCGGCAAGTGCGTTGTAGGTACTGCGTGGAGTGCGTCCGCCTGGGCAACCCAGAACAAATGGGCGTCCTTCAGATTTAGCGCGAACTAATTCGGTAAAGATAATTTCAGCGGCGTAGTGGCCAACTGAGAAATCATCTGGCAAAACAATGGGATTTATCTGTTGCAATTTTTATTTGCCGATTTTGGCTAGCGCTGGTGCCACAACGTTATGGAGATAATCAACTGATTGCTTCATTCCGCTAATTGGACCCTCGCCAATTCCTGGCATTTCACCGGTGATTGCGACATCTTGTTCGATGACATACCAACCCTGATAACCGGCAGCCTCCAGCGCGAGAATTGTGTCGAGAATCGGAACATCGCCTTGTCCGAGAGGTGTAAACAGACCTTTCTGAACGCCTTCCATGATGCTCTGCTGACGTGCCAGAACAGGCGGAACAGATTTCATATTTACATCTTTAAGGTGAACGTGGCCGACGCGGCTGGCATACTTCTTAGCGAACTCAACGGTGTCTTGTCCGCCGATAGTCATATGTCCAGTATCAAGGCACCACATAACATCAGAGTTATCGACCACCATATCAATATCTTTTTTAGTCTCAACAACAGTTTGTAAATGTGGGTGAACAACTTGCACAAGGCCGTGATCTTTACAGATCTGATCTACCTCAGCGAGCATCTTAAAGAATTGCGTAACTTCATCTTTGCTTAACTCTTCAGGATTTGCCCAATCCCAAGTCTGTACTGGACATGAAACAAAGTGAGTTGCGCCGATCTCTTGAAACTTCTTGCTAGTTGTGAGCGCCATTTCAATCGTTGCTTTTTCTTGTGACTTGTCATGAAGCACAACAGGTGTGAATCCACCGATCATCGACATATTAAATTCTGCCAACTGATCCTTAAGTTCCGCAGAGTCATCAGAGAAGAAACCTGGTGCACCGAGTTCGGTTGCAGGTAGCCCAAGGCTGGTCATCTCTGAGAGCACGCGCTTAGTTGGCAACATTGCGCCCCAACCCGGTACTTCACAAATTCCCCATGAAATTGGTGCAGATGCGATGCGCTTTAAGAATGAAGTGGTCATTGGCTGATCATAACTTGCAAGGTAAGGTCTGAACATGACCATGGATATCGGCGGATCTTTTCGACATGAATTAA
>Ga0209442_1001060_pt1 | contig 15770 bp, 18 predicted proteins | sample LauGreSBDMM110DD_2_FD_187565 | JGI IMG/M metagenome (GOLD analysis project Ga0209442, IMG submission 187565) | Freshwater lake microbial communities from Lake Michigan, USA - Sp13.BD.MM110.DD (SPAdes) (version 2) | ecosystem: Environmental > Aquatic > Freshwater > Lake | place: Lake Michigan...
CCGCTCTGGTTGTGCAGGGATAACTTTATCCGAACATTTGTTCGAAAGGTAGCAGGATGCACCGACAACGCCTTTAGGCGTGTCGCGTGGGAGGATGCCCGGGTGTTGATCCTGCTGCCGCCTTCTGAGAAGAAGAACCCCACGACTAAGCCGACGCCGGCAATCAACGTCTATACCGGGGTCCTCTATCAGGCCCTGGACTGGGCGAGCATTTCTGTGGCTGCCAAGAAACGAGGCGCGAGCGCCGTCGTGATCATCTCGGCCAAATACGGGGCGGTGCGTCCAGACCAGCTAATCGAAAGTTACAAAGAGAAGATCGATAACAGCGCGATGCGCGGACCCGTTGGCAAAGTGTTGGATGCCCTAAAGACCCCATTGATCGTGGACTGCCGGTCATCGACTTATAAAACAGTCTGGCACTCCCCCGTTGATAAAACTGTTGAAGTCCGTGTGTCAACGGTAGTTAATGGCGTTCGCACGGTTGTGACTCATATGTCGAAGAAGACACGAGGTGAAATAACGCGATGGCTTCTGCAATCACGTTCGATGCCCAAGACTCCGGAAGATTTATATGCAATCGTCTCTGAAAAATATCCTTGCGCACTTACCCCAAGTGATGGTGTTGAGCCTTGGGTGCTCGAAGTTATAGCAGTTTAGAAAATTGCTTTTGATTGTTAATTCTTTGCTAAATATCCCCAAGCTAGGCTGGCAGCAATTGCTACCCAAATTTGATAAGGAACAAGCAATAGCCCCATCGCCATCGATGCCCTAAAGGCTAAAAGAAGCACTGGGAGTGTTAGAAGTGCAGCAGAAGTTAGCGCTATTGATGCGAATAAGAAATTATGCGGAACATAGAATTGATAAGCCCAAGTTAAAGCGGCGGCAATGCTTAAGCCAAAGAAAGCCAACCAAGATATATTCTCAATTCGAGTTAAAGATCTTGAAACTTGATATGAGGCAATCCCAAGAACTGCAAAGTTATAAGGCCAGATCAAACCGATGACTGCGCTAGGTGGCTGCCAGGACGGGCGATTGAGCGATGAATACCAGCCGGGTGAAGATGAGACCCAGATTCCTGATCCGAAGGCATAGATGAAGACAAAGAGAATTCCAATTGCGGCGGTGATTAACTTGAAGTCCATTGCAAGAATCTAGCGGAAGTGAGTAGCGAGTGCGCCAATTAAAGCTTATGGAGTTTGAGTTTTATTCCCAGCCAACTTCCGATAAAGACGGTAGCAAAGAAAACCCAACCAGAGAGTGCAAATGATTGCGTGCCTGATAATAAAACGCCCACTGTGCAGCCCAGTGCGATCATCGAGCTCCAGCCAAGAAGCACTCCACCGAGCAGCGCCGTTAGCCCATTGCGCCAAGTTATCTGCTGAAACTTAAAGCGGTTTCCGGTGAGTGCTGCGGCAAATGATGCAACAACAATTCCCAGAATAAGCCAGCCATTATTTACAATCGCATCAGATACCACTGCTACGCATCCAGCCATCAAATCTAAGCCATCTAAGTTTTGTGGAATCCAACCCTTGCCTTCAAAGTAAGTGCGTGATGTAGTGCTTATCTGTCGAGTCACACCAAGAGGTTCGATGCGAAGATATGCAAAAGTTCCGATGACGCCAAATATCGCACCAGTTGTAAGCGGGCGCCAGCGATTGATAAAGAGAGATTGGCGCAATGTGGCTGCTGAAATTTTCTCAGGAACTGGATTTGCGATCGGCGTTGAATTTTTGCCCCACTTGATGGCGATCGCTGCCACCACAACAAGAACAAGAAGAGTCAGCACAAGAGCGCCGGCGTAACCTACTTTGTGTGGCAGCCAAGTTGTTGGGGCATCGCTAATTGATTTTGAATAAAGCAGGTTCCAACTTTTAAAACCTAAGCCGAGTCCGATAAGGGAACCGAAGAGCGCTGGGTAGGCACGAAGTGAACCTTGTCCGATGCGATATAAATGTCCGCTGATGCATGCACCTGAAAGTGCCATTCCAACTCCAAATGCCAGCCCCGCAACAACTAAAGCCAAACTTACCGGGCCAATATGTGCACCTGGTGGCAGTGATCCAGAGCTTGTATCCGGTAAAAATTGTCCGAAGATAACTGCATATCCAATTGCGCCAACTGCAATTGCACTAATGATCGATAAGAAAGGCGTTGTATCGCGATCTTCGATTGCATCGCGAAAAATACAGAAGAAACAAAACCGGCCACGTTCGAAGGCAATACCAAGTGCGCTTCCAATTAAGAGTGACAGCGCTGCGTTTGTCCCAGCTCCCTCTTTGCCACTTAAGAAATAAGCAGTTGCAAGTAGCAACAAAATGATTGCGCCAGCTGCGATCGTGCGCAGCGTGTCTGCTTTAACCCAGATAGGAGCCTCAACAGAGGTTCCGCTAAGTGCAGAACCTCTGTCAAAGTTAGTATCTGCGTTAATTATGCAGCTCCCCAAATAGTTCCTGATGGATTGCTAATTGGATTACCAACGCCATTGCCGTACTCAGTCCAAGAACCGTCATAGTTCTTAACTTCATATCCGAGAATTTCACTCAGAACGAACCAAGTGAGTGAAGAACGCTCTCCGATGCGGCAGTAAGTGATGATTTTCTTCTTTCCATCAATACCCTTATCGGCATAAAGCTTCTTCAGATCTGCAATAGATTTGAAGGTTCCATCAGCGTTAACGTTCTGACCCCAAGGAACATTTACCGCACCTGGAATATGTCCAGCACGAACTGCAAGCTCTTGGAATCCAGCTGGAGCAAAAATCTTTCCGCTGTATTCATCTGCTGAACGGATATCAACTAAGTCTACTGTGCCCTTTTTGCGTACGGCCGGCAATACATCTTGATTCAACGTTGCACGGATAGATCTATCTGCCTGCTTTGCTACGAAATTTCCTGCCTTTGGAGATGGAACAACACTTGTAAATGCGCGACCATCTTTCTCCCACTTGACTCGACCACCGTCGACGAGACGAACATCTTCAATGCCGTAGGTGTTAAAGATCCAAGCACCCCAAGCAGCGAACCAGTTGTTCTTGTCACCATAGAGCACGACTGTTGAGTTCTTATTGATACCTGCAGCACGAGCTAGCTTCTCGAAGCGTGCACGCGCAACAATGTCACGATTTATAACTTCAACAAGATCCGTGTACCAATTGAACTTCACTGCATTTTTAATATGGCCGCGTTCGTACAGGCCTGCCTCAGTGCTAACTTCGATAATCTTTACATCGGGATTATCTAGGTTCTTCTCTAACCAATCAGTTTGTACAACCGAGCGCGCCAAGTTCTTTGGAGCTGCGCCAGCAGGCGCTACTGAAATTCCCGCAACCAGGCCTAAGCTGATAATTGCCACGATTAGTACATTTGGACGTACATCTATCTTTTTAAACATAATTTTCTCCTAATAGGTTTATATAAATTGAATGAGTAAAATCTGCAAAATATTTTAGAAACTGCGGCCTGCGATAAATCAGCAGGCAGATGTGTTTACGCGACAGAAATCAATAACACGGCGCTTAGTAAACATAAGCCGAAATATAAAGAGTCAGACTCCGGTTTGCAACACGCCAATTACTTGCAACTGCGCTTTATCGGTATTTAGTAGTTTCGTTAGGGTAGGCAGCACATACCGCGCGCCAAATATCACTTGCTTCTAGGCCTAATTGCAGAGCTTCATCAACGCTCTTGCTTCCCAATTCGGTAATTGCAATGTCTTTGCAGAAAGAAGGCGCCCATTCTGGGCCAAACGACAGAGTTAAACGCTCGCGCAAATCAGAAATACGCATTTAAAAATTAAAATAGGGTGCGATCGACGAGAAGTTCTGCTTGTTCGCGTGATTGCTTTTCACTTAGCGGTTGCATTACTTGCCCAATTAGCCAGCGCATCGCAACTCCGGTGCCAGCTTCAGATTTGGTAGCGCCATACAAGCAACGGGCGATCTCCAAATAAAGTGGATGATCGGCGTGGGCCAATGCGCTGGTCAGCGTGCCCTGATCGTGAATGCGCATTGCAGCCAGTGCCGGATCGGCAGAAATATAAAGGGAGAGTTTTTCTAGGGCATCGGCTGGAGTTCCGGCTTTATCGGCTAGCTCGATCATGTATTCAACCTCTGCAGTGGCAAGGGCAGATATCACAGCGTTCTTATCGCGATAGTGGTTATATAAAGTTGCGCGGGATACTTCAGATGCATCTGCAATTTCAATCATTGAAATCTTAGATAAGCCCGATTGAGCAATTAAAGTTTTGGTTCCTTCGAGAATTGCGCTCTCTGTTCGGCGATGTGTCGCACCTTGAGTTGCGTACTTAGGCTGCGTCGACAACGGACAACTTCGCGCTCTCAAGAACTTTGAGTTCAGTTGAGACGTTTGCGATAACTGTAGAAAGTGTTAAGCCAAGTGCTTCGCAGATTGCATTTAGAAGTTCAGATGAGGCCTCTTTTTGGCCACGTTCTACTTCTGAGAGATAACCAAGTGAGACGCGCGCTTCACGAGCAACGTCGCGCAGAGTGCGAGATTGTTCAGAGCGGGCAGCGCGAAGTGTCTGGCCAACTGCGGTGCGTAACAAAGCCATAGTGGTCATCCTTTCTTCTGCGCCGGGGCGCTGGTATCTCGTTGCCTAAGGATACGCGCAAAAGAGGCGATCGCGCTTGCTACCGTGGCGTTTCGCACAACTTCACGTTCACCAGAGAGTGAAAGTTCAATTACCTGCACCGTTGGACCAACGAATGCGACAAATACTCGGCCGGCATCTGAACCATCAGATGGACCTGGGCCGGCAACCCCAGTGGTTGCAATCGCCCAAGTTGAACCGAAAGATTTAATTGCACCGCGCGCCATTTCAATGGCAACTTCTTCACTGACAACAGTGTGTTCTGCAATTGCAGATTTTGAAACGCTTAAGTGTGAGACCTTTACTTCTGGGCGATAGGCAGTTACTGATCCAAGAAATACATCGGATGCACCAGGAATAATTGTTAGGGCGTTGCTTAATCCGCCAGCAGTTAGTGATTCAGCGGTTGAAAGAGTTTCTCCGCGTGCGCGCAAAGAGTCATGAATTTCAGAGATAAGTCCGATGATCTCATTTGATAGCGCCACGATAATTTCCAATCAACTTTGCGGTTTAAATGCGGATCGAACATAGTAGGCACCGGTTACAACGGTAAGAGCGATTGCAATGTACATAAAACCATCGCGGAACCAATATAAATCTGGGCTAAGCGGCAAGACATAAAAACCGGTACCGAAGTTTTGCAAGGTGGCTTTAATCTTCCCACCCTTATTTGCCGGAATAACTCCGCGTTTGACGATAGCCAAACGGAAGAAGGTAATGCCAATCTCGCGCGCCAAAATAACAATTGTGATCCACCAAGGCATGCGATCAAGAATTGATAAACAAATCATTGCAGTGCCAACCATCGCTTTATCCGCAACTGGGTCAAGAAACTTTCCAAGTTCAGTTATTTGATGTCTGCTGCGCGCCAAGTTGCCATCGACAATATCGCTTAAGCCAAGAATGAAGAATATCCACCAAGAAATGATCTGCCAGTTGTAGTCACTTCCGCCGTTCATAAATAAGGCGATCGCACCAAATGGGATTAAAAGTAAGCGTCCGATAGTTAAGGAATTAGGGGTGATGAATGATGGGATATTCATATTGGACGCGCTACCAAATCTGCGCCCATTGAATCAATGATCACTGCATCAATATATTGCCCAACTTCAAAATCGCTACCGATAAATGATGTTGTTCCATCAACTTCTGGGCCTTGATGCGCCGCTCGGCCTTCTTGTAGCTCTTTATCTTCAATTAGCACGCGAACATTTTCGCCAATTCGTGCCGCAGCGCGAAGAGAAACCATCTCATCTGCAAGTGAAGATAGCGACTCAACTCGTTGGCGAATGACATCCTCTTCAACTTTATCGGCTAGTTCTAAAGCCTCGGTGTTATCTTCATCTGAATAGCCAAAGATGCCGATAGCATCTAACTTTGCTGCGCTGATGAAATCTGCTAACTCATCAAAATCTGCTTGTGTTTCACCTGGAAACCCAACAATAAAGTTTGAGCGAATGCCTGCCTCTGGCGACAAGGCGCGGATTTGGGAGATTAAATGTAAGAATTTCTCGGAATCTCCGAAGCGACGCATTCGGCGCAAAATAGTTGGGCTGGTGTGTTGAAAAGAGAGATCAAAGTAGGGAGCAATTTTTTCGGTCTCAATCATTGCCTGCAATAAAGAAGGTCGCATTTCAGCAGGTTGAAGGTAGGAAAGTCTGACCCGTTCTATACCTTCAATAGCCGCAAATTCCGGAAGAATCTTCTCCATCAGTTTTAAGTCACCCAGATCTTTACCGTAAGAAGTTGTATTTTCACTAACCAAGAAGATTTCGCTCACTCCATTTTGAGCAAGCCATCTGCCTTCCTCAATGATTTCAGTTGGTTTGCGCGAGATAAATGAGCCGCGAAAATATGGAATAGCGCAGAAAGAGCAACGACGATCACATCCTGATGCGATCTTTAGTGGCGCCCAAGGTGCATCGCCCAGGCGCTTGCGAAATAACGAGCCACCTGCACCGAGTGATGATGCATAAGATTCATTGATCGCTTCTTGGCGCGCTGCTGGTCGATCAGCAGGAGCGATTGGCAAAAGTGAGCGACGATCGCGCGGCACATGCGGTGTGTGTGCATTTCCTGAAACTATAGATTGCAAGCGTGCAGAAATATCTTGGTAATCATCAAAACCTAAAATGCCATCAGCTTCTGGAAGCGCCTTAGCTAACTCTTGGCCGTAACGCTCTGCCATACATCCCACAGCCACGACTGCCCGAGTTTTACCGTGTCCCTTTAGCGAATTAGCCTCTAAAAGAGCATCAATTGAATCTTTCTTCGCTGATTCAATAAATCCGCAAGTGTTTACGACTGCAACTTCTGCTGCTTCAACATCTGAAACTAAAGTCCATCCATCGGCAGCAAGACGACCTGCTAATTCTTCAGAGTCGACTTCATTGCGGGCACAGCCCATGGTGACAATTGCAACGGTCCGACTCATTTGTCAGATGGTACAGCGTTGCCGGCTACTTAGATCTGAAAGTCTTACGAATCTCTTGGTTACGCGCACCGAGTGGGGCTATTTCTTCGCCGTTTAAGGTTAAATCAAGATCTCCGGCATTACTCAAATAAACACTGATCGAATTTGGTGCGCTAAAGCTCTTTGATTCTCCTTGGAACAAGGGACCCTTATATAAATTCTTTCCACCAACGACAACATCTATATTTGAATTACCGCGAGTCGCTGAGATTGTTAGAGACAATTTACCTGAAGCCGAAGTCACAACTTCACTGCTTTGAGACGGTGATGCTTCCACTGAAGGAGCGCTCGAAGGAGTCGTGGACGGTGTTGGACTGGAAAGACTAGTGGGGGTAACGGTAGTTTCAGAATTCGAAATAATTATCCGGCCGCCCGCAATTACCACTAATACGACTATTGAGGCGATCGCTAAAGACTTCCAAGAAATTGTTTTTCGCTCAGTTGGAATCTTAGTCACACTATTTTCAACCAACATATCGTGAATTTTGCGAACCTCTGTTGAGTGTTCACTGTTATACAAGTCGATCAGGGTTTGCGAATCGACTGAAATAATTGCCGCAATATTTCGCAAGTGACCGCGGGCATAAGTATCTCCTCCACAATGGATGAAATTATCATTTTCGATTTCTCTTAATAATCCAGCGCGAAGACTCGTGCGCTCTGAAAGCTCGTCAATGCTAAGGCCTGCGCTTTCGCGCGCACCTTGCAGAAATTCACCCAGAGACATTTATATTCGCCGTCCTAAAATTGTAGAAAATGGATAAGTAAAGTCTAGAGCGCCCATCACCCTATGGATAGCGATACGGGTGATGGAGGTGAAATATCACCCCAGGGACTAGTCCCCTATTCGGTTAACAGATGATGAATTTAGTAATCACGCAAAGTTGCAAGCACGGAATCGAGTTCATCTGGCTTAACCATCACGGTTCGCGCCTTTGAACCTTCTGATGGTCCGACGATTCCGCGAGATTCCATTAGATCCATCAGCCGTCCCGCTTTAGCAAAACCAACTCGCAATTTTCTTTGCAACATAGATGTCGATCCAAATTGCGTTCCAACGACAAGTTCAATTGCTTGCAAAAGTAAATCTAGGTCATCGCCGATATCTTTATCGACCAATTTATTTGTTTGTGGCGCCACAGTGACATCTTCGCGATAACGTGGTGATAACTGCTTCTTAACGTGGTTTGTTACCGCTTCGATCTCCCGTTCAGAAACGTATGCGCCTTGAATACGAATAGCGCGTGATGCACCCATTGGAATAAACAAACCATCGCCTTGTCCAACAAGTTTTTCAGCACCTGGGCTGTCTAAAATAACGCGACTGTCAGCAAGTGAGCTTGTTGCAAAGGAGAGACGAGATGGAACGTTGGCTTTAATCAAACCTGTAACCACATCTACTGATGGTCTTTGCGTTGCTAGTACTAAGTGAATACCAGCAGAGCGGGCCAGCTGGGTGATTCTTACAACAGCCTCTTCCACTTCACGCGCGGCGATCATCATCAAATCAGCAAGCTCGTCAATGATTACCAAGAGATACGGATAAGGCTCAACTACGCGATCACTTCCTGGAGGTGCAATCACCTTTCCAGCACGTACTGCTTTGTTGAAATCATCGATATGCCTAAAGCCAAATGTGGAAAGATCTTCATATCGCAGATCCATTTCGCGAACCACCCAAGTAAGTGCATCAGCGGCTTTCTTGGGGTTTGTAATAATCGGCGTTATTAAATGAGGAATTCCTTCATAGGCGGTTAGCTCCACGCGCTTTGGATCAATCAGAACTAAGCGCACATCATCTGGAGTCGCACGCATTAAAATAGAGGTAATCATTGCGTTGATCATTGAGGATTTACCGGCACCGGTTGCACCCGCGACAAGTAAATGAGGCATTTTCGCCAAGTTTGCACAAACGAAATTTCCTTCTACATCTTTACCAAGGGCAACCAACATTGGGTGGTGGTCTTGGCCGGCCACAGTTGAGCGCATAACATCGCCTAAAGCCACAATTTCACGATCTGCATTTGGGATTTCAATTCCTACGGCAGATTTTCCTGGGATTGGTGAAAGTATTCGCACATCGCTGCTGGCGACTGCGTATGAAATATTTTTAGCAAGTGCGGTGATTCGTTCAACTTTGACAGCATTTCCGAGCTCAACTTCATAACGTGTAACAGTTGGCCCGCGCATAAATCCGGTTACTTGGGCATCGATTTCAAATTGGGCAAATACTTCAGTGAGGGCAGCAACCACAGTGTCATTCGCCTTTGACTTCGCCTTCGCCGCAGGACCAGTGCGCAGTAAATCGTGTGGTGGCAGCGTGTAATGAGAGTCTGCGGTCAGAAGCAGTTGCTCTGGTCGTTTCGCTGTTGCTGGCGGTGATGAACTCGGCAGCGGAGTTTGAACGTGATGCGGGACTTCTACCGTGAACTCTTCATCAAACTCTTCTTCATCTAAATCTTCTTCAGCCACTTCATCCGCATGATGATTCCAGGCAACAACCGGGGTTTCAAAGGGCGGCGTATCTGTTATTTCAAATTCAGATTCTTCACGCTGTGGGCGCTTAGACCAGAGCCAGATAAAGGTATTTTTGAACCGAATTGCTACTGATGAAAGCGGAGTTGCCGTTGTTACTAAAGCGCCAAAAACAAATAGCGTAATTAAGAATGGGTAAGCCAGCATTGAAGTCATCAGCCGTTCCAACGGCATTGACACTGCGTAACCCAACCAGCCTCCTCCAGATCGCATCGCAGTAGTGCCTGTTGGATTTATAGCACCGAGGGAGCCATTAAAGAGATGGGCTAGGCCGGCTGCGCTAAATATCATTGTTACGATTCCGACGACGATTCGTGATGTTGCTTTGTGATCATCAGGTGCGCGAAATAAGCGAAAAGCAAAATAAATGATTACAAGCGGTGCCAAGAAGCCGATAGATCCAAAAGCGCCATAAATCACCGCGTAAAGATTGCGACCAACAAAATTATCTGCAGCGAACCAGGTTCCGGCAAAAGCGGCGAGTGCCAAAATCAGCAAAAGGAAGGCGAGGCCATCTCGATGATGAGCCGGATCTAAATCTCGCGCACCGCGAGCCAGAAAACGGATGGTTGAACCAACCGCTTTTGCCAAAGATTTCCAGAGGCCATTGACCGCGCGACCAATTATTGAGAGGGCTGACTTACCAGCCCTGCGCGAGGAAGTACTTTTTTTCTTGGCCACACCTTTAATCTTACTGGCTAGACCTCTATTACTACGGGAACAATCATTGGGCGTCGGCGATGTTTTCCACCAACCCAACTGCCTATTGTCCGACGAACCACTTGGGAAAGTTGATGTGTTCCATTTACGCCATCAGCAACTGCGCGTTGCAGCGCCTTTTCAATCTGTCCCTTTACTTCATCAAAGAGCGCTTCATCTTCATTAAATCCTCGCGCATGAATATCAGGTCCAGCGACTATCTTGCCGCTCTGTGATTCGATTACTACGACAACTGAAATAAAACCTTCTTCACCCAATATTCTGCGATCTTTTAGCGATGATTCGGTGATGTCACCAATGCTCTGTCCATCGACATAAACAAATCCACAAGGTACTGAACCGGCGACCGATGCTTCGTGATCAACCAAATCCACAACGATGCCATTTTCGATAACAAAGGCGTTCTCACGCGGAACTCCGGCTTGAATCGCTAATTCAGCATTCGCTTTTAAGTGGCGCCATTCACCGTGAACCGGCAAGGCATATTTTGGTTTGACGATGTTGTAGCAATACAACAATTCACCGGCGGCAGCGTGGCCAGATACGTGAACCATGGCATTGGCTTTATGAACTACTTTGGCGCCAAAACGAGTGAGTTCATTGATTACACGAAATACTGAATTCTCATTTCCGGGAATTAACGACGATGCCAGAATCACTGTGTCGCCTTCACCGACTCTAATCTGATGATCGCCATTTGCCATACGAGAAAGCGCCGCCATCGGTTCACCTTGTGAGCCAGTACAAATTAATACGACTCTATCGTCGTAGTTATCTAATTCTTTGGCATCAACAACGATGCCCGCTGGAATATTTAGATAACCCATATCTGCAGCGATCTTCATATTTCGCACCATGGAACGGCCGATAAAGACGACTTTGCGATTGTGTACCGCCGCCGTGTCAATAACTTGCTGCACTCGGTGAACGTGAGAAGAAAATGATGCGACGATCACTCGTTTCTTCGTCGCTGCAATTGCCCGATTTAGCGCTGGAATTATCTCGCGCTCAGATGGAGTAAATCCTGGGACATCGGCGTTGGTGGAATCGACTAAAAATAAATCAACACCTTCATCACCTAATCGAGCAAAGGTGCGCAGATCGGTAATACGACCATCTAGCGGAAGTTGATCCATCTTGAAGTCGCCAGTGTGCAGGACTGTGCCGGCTTTTGTGTGAATTGCAATTGCTAGCGCATCTGGAATCGAGTGATTTACGGCGACAAATTCAACTTCAAATGGACCAATATCTTCGCGCATTCCTTCTTTAACTTCTCGAGTCAGCGGAGAGATGCGATGTTCTTTGAGCTTTGCTGAAACTAACGCCAGCGTTAGCGCTGAACCGTAGATCGCAATATCTCCGCGTTCGCGCAGCAAGTAAGGTGTTGCACCGATGTGGTCTTCGTGGCCGTGCGTTAAAACCAGGCCGATGACATCATCTAAACGATCTCTGATGTAGCTAAAGTCAGGCAAGATTAAATCAATACCTGGTTGGTTCTCTTCTGGAAAAAGTACTCCACAATCCACGATTAACAACTTGCCATTTGTTTCAAAGACGGTCATGTTGCGACCAATTTCAGCTAAACCGCCAAGTGCCACAATACGCAAGCCACCCGCAACTAATTTGCTGGGCGTACCAAGGTCAGGATGTGGGTGGGTCATAAATTTTTATACTGCGACGCCGCCGGCGATTAGATCTTTACGCAATTGCGTGATCTGCTCTTCGGTTGCATCGACGAGAGGAAGTCTTGTATAGCCGCCAGGTAGCCCCATCATATTTAGCGCGGCCTTGGTAAGGATCGCACCTTGGGTGCGGAATGTGCCGGTAAAGACAGGTAGTAATTTTTGATGAATTTCTAGTGCACGTGCTGCGTTGCCTGCAAACCAAGAGTTCAGCATCTCTTTGAGATCTTTACCTACAGTGTGGCCACATACCGAAACCATGCCGACGGCCCCGACTGAGAGAAGTGGCAAGTTAAGGATGTCATCACCTGAGTAAACGGGAATTCCACAACGCTTAATTACCCAAGAAGTTGATGCGACATTTCCTTTCGCATCTTTTAAAGCCACGATCTGTGGGTGGTTATAGAGCTCAATAATTGTGTCAGGCTCAATTTCAATTCCACAGCGACCAGGAATGTCATACATCATTAATGGAAGATCGGTTGCGTTGGCGATCGCCTTGAAGTGAGCCACAACGCCGGCTTGAGGAGGTTTGTTGTAATAAGGAGTAACAACAAGCAATCCATCTGCGCCGGCTTTTTCGGTGCGCTTGGCTTGATTAATTGAATAGTCAGTTTCATTATCTCCTGCGCCTGAAACCACAAATATCTTTGGCCCAACCACGCCCTTTACAACGCGGATGATCTCCTCTTTTTCAGAAGATTTGGTTGTAGGTGCTTCGCCAGTTGTTCCGTTTACAGCGATTCCATCGTGACCATTTGCAACGAGATGTGCGGCTAACTTTTCTACGCCAGGCCAATCGATTTTTCCATCTTTATCAAATGGCGTCACCATTGCGGTGAGCATACGTCCGAATGGCGCCTCGATTGTCATAGGTGAAACCTACCGTTTTAGGGTGCGATCCGTCCAGATTTCTCAAAGGCTCCGTAGGTAAGTGGCATTAATTTTGCAAATTCGGCTTCCATTTTCTCGGCCACCATCTCAATTTCACGTTGTGGATAGCTAGGAAAATGTGAGCCTTCGCGCGCTGTGCGAAGAGAAAGAAAGTTCATCAACGCGCGTGCATTCATAGACACATACATTGATGAATAAGTCGCAACTGGCAAAACTACGCGAGCAACTTCACGGGCGACTCCAGCATCGAGCATCTTTTTATAACTATCGTATGCAACTAAATACGCTTGCTTCATTGCAGAAATTGAAACATCAAACTGCTCTTTTGTTCCATCTTCAAATGTATATGCGCCTGTTTTGCCAACTTGAACTAATTTGCGCTCTTTCGATGGAATATAGAAAACTGGATTTAATTCTCGGTAGCGTCCGGATTCTTCGTTATAAGAAGCAATGCGGTGGCGCATAAATTCGCGGAAAACAAAGATTGGTGCGCTAACGAAAAATGTCATTGAGGTGTGCTCAAATGGAGACCCATGGCGTTCGCGTGCTAAGTAATTAATTAGCCCAGCTGAGCGCGCAGGATCTTCCCCAATCTCATCAAGTGACTGTTCACCCGCAGTTGAAACGCGAGCTGCCCAAATTACATCGGCATCGCTGGCGCTGGATTTAACGAGTTCAACTGTGACATCGTCGCGAAAAACAACTTCTTGGCTCATGGGCGTCACCTTATATATAAGGCGTTACCTCCTTGAGGATATATAAGGCAGAATGCTCCCGTGTCTAGAGTGAACCGCACCACCGCCGCCCAATCTTTGAGCGTATCTCTAACTGTTGGCGCCTATGGAATTGCTTTTGGGGCCGCCTCGGTTGCCGCTGGCTTCTCGGTTTTGCAGAGTTGCTTACTATCACTCTTAACTTTTACGGGCGCATCACAATTTGCAGTCGTTGGCGTTCTCGGTGCAGGCGGCAGCGCGCTAAGTGGAATTGCAACTGCATCTTTATTGGGCGTACGAAATACCTTGTATGGCCTAAGGATGGCACCAGTTTTAAATGTAAAAGGTTTGCGTCGAATATTTGCCGCGCAAATAACCATCGATGAATCAACGGGAGTCGCCCTTTCTCAAGAACATTTAGGTGTGAAGCAAGCGCGGCAAGGTTTCTGGTTAACCGGAATCGGTGTCTTTATATTTTGGAATATCTTTACCTTGGCAGGTGCGTTAGGTGCACAAGCAATGGGTAATCCAGCAGCGTGGGGACTCGATGCTGCAGTACCAGCAGCATTTTTGGGACTGCTTTGGCCGCGCTTAATTAGTAAGACTGATCGCACCGTTGCGGTAGCCGCTTGCGCACTGGCGCTAGCGATGACTCCTTACTTTGTTCCTGGGGTGCCAATTATTTCAACAGCCTTGCTAGCGGTCTTCTTTGGATTGCGAGCAAATTTATGGAGATAAATTTGGTGGATCCATTTTGGCTAGCAGTTATAGGAACAAGCCTTCTAGCCTTTCTTTTAAAATACCTGGGACATAGCGTTCCGAAGCGCTGGCTATCTCATCCGCGAATATTGAAAATAAACTCCTTAATTCCGATCGCCCTTTTGAGCGCGCTAGTAGCCGTTCAAGCCTTTACTAAAGATTCGCGCTTGATCGCAGATCAGCGGATGGCGGGTGTGGGTGTGGCAATTGTTGCGCTTATTCTGCGCGCACCTTTTCCGGTGGTTGTGCTTTCAGCGGCCGCAACATCAGCGGCGCTATTTAATATCCAATAATTAAATTATAGCCAGAGCTTGCAACTTCGCCTTTAGATCATTATCTGAAGGTTCAGTTAAGTGAGTTCCATCTGAAAATACGATTACTGGGATTGACTGCGCTCCCCCGTTGATCTCCATTACCTTCGCAGCAGCCGATACATCTTTTTCTACATCAATATGATTTACCTGCACATCGAGTTCTTCAAGCAAACGCTTTGAACGACGGCAATCTCCGCACCAGTCTGCGCCGTACATTGTGATATCTGCTTTAGCCATTTACGATCCCCTTACATAAATTTCTCTAGGCCGTGAGTCAGCCCAGGATTTGAAATAACTTTACGGATGCCAAGTAAAACCCCTGGCATAAAACCGGCGCGATCTAGTGAATCGTGGCGAATAGTGAGCGTCTCACCGAGTCCACCAAGTAAAACTTCTTGATGTGCAACCAATCCGCGCAGGCGAATCGAGTGCACTGGAATATCGCCGACCTTGCCACCGCGCGCCGCAGGAATACCGGAATTAGTGGCATCTGGTGCTGCAGAAAGCCTTGCATCTTTACGGGCTTGGGTCATTAACTCCGCAGTTCGTGCTGCTGTTCCAGATGGCGCATCCACCTTATCTGGGTGATGCAATTCAATAATTTCAGCAGATTCGAAGTACTTCGCTGCTTTTGTCGCAAACTCCATCATCAAGACTGCGCCAATTGCAAAGTTTGGGGCGATTAAAACGCCGACCTTGGGATTTGCTTTGACCAACGCTTGTAATTTAGCAACTCGCACTTCATCAAAACCTGTAGTGCCAACAACTGCGTTAATTCCATTTGAGATTAAAAATTCAAGATTTGCCATTACTGAATCAGGCGTGGTGAAATCAACAACAACTTGGGCGCCTTTTGATAACAATTGATCTAAAGAATCACCAAGATCAAGGGCGGCTACCAACTCAAGGTCTTTTGCTTCAGTGACAGCTTTGACTACTTCTGCTCCCATGCGCCCACGAGCGCCAAGTACGCCGACTTTAATCATGACCGCAACACCTTCTCAAACTTAGCCTCGTTTTTAAATGGACCAACAAGAGCAAGGGTAGGCGATTTGGTGAGATATTCGCT
>Ga0209442_1001065_pt1 | contig 15733 bp, 14 predicted proteins | sample LauGreSBDMM110DD_2_FD_187565 | JGI IMG/M metagenome (GOLD analysis project Ga0209442, IMG submission 187565) | Freshwater lake microbial communities from Lake Michigan, USA - Sp13.BD.MM110.DD (SPAdes) (version 2) | ecosystem: Environmental > Aquatic > Freshwater > Lake | place: Lake Michigan...
AAATCACCGGCTCGCCAACCTAATTGGCGATACAGAGAGGTGGTATGAATGGCAGGATAGTGCACGCCTGAGCCTATACCTGCTTCTTTTAATGAACGTATTAATGCAGGTCGTTGAGATGCTAGTTCTTGCGGTAACAACACTTGAAACATATGCCAGTTACTTTGCTCGAAATCAGCCGGCGGCAAAATAAAATCAGTCAGGGCTAGTCGCTGAAAATACAGTCCTGCTAATTCAGCGCGACGCTGATTATTCGCATCGAGATGATGTAACTGACCTAAACCTATGGCAGCACCAATATCGGTGAGATTCGCTTTACCACCTAATAGATCACAATCATAGGTACCGTCAGCATCACGCGTAATGCCTTGCAAGCGTAGCTTTTCAAATAATTGCGCTTCTGCTTCATCATGCATCACCAAACATCCGCCTTCACCCGTGGTCATGTTTTTATTCGGATGAAAACTCATCGCCACTAAATCACCAGCAGCGCCGATTTCTACTCCATGCCAATTTGCACCTTGCGATTGGGCTGCATCTTCAATCACACGCAAACCATGTGACCATGCAATTTCATACAACCTATCTCTGTCTACTGGCAATCCTGCTAGATCAACAGGAATAATCGCACGTGTCTTAGATGTGATCGCAGACTCTATTAATTCCAGATCAATTAAACGCGTGATGGGATCAATATCAACAAATACAGGTGTCGCACCTACAGCAAGAATCACATTCGCTGTTGCAACCCATGAAAGCGAAGTCGTAATCACTTCATCACCCTGACCTACACCTGCAATGCGTAAAGCAAACTCAAGTGCTGCAGTGGCTGAATTAACCAATCTCACTGGACGGCCACCTGCACGTGCTGATAAGGCTGCTTCCAACTCTTTACATTTTGGACCTGTGGTCAACCAACCCGAACGCAATACCGCACCCACAGCAGCGATCGTGCTTTCATCTACTGAGGGGCGCGTAAAAGGAAGGAATTCCATAAGTTTTCTAAGCTTGATTAAGAACGTGCAATGATGATCACGCCAACAATAATGACCCCGATACCTACTAAACGTTGTACACCCACTGCTTCACCAAATAACCACCATGCCAGTAAAGCATTCACGATATAACCTATAGAAAGCATGGGATAAGCAATACTAACTTCCACACGTGACAACGCCATGATCCATACCACCACACTCACGACATAACATGAGAGTCCAGCTAAAATTCCGGGGTTAGTCGCTAACTGTGTCGCTACGGGTAAAGCCTGCGCTGCGGTAAACTCAAAGTGCCCAAACTGACGCACTCCTGCTTTAAGAAAAAGTTGTGCCATTGCGTTAAGCAAGACGCCAAATAAAACTAATCCAAATTCTGCGAGCTTCATGGCTTGACCACCACAATACGTCGACTATCTTGATAGAGCATTTTCATAGGCAATTTTTTTTCAGTCATCTCGTTATAGCTACCAGCATCCATCATCGCAACCGCACTAGGAGCAGCTTGCCAACGATCGATGAATGCATTCTTAGAAGGTATCCATCGCTCAGGTTCTGCATTTTTACCAAATTCAAATTCTCCTGCCACATCTACTAACCATACTGTGCGACGCAAGTAATAAGGAAAAGTGTGATCATAAGCACCGACAGAAAAAACCTGTGTCTCCGGTTTGATTTCTGATGTGATTTTCTCCACGATCGTCTTACTTCCTTTGATCTGACCAAAGCCGTCATACCCGAAGGTTGCAACCGAAAACGCTATGATACTCGCCATTGCCAGCCCTCTGACTGCAAACAAAGTTTGATGCTTATGCAAGGCACGCCAAGCAAAGCCTGCGCCCATGAGCAAAATCAAACCTGCGAGTGAAAGACAAAGTGCGAGTTGCTGCACTACTTGTGGCGATAAATCACCCACATGAAATAAATGTCGCAATGGATAAATCACACTTAGCAGCAAACCGAATAAGACCGGCACAGCGAGATGTTTTTTTAGCGCTAGAGCTGAATAGTTAGCGAGTAAAGGTGCGATCAATAATCCCAATGCAGGGAAGATGGGCAAAATATATGAAGGCAGTTTAGAACCTGAAACACTAAAAAATACAAAGATAAATCCGCACCACACAACTAAAAATCGTTTGGGATTGAATGCAGAGTTTTTATCATCATCGGAATCAGTTTTTCGCCATCCAGCGATTAACATCACAAATAGCAATGAAGTCCAAGGCAGCAATCCTATTAATACATCTGGAATGAAAAACCAGAGCGGACCTTCATGCTGATGGGTCGTAGTGAGAAAACGTTCTACATGCTCATGAATAAAAAAGAATTGTGCAAATTCAGGATTACGAACAGAGACTAAATAAAACCATGGTGCAGCAAGTAATAAAAATATACTCAAGCCACTGATCCATTGCATACGCAACCATGGTTTGAGATCTCGATTGATGACGCTGTAAAAGAACAAACTCGCACCGGGAATAAGTAAGCCGATTAAACCTTTAGATAAAGTGGCTCCAGCCATAGCCGCCCAACAAGCACGCATCCACCATGCTTGTTGATGCGACTCTTTTACATCTTGAGCGAGTAAAAAACAGCATAGTGAGAGCGCTAGAAAAAAAGACACGCCCATGTCTAATGTAAGGAAATGGCTGTTAGTGAACATCCACGCACAACTCACTGTCACTAGCGCAGCATATTCTCCTGCTTCACTACCCCATAAACGTCTGGCAGTAAACCACACTGAAATCACAGTCAGAAAGCCTGTCAATCCCGGCCACAAGCGTGCAGTGAAATCATTAAAACCGAATAACCCAAAACCAATCGCACTCGCCCAATACTGCAAAGGCGGTTTTTCGAAATACAGCAAGCCATTTAAACGCGGTGTGATCCAATCTCCGGTTTGCAGCATTTCCATTGCAATATCTGCATAACGACCTTCATCGGTGCTAATGAGATCTCTCAAGCTCAAAGCAAAAAACCAAATGAAGACCATCAGCGCCCAATACATTAGAGAACTGTAATTTAAGAGAGGTAAATTTGTTTTGAAGTGAGTGAGTTTTGACATGCTGCTCAAATTGACGCTGATGACAACCAGACGATGGCAATAATGGCACCGCAGCGCCATGCGAAAACGGGTTACGCCTTGTGAGCATAACCCGTTAATTTTACTAACTTTTTACTGGTGCGGCTGGCAGGAATCGAACCCACGACCCCTTGGTTCGTAGCCAAGTACTCTATCCAGCTGAGCTACAGCCGCGAAGAACGAAATTATAGCACTTGCATAACAGCTTAGGAAAGCCCAATACTTGTCTTAACGCTTACGATGATAAAGATCTTGGCCAGCTTCATTGATTTGCTGACGTAAGGCCTTTCTTTCTTCAGGCGATAATTTGGATTGTTTACGCGCGTTTTCGTCTTGAGCAGGCTTATTATCCGGATTAGGTCGCGCATTCTTGTCTTGTTCGCTACGCTCTGAGGTGGCACGCTCAGAACGCTGACCTGCAGGAGGATCTGCCCGCCCAAGAGCCATCCCGCCTAACAGCAGCGTAATCATAAAGACTCTGAATAATGCGAATTTCATATCAAATTAATTAACAAGCAAGTATTACCGACTATCGAATTGATCAGTACAGTGTAATGTGTCTGGAGACTCAGGGCGGATTATATTAGCGCCAGAGATTGTAAACAATTGTAAGGAATTTGCTGACTAACTTGCGCTAAGCAAGAAGGAAGTTACCATAGAGCCATGAACTCGACAAACCACACCTCCTCTATCCCCTCCAAACGTGCGCCTGGCACACAGGCTCGCATCTTGGTCGTTGACGATGATTCACGTCTCAGAGATCTCTTAAAACGCTTTCTCAATGAGCAAGGCTATGCAGTCACTATCGCAGGCAATGCAGTAGAAATGAATCGTTTCTGGATACGCGAGCGCTATGATTTACTCGTCTTAGATTTAATGCTGCCGGGTGAAGATGGACTCTCTATCTGTCAAAGATTGCGTGGCGGTGGTGACGACACACCCATCATTATGCTGACCGCAAAAGGTGAAGATGTAGACCGTATTAAGGGACTTGAGCTGGGTGCTGATGATTATTTGCCCAAGCCTTTTAATCCACGTGAATTATTAGCGCGTATCTCCGCAGTCTTGCGCAGAGTAGCAGCCGATGAAGCGCCAGGCGCACCCTCTGAACATGAAGAAACCTATCTCTTTGGTGAATTTGAATTCAACTTAGGTAAACGCGCACTGACTAAAAATGGTGAACCCATCACACTCACTACAGGTGAATATTCCGTTCTCAAAGTGTTAGCACGTCACGCAAAACAACCACTCTCGCGAGAAAAATTAATGGAGTTAGCGCGTGGTCGTGAATATGAAGTGTTTGATCGCAGTCTGGATGTACAAATCTCGCGCTTACGCAAGATGATAGAACCTGATCCTGCTGTTCCTCGTTATATACAGACTGTCTGGGGTCTGGGTTACGTCTTTATTCCCGATGGCCACTGAAATTCAATTCAACGACAATCGTCCATTACATAGTTGGATCAAGAGCGACTTATTCTGGCGCACCTTTGTACTGCTCGCATTTTTAATTGGCGTCAGTATGGCAGCGTGGTTCCTGAGTTTTCGTATCGTAGAACGAACACCACGCGGTCAACAAATTGCAGCGCAAATTTCATCTATAGTCACCATCACACGTGCAGCAATTTTGCACTCTGCGCCTACATTACGTCGCGAACTCTTACTTGATTTAGCAGATGATCAAGGGATTCGTGTTTATCCTCGTGAAGAATCTGATGTCACTGAGCCTTTACCCAACCGACCAGTGATTACCGTTATCGAAGAAAAAGTACGCGCTCAACTAGGACCTAACACGCAATTCGTCGGCTCAGTAAATAGCATCCGTGGCTTCTGGGTCAGCTTCATGATTGATGATGATGATTACTGGCTCATGCTAGATAGTGATCGTTTAGAGTTAGCTTCTGGTATTCAATGGTTGGGATGGATTACCTTCACACTCGTCTTATCTTTGTTAGGTGCTTTATTTATTAGTGGACTGATCAATCAACCACTGGCACGTTTATCACTTGCGGCTCGCACCATTGCAGCCGGATTAAAGCCCCTGCCCTTACCTGAAGAGGGTCCCGTTGAGATTCGTGACACGAACATCAGCTTTAATCAAATGGCTCGCGATCTAGAAAGAATTGAAGCCGATCGCACATTGATATTAGCGGGTATCTCACATGATTTACGCACACCGATTGCACGCATGCTGTTAGAAGTTGAAATGGCAAAGCTGACTGACGAAGCACGGTCTGGCATGCAATCAGATTTAGCACAGATGGAATCCATCATTGCGCAATTTTTAGATTACGCTAAACCACCTGAGCAACAATATTATGCTGAATTTGATTTAACTGCCTTATTAAAAAATACGGCAAGCGAAGCAGCTAGACGCGCCGACATACGCATCAACTCTGAGATTGCTGAGAGTTTAATCACTACCGGCAATCCTACTGAAATTTCTCGTATGTTGAATAACTTAATAGAGAATGCACGGCGCTATGGCAAAACAGCCAATCATCAATATGCAGAACTGAATTTACGTAGTCACATCACAGCTGGACAAATATTGATTGAGTTAACAGATAACGGAACTGGCTTACCTGAAGATCAATTCAATTATCTTTTACAACCCTTTACGCGTTTGGATGCAGCGCGTAGTCAGGCAAGTGGCGCAGGGCTTGGTCTTGCGATTGTGAGCCGCATCATACAAAGACATCAAGGCAAACTAGAACTAAGCAATCATCACCCTACTGGATTAGCAGTGAAAATGTGGCTATCTGGACGCAGCTTAAGTTAAACACAATTAACCATAAAAAAATGCGACACTTAGTGTCGCATTTTTTTGATCACTACTAACAAAGTATTAGCTGAGATCTTTTAAAAGCGCTGATAACGTATCTGCAGGTAGTTCTTCTACATGTGCAGGATAATTTGGATGATCACATCCCACCATCATTTGCGCACCATTCTTTAACGCCGACTTCATCGGTGCAGTTAATTCAAAACGCACAAAATGCACTGCTGAAGTTTTTTCTTCCGTTTCTCTCTCGAGATCTTCATCCGCAATCGCATACACACGCGGCTGACCTTCAACTTGAATAAACAGTTTATCTTCTACACCAATTAACTTAGACAAAGCAACACGACGCTCAGCGACATTGCCATATTCAATCAACATGGTGGCTTTGAAGTTGCTTCCCTCAGGGCATAAGGGATTGTATGCATCGAGCTCAGACTGTATACCTTCATCTTCAAAGATTTTTTCTATACGCAGCATTTCTTGCACTTGATAGCGCAAAGTCAATTCATCTTCAAATAACAAAGAAATATGGTTACCGAGATGTACGGTACGAATTTTCTTATGCTCGATGATTTGCTTACGCATCTCAGGTCTAGCTTTGTGATAAGCCTCTAAGCTCATCAGAGAATCACGGGAAATAATCATAGTGTCTTCCTTAATAAAAATTAAATACCGTAAGCCTTACGTAGCAGAGTCAGTGGATGAGCCATTTCAGCATGCGCCAACCCTGCTTCTTCCATACCCTGTTCGATATGATGTCCTGCCAACTGACAATCTGAAGAAATATAGCGCGGCTCATCATTGGCCATCGCTTTGAAAACAGGCTTACCAATTTTCATAGAAACTGCATGAAATTCTTTTTTCACACCAAAGGTACCTGCATGACCAGAACAACGCTCAACTACATTGAGTTTGGTATCTGGCACCAACTGCAACATCTCGGCAGTTTTGCGTCCTACATTTTGCACACGTGAGTGACAAGGAATGTGGTACGACACATGACCTAAAGATTCAGAGAAATCAGTCTTTAGCAATCCATCACGATTACGAACCACAAAATATTCAAACGGATCCCACATTGCTTTCTTCACAATTTGTGTGTCTGCACATTGTGGGAACATCAGTGGAAGTTCTTGTTTGTACATCAATGTACAAGAAGGTACGGGCGTGAGAATCGCATAACCTTCTTTCGCTAATTTAGCCAAATGCGGAATATTGATTTCTTTTTTCTCTGCTACACCTTCTAAATCACCTTGCTCAAGTTTAGGCATGCCACAGCAGGCTTCTTTATCGACCATCACATAAGGAATTTCATTGTGATCAAGAATAGCTAGCAAATCATGGCCTATGCCAGGCTCGTTGTAATTCACGTAGCAAGTCGAATAAATCGCTACTTTGCCGGGTGTGTTCTTGCCATCTTTTACAGGATGCGGTTTAGATTTTGCAGCGCCTGAACGAAACTTCGTTGTTGCAAACTCAGGTAGCCACGCTTTTTTATCTACACCTAAAGCACTCTCCATCATGCCACGCACTACACTGGATTTATTCACTGCATTCACAGTTTGCGTCACCACTGGAATACCAGCCAACATGCCTAAGCCATCGGTGTTAGATAAAAATTTATCGCGTACTGACACTTCACCTTTTTTAAACTTCACTGCTTTGGCACGCAACATCAAGTGCGGGAAATCTAAATTCCATTCATGCGGTGGTGTGTAAGGGCATTTCGTCATGTAGCACAGATCGCACAAATAACACTGATCTACTACCTTGATGTAATCCTTCTTATCTACGCCATCCATTTCCATGGTGGGTGATTCATCCACTAAATCAAACAACGTAGGGAAAGAACCGCATAGCGACACACAACGACGGCATCCATGGCAAATATCGAAGACACGCTCCATCTCTTTATTGAGCGATTCTTCGTTATAAAAATCCTCGCTGACCCAATCTAAAGGATGACGGGTTGGAGCTTCAAGATTACCTTCGCGAGCAGCCATGTTACTTGTCCTGAATGAGTGAAATGAAAAGAGGGAGTTGTAGTCAATGTACTTAGCTAAATCAGTAAGCAAGCACACTCACCACAACTCTCCCCCGCAAGCGGGGAAGAGTGTGCAAAAAAAGAATTAGTCAACTAATACGTCTAAAGCTTTTTGATAGCGATTAGCGTGTGAGCGCTCTGCCTTAGCTAAAGTTTCAAACCAGTCAGCGATTTCTTCAAAGCCTTCTTCGCGTGCAGTTTTAGCCATGCCTGGGTACATGTCAGTGTACTCATGTGTTTCACCAGCTACCGCAGCCATCAAGTTTTGACGTGCTGAACCAATTGGAAGACCAGTTGCTGGATCACCTACTTGCTCGAGATACTCGAGGTGACCGTGTGCATGGCCAGTTTCGCCTTCAGCAGTTGAACGGAACAATGCTGCAACATCATTTTGACCTTCGATGTCCGCTTTGTTCGCGAAGTATAAATAACGACGATTTGCTTGAGATTCGCCTGCAAATGCGTCTTTCAGATTGGCTTCAGTCTTTGAGCCTTTTAATTTCGACATGGTGATCTCCTAATAAATCAAGACGAGAAAACGAGGCGTAAACCTCGTAATACGAGCAGTCAACAAACCAATGCGACTGAAAAGCGACTAGCGAGTAGCCGTTTCAGGCTGGATTGTGGGGGATGGGAGGGAAAATCTCAAATTGTCATTCTCAATCTAGTCGATTAAGAAAAACAATGAAGAAATTGTTAAATTAAGAGATTAGCTATCTAACTTGCAATATTCTGGAAATAATTTCGAATTAGGACAGTTGAATAAAATTATCAAATTCATCATTTATCGCCGAAAAATCAGTGCTATTACTTGTGCAGCCATACCTTCTTGACGCCCTTCCCAACCTAACTTTTCATTGGTCTTGGCTTTGAGATTAATCTGCTCGGCAGTGATGTCACAATCAGCAGCAATATTTGCCACCATGTGCGCCAAGTGCGGCGCCATTTTTGGCGCTTCCGCAATAATCGTTGCATCGATATTGCCAATTTCATAACCCGCATGCCTCACATGTTGTGCGGTCTCAGACAGAAGCAAACGCGAATTAATACCTGCATAACGCGCATCTGTATCTGGGAAATGCTTGCCTATGTCACCTAAGCCTGCAGCTCCGAGCAAAGCATCGGTTATTGCATGCAACAGTAAATCTGCATCGGAATGACCAAGTAAGCCTATGTGATAAGGAATGGTTACACCACCAATAATGAGTGGACGTCCAGGAACTAAAGCATGGCAGTCATACCCTTGTCCTACTCTATAAGGTGGCAATGATGATGTTTTGCTACTCATGACAATCCTTGATCTTTAAAAATCAACTCAGCTAATAATAAATCTTGAGGCAAGGTGACTTTGAAATTACGTGCACTACCCTCAACTAACTTTGGTCTATGTCCCATTGCTTCGATGGCACTTGCTTCATCAGTTACTTGCTGTGCTTGTTGTAATGCTTGTAGCAACTGCGTATATCGAAACATCTGTGGTGTCTGTGCTGACCACAATGCCGATCGCTCTACCGTCATCTCAGAGCGACCATGACCGTCACTACGTTTAATCGTATCCACCATAGGTAAAGCTAACAAACCACCTACAGCATCATCCTTTACAAAAGCAATCAGCTTGTCGAGCAAATCATGCGTCAAACCAGGACGCGCAGCATCATGCACAAGTATCCAATCGTCATCTTCAGTTTCAGAACTAATCGCTAACAATCCATTGGTGACAGAGTCCTGCCGTGCCGCTCCTCCGCATTTTAAAATTGTTGTACGTGGCATTACAGGCAAATCACTGATATACGCATCATTCGCACTCACCACTACATAGGTATGTGAAATCAAGGATGAAGAAGAAAATGTTTCCATCACATGCTGCAACATAGGCTTACCTGCTAGCTGCGCATATTGCTTAGGCATGGAAGTGCCCATGCGCTCACCAACACCGGCAGCAGGAATCAAAGCGATATATCGAGGCACACTCATGCAGTACAACTCATAGAAAAGTGGGATGCGTTCTCACATCAAATTAGTCCAACACAAGACAATTCAGAGACGAGCAAGGAGAACTCATGAGAACTAATTTATAATCTTATCTTACTTTATCACTGTCACAGCGGACAAAAGCAGCCTTGATTGGCATTGAGAGGCCTAAAGCGGCCTTATACAAGTATTTGCCACATCCGTAGATGACAGTGCTGTGTCAGCACACCATGTCCTTTGATCCAAAACGCTTACTTCCCAAAGCTGGAACCCGATTTGTTCTGCCCGCCTTACATGGCGCAGCGGATGCCTATGTCTTGGCTGAAGCAGCACGCGCTATCAAAGCGAACAACAATATGCTGGTCGTGGTGGTGGCAAACGCGATTGATGCACAAAGACTGCTGATTGAAATGCAGTGGTTTGGTAGTAGTGATGAACAAGTGCTGCGCTGTCATCAATTACCCGATTGGGAAACACTGCCCTATGATGCGTTTTCTCCGCATCAGGATTTAGTTTCTGAACGTTTAGCAACGCTGCATGAAGTGCAACATGCACAGTGTGATGTCTTAATCGTTCCTGCTACCACCGCTTTATTGCGCATGGGGCCACCCTCTTTCCTCGCTGCTTACACTTTCTTTTTTAAACAAGGTGAAAAGCTTGATGAAGCCAAACTTAAATCGCAATTAACTTTAGCTGGTTACTCGCATGTGACACAAGTCATGTCACCTGGAGAATATTCAGTACGTGGTGGTTTAATCGATCTCTTCCCTATGGGTTCAGCGCTGCCTTATCGACTCGATTTATTTGGCGACACCATAGAAACCATACGTACCTTTGATGCCGATACCCAGCGCTCACTGTATCCAGTTCGAGAAGTTCGCTTATTACCAGGGCGTGAGTTCCCTATGGATGAAGCAGCACGCAGCGCATTTCGTGGACGCTGGCGTGAAGTGTTTGAAGGTGATCCATCGAAAACGAATATATATCGCGACATAGGTAGTGGGATTGCATCCGCAGGTATTGAATATTATCTACCGCTGTTTTTTGAAAACACTGCGACCTTATTTGATTACATACCCAAAGATGCCACCTTTGCTTTAGTCGGCGATATCGATAGCACCATACAACGTTTCTGGTCTGATACACGTTCACGTTATGGATTTTTAAAATCAGATCGTGAACGACCTTTATTACCGCCAGAATCTATCTTTCTCAATGATGAAGATTTTTTCACCTTGGCCAAACCCTTTGGTCGTTGGATCATTCATGATAAAGATGCAGCCTCTTCCTTATCCACACCCTTACCCAACATCACAGTTAATCGACGTGCGGATGATCCACTAATTAATTTACGTGCCTATCTGACGCAAACTGATAAGCGCGTCATGATTTGTGCAGAGTCAAATGGACGACGCGAAACGCTGCAACAGTATTTTCATGAATACCATCTGTCCTTACCAGTAGCGGATAGCCTACAAGACTTCATCGCCTCCGATGAAAAACTCATGCTGTGCGTAGCACCGTTGCATGAAGGTTGTCAGCTCTTGGATGAACTCGCCAACATTGCCTTCGTCACAGAGAACGAGCTCTATGCTGGCACTGTTCGTCGCACTGGACGACGCAAACAAGAAGGTGTGACGCAAGTTGAATCCATGGTGCGCGATCTCTCCGAGTTAAAAATCGGTGATCCAGTTGTACACATGAATCATGGCATAGGCCGCTACCACGGATTAATCAGTATGGACATGGGTGAAGGTGAAACAGAATTTTTACATCTTGAATATGCAAAAGAAGCACAACTTTATGTACCAGTTTCACAACTCCATGTGATATCACGCTATTCGGGTGCTTCACCAGATGACGCTCCCTTGCATGCACTCGGTTCAGGCATATGGGAAAAAGCAAAACGTCGCGCTGCAGAGCAAGTGCGTGACACTGCGGCTGAATTACTCAATCTGTATGCACGAAGAGCTCTACGACAAGGTCATGCATTTGAATATTCTGCACATGATTATGAAGCCTTTGCAGAGAGCTTTGGATTTGAAGAAACCATAGACCAACAGGCTGCGATTACTAATGTCATTAGTGACATGACATCCGGTCGTCCTATGGATAGACTAATTTGTGGTGATGTCGGTTTTGGTAAAACAGAAGTCGCTTTACGTGCTGCATTTGTCGCGGTTATGGGTGGCAAACAAGTCGCTATCTTAGCGCCCACTACTCTACTCGCAGAACAACATGCTCAAACTTTTGCAGATCGCTTTGCAGACTGGCCTGTAAAAATTGCTGAACTCTCCCGCTTTAGAAGCGGTAAAGAAATCACACTCGCATTAAAAGGCATGTCAGAAGGCACGCTCGATATTGTGATCGGCACCCATAAATTACTGTCACCAGATATAAAATTTTCACGCTTAGGTTTAGTCATCATCGATGAAGAACATCGCTTTGGAGTGCGCCAAAAAGAAGCACTTAAAGCGTTGCGTGCAGAAGTTGATGTTTTAACCCTCACAGCCACACCGATACCACGCACATTAGGTATGGCACTCGAAGGTTTACGTGATTTCTCCATCATTGCGACGGCTCCACAAAAACGACTCGCAATTAAAACCTTTGTACGTAGTGAATCAGAATCTGTCATACGTGAAGCTTGTTTACGTGAATTAAAACGTGGTGGTCAAATTTATTTTCTCCACAATGAAGTAGAGACCATTGAAAACCGACGTGCGAAATTAGAAGAACTCTTGCCGGAAGCCCGTATCGCGATTGCACATGGACAGATGCATGAACGCGATCTAGAAAAAGTCATGCGTGATTTTGTAGCGCAACGTTTTAATGTGCTGCTCTGTACCACCATTATTGAAACCGGCATTGACGTGCCGAGTGCGAACACCATCATCATGCATAGAGCTGATCGTTTTGGTTTAGCGCAGCTCCATCAATTGCGAGGACGCGTAGGACGTTCGCATCATCAGGCTTATGCTTATCTACTCGTACATGATGTACATGGTCTCACCAAGCAAGCGCAACGCAGACTCGATGCAATTCAGCAAATGGAAGAATTAGGCAGTGGCTTTTATCTCGCAATGCATGATTTAGAAATTCGTGGCGCCGGTGAAGTGCTAGGTGATAATCAATCTGGGGAAATGACAGAGATAGGCTTTCAACTCTATTCCGATATGTTGAATGCCGCTGTTAAATCACTCAAGAGTGGTAAAGAGCCAGATCTGGCAGCACCACTCATCACCACTACAGAAATTAATTTACATGTACCCGCTTTATTACCTGCAGATTTTTGTGGTGACGTACATGAAAGACTCTCTATCTATAAACGCTTAGCCAATTGTGAACTACAAGACAGTATTAGCGACTTACAAGAAGAATTAATCGATCGATTCGGCAAATTGCCCGATGCTGTTAAAGCCTTGATAGAAACACATAGACTACGCATCTCTGCTAAAGAAGTTGGCATTATTAAAATTGAAGCGCACAGTGAAGCCTTAGTCATGCAGTTTGAACCTAAGCCACCCATTGATCCTATGCGCATCATCGATCTCATACAAAAAAATCGTCACATTAAACTCTCAGGACAAGATAAATTGCGACTCACCGCCACCATGCCTGACCTTGCTGCCCGTGTGACACAAATCAAAACAACGATACGTGCGTTAGCAGCGTAAATTACAGAAAATTATGAAGCTTATTTTGCAAGGCTTAACAGTCCAACCAGAGGACGTACAAAAAATTGCGGATCTCGTATCGGCACAATCGATTACGACATTGAGTAAAAAAGTAGTGCGTTGCGATGGTGTCTCAACTTCAGCAGCAGTACTCTCAGAAGTAGCAACGCTTTGTCTGCAATCGGGATTAGATTACAGCTTCATGCAGGAAGATAAAAAACTCTCTGACTTTAAGCTCTTAGTCATGGACATGGACTCCACCCTCATTACCATTGAATGCATCGATGAAATCGCAGATATACATGGCTTAAAAAATGAAGTAGCCGCCATTACTGAAGCAGCCATGCGCGGGGAATTAGATTTCCGTGAAAGCTTGACCCAGCGTGTAGCGCTACTCAAAGGACTAGAAGCCTCAGCACTACAGCAAGTGTTTGATGAAAGACTCTTACTCTCTTTAGGTGCCAATGAATTATTAGCTGGCGCACAAGCTGCAGGCTTAAGAACCGTCTTAGTCTCAGGTGGATTTACTTTTTTCACTGACAGACTGCGTCAACAACTCACCTTTGATCTTGCTCGCGCTAATGAACTTGAAATCAAAGATGACAAACTTACTGGCCGTGTCATAGGCCCTATTATTGATGCAAGCGAAAAACGTCACACAGTAGAAATTCAAGCACAAGCACTAGGAGTACCGACTTCAGCTGCGATTGTGATGGGTGATGGCGCGAATGATTTAGAGATGATGTCTGTCGCAGGATTGTCCGTCGCGTTTCGCGCCAAACCGATAGTGCGTGCTCAAGCTGATGTAGCACTGAATTTTGTGGGCTTAGATGGTGTCTTATTTATGTTTGAATAGGTAATATGCATCAAGAATAAGAAGTTAAATTATTACTTAATCTTTTTATAGCCCAATGCACCAGCTTCATTCATGCATCGAGTGTATTCACTTACTGCACCAACGCTTACCAACGTATGGTCATTTGTTAGATAGCAATATCGCGACTCTCCCTTTTCATTCTTTAAAAGAGTCTCTGTATGCGTTGTACATGCAGCAAGCATCATTGAAATCATCAAAAGAAATAAAGTAGCAAATTTTTTCATATTATTTTCCAATCGCAGATAAATTAAAATTAATATAAAATTTTTCACACACTAAAAATTAAAACATATTTTTATGAAAGCAAAAAATCAGATACAAATTTAATTTTTTTCATCTTGATTTTTCTGAGCCTCTGCATTTTTTTCTAAATTTTTTTCTTTATCTCTCAATGCTTTAGAAGCCATGCGAGAAATCTTTTTTGTTGCTTCGATTGCTTTTTCACCCTCTAATACTTCACGTTTAATTACTTCATTTTTTAGTACGTCAGCGATTTGTTCTGAATCAATTTTTACATCAGGCGTAATCCTTCGAAGCTCTCGCCTAATTGCATCTAAAACCACATCTGTTTGAAGAATTGCGCCGACAAAAAATCTTGAGAGAGCTTGTTTTTTTGTGTGATATTCACCCAACGCTGATTTTTGCCAACCTTCTTTGCAAAGAAGATATAAAGTTTCGATATCTTTATCAGAGCGACTGCTCAAATTTGTCGCATCAAATTCAAGTACTAATTCTTGCTCAATAGGCTTAGCAAACACAAGATGGTAAACACGCCATACAACTCCATTTGTCAATAAGACCCAATCAACACCTTGGTTGGCTGCGTAGTCCACCGCTTGTTTTACATATTGCTCTTTAAGCTCAAGTCCAATTGCTTTGGCTTCAATAAGAGTTTCGAGATTGTTATCTAATTTAATAGCCAAATCACAATAAGTACCTCTTATTGAAAATTCTGATGTAATTTCAGCATATTTATCATAGCCAAAAATATCAGAAAGCATATCTTTGATAATTGTTACGGTGTCAGCTTCACCTAGGTCACGCGATTTAGCTGAAGAGAGAATTGGTTGGTATTTTTTAATGCCTACAGCTATACGTTCTGAAATTCGCTTTGGTACAGTTGCCATCAAAATCTCCACAATTTGTAACTATTGATCGAGGTTATGCGATTGCGAAAAAATTAATCAACTATCAAAGATACTAATTCTCAGAAATAAAAAATATCATCATTATTTATATTGCTTAATTGAAAATCTAGATAGATTTAATTCAACAAGCGCAATGCCTGCTCCAGATCCGCA
>Ga0209442_1001074_pt1 | contig 15645 bp, 14 predicted proteins | sample LauGreSBDMM110DD_2_FD_187565 | JGI IMG/M metagenome (GOLD analysis project Ga0209442, IMG submission 187565) | Freshwater lake microbial communities from Lake Michigan, USA - Sp13.BD.MM110.DD (SPAdes) (version 2) | ecosystem: Environmental > Aquatic > Freshwater > Lake | place: Lake Michigan...
TCAACAAGTTGGCCAACCGCAGGAATGAGGGCAAATAAACCCAAGAAATATTGGGCGTGACTTCCCAAAATTCAAACACCCAGAGGTTGGCCAAGTGAGCAGACATGTAAACCAAAGAGCCGACCAGCATGAGAGCGGTTTTCTCCACGGAGATCGAATAAAAACGGGTGATTAGCATCCCATAATTATCTGAGCGATGAGACACGTGTCAACAACATGCGTCAGCGCTTGCTATGGACAAAGCATCGGAAATGTTTGGTGCGAAAAAGCAACTCTTGCCAGGTTTGGACGGGTGATGTTTTGACCCCAAAGCCATGCGGAGACGCATGCTGGCGGGCAACGATGGTGCTACAATATAACAGATGGCCCGGTAGCTCAGTCGGTAGAGCAGAGGATTGAAAATCCTTGTGTCGGTGGTTCGATTCCGCCCCAGGCCACCAAGCTTTACATTGTTTGCCGCCCACAAAAAATGGAGCAACACAGTAGGTCTGGACTTTTAAGTCCGCGGTAGCATTCCCCTAGGTAGTTTCGCGTTTGACATGGCTAGATTAACTAGCGCCATCGACTCAAATAGTGATTGCCCAATGTAGCGTGGCAATAACAATATTAACTCATAGATTTGGCGACAAAGTGAGATGATGTGTGAGTGAATCGCTCGCCATGCAAAATAGCTGCATTACTACCGAGATGAGCTCACATAATTGAGATGGATAATATAATCGAATCTGTCTAGCGCAGTTCTAGAATGTATTGCTCATATGAACTCGATTTGAAAATAACGAAAAATATCGAAACCGTGATTGATAAGCTAATAATAATGGGTGTTTAATGAAAACCATTTCAATTATCGTTCCTTGTTATAATGAGGAAGACAATATAGAAAATTTCTATCTGGAAATATCTAAAGTATTGAACCAAAACGCCGGATATCTTTTTGAGGTCATCTACATAGAAGATGGTAGCAATGACAATACATTGCAAATATTGAAAGAGGTCGTCGCGAGAGATAGTAGATTTAAAGTGATAGAGCTTTCAAGAAATTTTGGGAAAGAGGCTGCCATTACGGCTGGAATTGATCATTCCAGCGGAGATGCAGTGATACCCATCGATTGTGATTTACAGGATCCGCCAGAATTAATCGCAGGAATGATTGAGAGATGGGAGAAGGGGGCGGAAGTCGTTCTGGCGAAAAGGGTAGATAGAAGTGAAGATACCATATTTAAAAGAAAGTCAGCAGAATTTTTTTATAAAGTACACAATAAATTAGCAAACATTAATATACCAGATAATGTCGGAGATTTTCGTTTGATGGATAAGATGGTTGTCGAATCAATCAATGAATTAAGGGAGAGGCAAAGATTTATGAAGGGTATCTTTGCTTGGGTCGGTTTTAAAACAGAAACAATTGAATATGTAAGAGCGAGTAGGCGAGAGGGTGATTCAAAATTTAGTGGATGGAAGTTGTGGAACTTGGCGCTCGAAGGATTTACCAGTTTTAGCACCATCCCACTACGGTTATGGACATACATAGGAGGGCTTGGTGCAATTGTTTCCGTGCTATATGCTTTGTTTATATCAATAAGAACTATGGTGTATGGCGTAGATGTTCCTGGATATGCGTCATTAATTGTGATATTTTTATTTATAAGTAGTTTGCAAATGTTAAGTGTAGGGGTGCTAGGGGAATATATTGGAAGAATATACATGGAGACGAAAAGTAGACCGATATATGTAATAAGAAAAAGACATGGAGTATCAAAGTGAATCCATTGGCATACGATGAGATGAATGAGGTTGAAAGAGATCATTGGTGGTATGTTGGAAGAAGAGGGATATTGAGTAAAATAATATCACACATGAAATTGGAAAAAGATTGCAAGATACTGGAAATAGGGTGTGGAACGGGTGGCAATCTTTGCATGTTGGGTTCATATGGAAATTTAACTGCTGTTGATATGAGTTCAAATGCAGTTAAAATGGCGAAAAGAAAAAATCAAAAAAATACAGATATATACGAAGGAAGCCTTCCGAATGCAATGCCGACTTTTGGCGATAAATTTGATTTAATATGCCTGTTTGACGTTTTGGAGCATATCGAAATGCATCAAGAGGCGTTGAAAAAAATTAAAACATACTTGAAAGATGATGGGAGAGTTATCTTAACTGTTCCTGCTTATCCGTGGCTATATGGAAAACATGATGAACACCTACACCACAAAAGACGTTATTACAAAAAAGAACTATTAGACTTGGTCTTAAGTTCTGGTTACGAAGTAAAGCAAATTACACACTTTAATACACTGCTATTCCCAATAGCATTAGTAGTTCGATTATATGAAAAATACATACAGCGTGAAGAAAAGATAAAGAATTTGAAAAAAATGAATGTATTAACTAATAAAATCTTAAGTCAAATATTTAAAAGTGAATGGATTGCGATTAAAAAGGTAAGCCTTCCTTATGGTTTATCTTTGATGTGCGTGATTAGTAAGATTTAGATGAAATATGCGAGAATTTCAAAATTCATACTTGCGGGTGGTTTTACTACAGGGATCCATTTGGGTATTGTGGTACTTTTAATGAGTTTTAAAGTGTGTGGAATTGAGATTGCGAATGGAGTTGCGTACCTGGTTTCAACAATATTTAATTTGTCGGTAAATACGGCTTGGAGTTTTAGGCAAGAATTAACTGGAAAAATCATTCAACGCTATATTGTCGTATCTGCAATAGGATTGTTATTGGCCATGTTGGTAGCATATTTTAACGATATATATGGAAATCATTATTTGATTGGTATAGCGATGGTTGTGTGCATATGCCCAGTAGTAACGTATATGATGCATGTAAACTATACCTATAAATGATTATTAGATAGTGGAAAAAGTAAAATAATTCTAGTGAAACTCGATGAGTCATAAGCTAATATCAAATGAGCAGATAGTAGTCATATGTCTATTTCTATCACCGCTTCTTTTTTACGGGTACACGGCAGATGATCGACAGCATGTGTTGCAGCATATTTTGCAAATTGAAAGAGGATTATGGAGTAGCTTAGAATTAATTTATAACGATGTATCAAGTATGCAAAGATTTTTCCCATTGCATATTGTATTATATAGCACATTTTTTAAAATATTTGATTATGATAATGCATGGATATACCATGGGATACAAATTTTATTAAATATTCTGGCTTATAAATCTTTTGGAAGGTGGATCCAGAGTTACTTTAATATAAAAATTGAAGGAACGATGTTGTTGATATTCTTGACGACAATCCAGTTTCGAGTAACCTACAGTGATCCAATTGTGTCGTATTTTGGATTAATGCAAATATTGGCAATTGCTCAATTTGAGGGGATGATATATTTAAAGCGATATCTTAATGAGGATAATAAATTAAGTGGGATTAAATGGTTAATTACTTTAATGTCCCAATTATTGTTATATGAGATGACTGTATTTATGGTGCCAGTAACTGTTTATTATTTATATGAAAATCATAAACTGAATCATAGAAAATGCCTCATAGCATGTGCAAGTGGCGTAACGATGCTAGCAATATATTTAGCTATGTATGTTTATATTAAAAATCTAAACCAGGAAATTTATTCAGGCACGAGCCTAAGTTTGTCCATCGAAAATATAATTGGCACAACAATAATAGAGGCGTTTGGATCATTGCCTTTGACGTACGTGGGCTACATAGCATCACAAAAAATGGATATAAATGGGATGATAGTTTGGGGAATTTATGTTGTTTTTATGGGAGCTGTAACAATCTCAATTATGAAAAGCGAAAGAATAATGGAGGGACGCTCAAACGATTTTCGATTAGTGAAGTACGGAGCATTGATCTGGATTTGTTCTGCATTTTCAATAGCTCTCTCAGAAAGATACCAAAAGGAGTTGGAGTTTGGATTGACATATCTGGTCAGCTACATGCAAAACTTTGGATATGTTATGGTGGTGTATTATCTGATTCGCCGATATGAAGTTGGAAAGATACTAGTAGGATTTTGTATATTAACATTTGTTTTCAACGTGATGGTTTTGCATCAAAGTAATAAAATCGATGGGGCCAAAAGAGTTGCGATGGAGGTGTTAACGGATAAAAATATCAATATAAACTTTAATTACACAACGCTGATACTCAATGAAAAAATAATGCAAGATGAGGAAAAATTTCAAAAAAGTATTGGAAATAATATAAAAGAAATAGTTTATATAAAAGTAAATGAGTTAGATCGAACGAATATGGATTTAAAAAAAGATAATATTGGTATCGCTATCGTACGAACTGAAAGGTATGGAAAAGCGTCAATGATCGTCGGAAGTTATGACTTAGAAAATAGTACGATTAATGATGCAAATGTATTCACAAGAAATCTAAATGTAGCAAAAGAAGCAAGCATTAAATATAAGGGATTATTGAGAGAAATAAAGACCAAGGAAAATGGTGCAATGTATATGGTGAATCTAAGTGAACCAGTTAAAATAGATGGCGCTATAAAAGGCGAATACAGATGAAGATAAATATATCAATCATCATGGCAACACTTAACTCGGAAAAATTTGTTCAACAGGCTATAGAAAGTATAATAGACCAAGGAATTGAAGCATTAGAAATAATAGTTGTGGATGGGGGATCTAAAGACAGAACCGTAGAAATAATTAATGAATTTAATAGTGATAAAATAAAAATAATTCAAGGTAAGGATTCTGGCATAGCAGAGGCTTGGAACAAAGGAGTGAACATTGCAAGAGGTGAATTGATAGGGATGTTAAATTCAGATGATTTCTATGGAATCAATGTGCTTAAAAAAGTAATAGTAGAAATTGGAGGTTCGCGAGTGCCAATCATTGGATATGGAAATGTAACAATGATTGATGACTCAGGAAATATTTTTAAGCAGGTCATCGGTAAAAAAAGATCTAAAATAGGACTTTTAAATGGATTTGGATTCATGCATACATCAGTGATTATTAACCGACAAGCATATGATCTGATTGGTCCTTTTAATGAAAAAATAAGAGTAGCTATTGACACCGATTGGTTATTAAGATGTATTTTCCATAAAATTAAATTTCAGAAAATATCAAATCACGTATACATGCGCACAGGGGGAATGTCGGAAATCAATAAATATACTGGAATGGGTGAATATGCCGATGCTTTATTGAGGAATGGGTATAGCGAAAATCATATGGTATTATTTTATATATTCAGAGCGTTAGGACATCTATTTAAAATATTGAAATTCAAATGAATACAAGCCAGAACGAGAAAAAAATATTTTTTTTGCTTACATCTGATGAACCTAATAATGTAATCTTGGGTCATGCATCATTCGCAAAGCAAGCAGGATTACAGCCAATATTTGTATTTCCGTTTAGAAAACAATCGCATGATTTAATAAGTTACAGTCAATATGAAGTCATAAGAATGAACTTTGTATTTTCAACAGATGGGATATATAAATATGTATTAAGCATGATTAAATATATTTATTACGCGACAAAAATAATAGAAAAAAGGAAAGGTAAAATATTGGCAGTAGATCTGACTGGGGTGATTGCTGCGGGAGTTATAAAACTTAAAGGAAATAAAATATTTGTATTGGTTAATGATAATTTTTCAGCGAGATATAAAATGCCGAGGGGTATTTTTTTACTAATAAGATGGATAGAGGGTAAGGCGTATGAAAAGATGGCGGAGGTGTGCATATTCCCTTCAAAAATCCGATATGAAATTCTTGGATCGCCTAAATTAAAAAAAATAGAATATCTACCTAATATATTGAATGATAATTATGTGCCACTTTGGGTCGGTAGTTCAAGTAACGATCTGAAGGTGATGCTTTGCGGTTGGTTGGTAAAAAGTAGAGGCCTTGGTATTTTGGAAGATATCATTTTAAATACGGACCAAAATGTAAAGTTCATATTGATGGGTTCTGGTGACGATCAATCAATACAGAGAGTAATTAAAAATGAAAAAGTACAATACTTTCGTCATGGCTCACGAAATGAAACATTACGTAGGATGAGTGAAATTGATATAAATTTAGCTTTATATGACCCAGATATTTTGATAAATAGATATGCGTTACCCCAGAAGATATACGACGCAATGATGATTGGATGCCCACTACTCGTAAATAGTGAAGTACAAATGTCAGAGGAATTGCGAGAAAAAGAATTGTGTTTTACTGCGAGTTATACTGATGCGAAAGAAATAGCTAAAATTTTAAATCAAATCGCTAAAAACAAAGAAATACTCAAGGAAATATCGAAGAAAATATTAAAATATAATGACGCAAATTTAAGTTATTCAAGTGTGACAAAAAAAGGTTTGGAAATATATACAATGCTCGCAAAGCAATGAAATCGAAAAAGATTCTTTTAATATTTGGGACTAGACCTGAGGCGATCAAGATGGCGCCTCTCTATCATGAACTAAAAAAAGAAGCAAATGAGTTGCAGGTATTTGCTTGCGTAACAGCGCAGCACAGGGAAATGCTCGACCAAGTATTAAAACACTTTAAAATAACTCCAGATATTGATCTAAACTTAATGAAAAGTGGACAGGACTTGTCTAGTTTAACATCATCGATACTTTTAAAGTTAAAAGGTGTATTTGATGAAATAAAACCAGACTTGATTTTGGTTCATGGTGATACGACAACATCTATGTCGGCAGCTTTGGCTGCATTCTATGCGGGAATAAAGGTGGGGCATGTTGAAGCTGGTTTAAGAACGCATAATATGCTATCTCCATTTCCAGAGGAATTTAATCGAGTAGTGACTTCCAAAATAGCAAATATCCATTTTTCACCAACTGAAACAGCCAGGAACAATTTAATCAAGGAAGGGATTCCGAAGGATGTGGTCTATGTGACAGGCAACACCGTCATTGATGCCTTGATGTGGACAAGTGAACAATTGGATTTTGAGTTGGAAAGAAAACTGAGAGTTGTTAAAGCATTGTCTGAAGAGCTGAGTTTTGAAATAGAAAAGACAAAGTTTATTTTAATTACGGGGCACAGGAGAGAAAATTATGGGGCTGGGTTTGTAAACATAACCAATGCGATATATGAATTAGCTAAAGGATATAAAAAAATGATGTTTGTGTATCCAGTTCATTTAAACCCCAAAGCACGAGTTTCCGCGTATGAGAAACTTCAAAATATCGAAAATATTTTCTTGATAAATCCATTGGACTATGAATCATTCATATATTTATTAAAATATTGTTTCTTGGTACTGACTGACAGTGGTGGAATTCAAGAGGAGGCACCTAGTTTTGGAAAACCAGTACTTTTGATGCGTGACTCAACAGAAAGGCCTGAGGCGGTAGATGCGGGCACTGTAAGTATCATTGGATCGAATCAAAGTAAAATTATAAATGCGGTGAGTGAATTAATTAATAATAATGAAACATACGAAAAAATGTCTTTGTCTATAAATCCTTATGGAAACGGAAATGCTAGCCGCAAAATTGTAAAATTAATTAAAGAATATTTAAAATAACTGTGAAAGTTCTGGTTGTTACTCAGTATTTTTGGCCTGAATCATTCCGGATAAATGATGTTGTTTCTTCATTGGTCGAAAATGGCATAGAAGTAGATGTATTAACGGGTAAACCAAACTATCCAGACGGCAAGATTTTCAATGGTTATAGAGTATGGAATTGTCAAATAGAGCATAAGTTTGGTTCCATTATATACAGAGTCCCATTAATTCCAAGGGGTAACAAGAGCAAGTTAAATCTCGCATTAAATTATTTTTCCTTTATTTTTTTTGGAATGATACAAGGCGGGTGGATGGTGCGAAAAAATAAATACGACTTGGTATTTGTTTATGGATTGTCGCCGATTTTACTTTCAATACCGGGAATATTTATATCTAAACTAAAAGGCGTACAAATAATTTTATGGGTACAGGATTTATGGCCAGAAAGCTTGGTCGCCACCAAAAGTATTCAAAATGGATTGTTGATAGCAATGGTTGGGCACATTGTTAAATGGATATATAAATCGATGGATTTGATATTAGTCCAATCACATGCTTTCATTGATGAAGTAAAAAAAATGACTATTGAAAAGGATATAAAATATTATCCCAATTCTGTTGATCCATCATTTTATAACTATTCGTTAAATAATCAAATCGATGTTGAAGAAGAGCAAAAAAATGATGACACCTTTAATGTTGTATTTGCGGGAAATGTAGGTATAGGTCAAGGAATTGATGTAATTATTGGTGCTGCCAAAATCCTATCCGCGATTGACAATATTAAATTCGTTATATATGGTAGCGGCAGTCGTTTAGAATGGCTGACAGAGCAAAAAAATCAATATAACCTTAAAGGGATCGTAATAAAGGGACGTCATCCAGTTGAAAGTATGCCGCAGCTATTGTCTAACGCCAGCGCATTATTGGTCACCTTAAGTGATGAGCCGATATTCGCAAAAACAATACCCAACAAAATACAAGCATACCTTGCTGTGGGGCGACCAATACTCGCATGTCTAAATGGTGAGGGGGCAAGGGTGGTTAATGAAGCGAAGGCTGGAATTGTAGTGTCTGCAGGTGACTCGAAAGGATTGTCTGAAGCTATTCTGAATTTATACCAATTGCCGAGAAGCGAAAGAGCCATTTATGGTAAAAATGGACGAGATTATTATGAAATAAATTTCAAGCACGAAAAGCTGATAGAAATATTGATTTCAGAATTTGAAAATATAATTAAAAAAAATTAAAATGAAAATATTGATTTTAGGTGCGAGTGGGATGATTGGAAGTGCAATGTTTCGAGTATTAGGAACATACAAAGACTTTAATGTTTGGGGATCAATCAGAAATAAAAATTTTCTTAAGATGTTTTCTCATCAAGAAGCAAAAAAAATTGTCTATGCAGAGGAGGTGTTGAAGACTAATATACTTACAAAATTATTGTTCGATTTAAAGCCGGAGGTAGTGATCAATTGCGTTGGACTTACGAAACACCACATTGGTTCTGATGATCCTCAAATTTCACTGCCCATTAACGCTTTGTTCCCTCACAAACTTGCAGACTTGAGTTCTTTGATTGGAGCCAAAGTCATTCATATCAGTACTGATTGTGTTTTTTCGGGAGAAGGTGGACAATATACTGAAGATGCGAAATTAGATGCAATAGATATGTATGGGAAATCAAAGTATTTAGGCGAATTAAACCGAGATAACACAGTTACATTGAGAACTTCTACAGTTGGTCATGAATATATGACTGAATATGGATTGTTGGAGTGGTTTCTGGCTCAAACGAAATCTTGCAAAGGTTATTCGAATGCATATTTTTCTGGTTTGACGAATACGGAATTTGCTAGGGTCTTAGCTGAGTATGTATTGCCTAACAAAGAAATGTTTGGAATTTATCATGTTGGTGGCGATGAAATTAACAAGTATGATTTATTGAAAATATTTTCAAATGTATACGGTATAAACATTAAAATCATCAAGGACGAATCATTTGAGATTAATAGATCTTTGAACTCAGAAAAATTTCATACAAAGACAAAATACAAGGCAAATAGCTGGGAAGATATGGTTTCTTCAATGTACCATCATAAATTATCCAACCGATATTGAGATTTAAATGTTCAAAAACAAAATACTTATGATTACCGGTGGGACTGGATCTTTCGGTCAAGCTGTTTTGAATCGATTTCTGGCTACTGATGTAGATGAAATTAGAATATTTAGCCGCGATGAAAAAAAACAAGAAGAAATGAGATTGAAATACAATAATAAAAAATTAAAATTTTACTTGGGTGACGTGAGATCACATGAAAGTCTATTGCACTCAACGAAGGGTGTTGATTATATTTTTCATGCGGCAGCATTGAAGCAGGTGCCATCATGTGAGTTTTATCCAATGGAGGCTTTCCGAACCAATGTCAATGGTACGGAAAACGTTATGAATGCTGCAACAGCCAATGGTGTTAAACGACTAATTATATTAAGTACAGACAAAGCAGTGTATCCAATCAATGCCATGGGAATATCAAAGGCCATGGCAGAAAAATTAATGACAGCAAAAGCTCGGTCACAAAATATAAATGAATCTATTCTTTGCGCGACAAGATACGGTAATGTCATGGCATCAAGGGGTTCAGTTATACCTTTGTTCGTGTCTCAAATTAAAAGTGGGAAATCGATTACAGTGACAGATCCCAACATGACAAGATTCCTTATGTCATTAGAAGAGTCGGTCAACTTGGTACTCCATGCCTTCGAACATGGCAATCAGGGGGATATATTTGTACAAAAATCTCCTGCCGCAACCGTCGCAGATCTTGCTCAATCTCTTAAGGAAATCTTTAATCATACGGGTTTGATCAATATTATTGGAACTCGGCATGGTGAAAAACTATACGAGTCATTGATATCAAGAGAAGAGATGTCCAAGGCTATCGACATGGGAAATTATTACCGAATACCGTCTGACAATCGCAGTCTCAATTACGATCAATATTTTAGTGAGGGCGAGGCTAAGCTTTCAGAGATGTATGATTACACATCACACAATACGAAAAGATTGAATGTGGGCGAAATTAAAAATCTTCTGTTAACACTGGATTATATTAAGGGAGAGTTAAATGCTTAAAGTCATGACTTTATTGGGGACTCGGCCTGAGTTAATTAAAATGAGTTGTGTGATTCGTGAATTTGATAAGTTCACAAATCATATATTGGTGCATACGGGCCAAAATTATGACTATGAACTGAACCAAATATTTTTTGATGATCTGCAAATAAGAAAACCAGATCATTTTTTAGGCGTGATTGGAAAGAATGCCGCACACAGTATTTCACAGGTTATAGAAAAATCGGATGATATTCTTGAGATAGAAAGTCCTGATGCGTTGTTGTTATACGGTGATACGAATTCATGTTTGGCAGTTATTGCCGCAAAAAGAAGAAAAATTCCTGTTTTTCATATGGAGGCAGGTAACCGTTGTTTTGATCAACGTGTTCCAGAGGAATTGAACCGTAAAGTACTGGATCATTTAAGTGATATTAATCTTGTATTGACAGAACACGCGAGACGTTACTTGATTGCGGAGGGTATAAGGCCTGAAACAATCATAAAAACTGGCTCGCATATGCATGAGGTGCTTGACCACTATAAGGCTCAAATAGATAGTTCCGATGCATTGCTCAAAATGAATTTGCAGTCAAGAAAATATATTGTTGTCAGCTCGCACCGCGAAGAGAATGTTGATTCAACTGACAATTTGAGTGATTTGATAGTTACTTTACAAGAGTTGGCGGCAAGATACGATGTACCTGTAATCGTTTCAACCCATCCGCGAACTCAAAAAAGATTGGATGCCATGAGTATTGGACCAATTGATTCAAGGATCAAATTTTTAAAGCCGTTTGGATTTTTTGACTATATAAAATTACAAATGGAGGCATTGTGCGTGGTTTCCGACAGTGGAACCATAACAGAGGAGGCTTCTTTGCTTAACTTGCCAGCAATCACGATAAGAAATACGCATGAAAGGCCAGAGGGTATGGATGTTGGTACTTTGATCATGGCGGGACTTAAGAAGGATCGTGTTCTTGAGGCTGTAAAAGTTATTATTGAGCAGCATGATTATTCAAAAAAAGTCATGAGCCCTGTGGGGGATTATGAAGCAATTAATGTTTCAAAAAAGATCTTGCGAATAGTTCTAAGTTATACGGACTATGTGAATAGAACCGTATGGCATAAAAGCCATTGAAATATCAAATCAGAATATAAAAGGTGCTGCTAAATTTAACGGCGTACTTCCCGCCACAACAAATAAAGCCCACTCCCCACCACCACGCAAGCCCCCAAAACAACAGCCGAGTCCGGCACATTGCCGAATATCAACCAACCTAGCGCAGACATATAAATGATTTGCTGATACAAAAAAGGGCCCAGAACCGCAGCCGATGCTCGGCGGTGAGCCAGTGTGACGCAGTAATGTCCCAGGCCACCGAGCAGGCCCGTCAGTGCGATCCAGCCCCAGGTGCTCCAGTGTTGTGGGGTTTGCCACTGCCAAATTCCAAATGGGGTGAGAACTACAGCAGCTACCGCTGCGGCCAACCATTGGGTTGCCTCTGCTGATTCGGTTTTTGCCATGTGGCGCGTCAACAAATTAAAACTGGCGTACAAAATCGCACTCATGATGGTAAGCAATATCGCCGGGTGAAAAGCGTGCGATCCCGGTCGGATGATGATGAGCACGCCCGCAAAACCGGCCAAGATTGCGATCCATCGGCGCGCATCGAGTTTTTCACCCAACCAAAGTGCGCTGAAAACAGCGATCAAGATGGGCACAGAAAACTGCATCGCCCCCGTTTCGGTCAATTGCAAATACTGCAATGCCCAAAAATTCAGCGCCGTCATGACGCACATCATGAGGCCGCGCAATAAGTGCAGACGTGGTCGTTGAACAGTCACCAAAAGCCGCCCGTGTTGCGGCCATAACAAGGCTGCCATGATCAGTACATGGGTGGCAAACCGCAGCCACACCACTTGCAGCACAGGGAGTTCTTGCACCAAGTGTTTGGCAAGCGCGTCTAAACATGCAAACATCAATGTGGTGAAGCTCACCAGTGCGATACCGATGCGCCGCTGCTCGGGGCTGTTGGGCATCATGGGCTTAACTGTCTTGTGCCGCTTGTAAAGCCGCTTTGGCCGCAAACTCGGCCCGCAGCGCACGCAGTTTGGCGCGTGGGTCTTCTTTGACGGTCGTGTCGTCCAAGCCCATTTCTGCGATGAAGCGGCTGGGCACAGCTACCACCATGTCGCGGCCCTTCTTGCGCTTGCGCGCCCAACTGACCGCCAAGGTGTGCTGGGCTCGGGTGATGCCCACATACATCAAGCGACGTTCCTCTTGCAGGTGAATCGCTTGTGATTCGGTCAAAACTCCCTCGACCACGGGCGTGTCTTGTCTGAAGGGCAACAAACCCTCGTTGACTCCCACCAACATGACGTGGGGCCACTCCAGGCCTTTTGCCGCATGCAATGTGGACAGGGTGACCACGTTTTGATCGGACTCGCGCTCGCTCAGTGTGGATAGCAATGAAATGGTTTGGGCCACCTCGAGCACGTTCTTGCGCTCGGACACCAAGCTCACACCCGCCGCGTCATCGATCACGCCGCCACAGCGCTGGGCCATCCATTCGCAAAAATCCAGCACATGGCCCCAGCGTGCAGCGGCCATTTTGTCGGTGTCTTCTTGGTCATGCAGGTGCTGCTCGTAGCCGATGTCTTTGAGCCAATCGATCAAAAAGCGTTGTGCGTCTTCAGCCCCTTCGGTGTGTCGAGCGCGGTACTGCAAGTCATTGATGCTGCGGCCAAACTCATGCAGCGATGCCACTGCCCTGGCGCTCAAGACACTGCCCAAGCTGTGGCTGAACAAAGCTTCAAACAGGCTCAGTTTGTATTGGTTGGCAAACTGACCCAGTTGTTGCAGGGTTTGGTGGCCTACACCGCGTTTGGGGGTGGTGATGGCGCGCACAAATGCCGGGTCGTCGTCGTTGTTGACCCACAAGCGCAACCAAGCGCACAGGTCCCTGATTTCAGCGCGGTCAAAAAAACTTTGACCGCCTGAAACTTTGTAGGGAATGCTGGCCTTTCGAAAAGCCTTTTCCAAAACGCGCGATTGGTGGTTGGCGCGGTACATCACACAAAAATCGCGCCACTCATGCGGTGAGCCTGTGCTGCTGGCGCCATCGGCCGCGCGCAGGGACTGAATGCGTGCCACCACGCGCTCGGCTTCGTGCTCTTCGTTGTCGGCGTCGACCACCCGCACAGGTTCACCTTCACCCAACTCACTGAACAAGGTTTTGGGAAAGAGCTTCGGATTGGGCCGAATCACATTGTTGGCAGCCCGCAAAATGGCGCGGCTGGAGCGGTAGTTTTGCTCTAACTTCACCACCCGCAAGCGGGGGAAGTCATCGGGCAGCCGCTTGAGGTTGTCCAGTGTGGCGCCGCGCCAGCCATAAATGGACTGGTCGTCGTCGCCCACAGCGGTCAGGCACTGGCGCTCACCAGCCAGCAATTTGAGCAACTCATACTGCGTGGCATTGGTGTCTTGGTATTCGTCCACCAACCAATGGCTGATCTGGTCTTGCCATTTGGAACGCACCTCGGCGTGGTTTTGCAGCAACTTGAGCGGCAGGCCAATCAAATCGTCAAAGTCCACGCTTTGGTAAGCACTTAATCGCTCTTCATAGCGGGCCATGATGCGGGCGGTGATGCGCTCGTTGTCATCTTGCGCTTGGGCTTCGGCCATGGCGGCATTCAGCCCCATGTTCTTCCACAAGCTGATGGCCCACTGCCATTGGCGTGCGGTGGCGGCATCGGTGGTACCCCCAGCGTCTTTGAGCAAACTGGTGACATCGTCGCTGTCCAAGATGCTGAACTGGGGCTTGAGACCCAAGGCAGCCCCGTCTTGCCGCAATATCCGCACGCCCAAAGCGTGAAAGGTGCATACCGTGACCTTTTGCGCTGCTTTGCCAATGAGCTTTTTCGCCCGCTCGCGCATTTCCGCAGCAGCTTTGTTGGTGAAGGTGATGGCGGCAATCGCACTGGGGTCCACACCGGACTGGATCAGCAGTGCCAGCTTGTGGGTGATGACGCGGGTTTTGCCAGACCCTGCACCAGCCAATACCAAGCAAGGGCCTTGCAAAATGTGGACGGCTTCGAGTTGGGCGTTGTTCAGGCCAGTTGACATGCAGATGACACGCGAGGGCAAAGCGCTTGATCATAGCCGGGCACAATGCCACCCATGGCAACTGTTTTGTGGGTCACCCTTCCTTTTTTTGCATTGGTGTTGGCCGGTTTTGTGGCGGTGCAGCTCAAATTTCTGAGCATGGAGGCCATTCCTGGGTTGAATAGCTTTGTCTTGTTTTTCGCGCTGCCGTGCTTGCTGTTTCGATTTGGTGCCAACACGCCCATTGCGCAATTGTTGGATGTGCCCTTGTTCATCACCTATGCGGCCTGTGGCGTGATCTTGGTTGCTTTTGTGGTGGCTTGCAGTTTGAATGATCGGATTCGCTGGAACGACGCATCCTTGGGTGCCCTGGTGGCCGCCTTCCCCAACACCGGTTTTTTGGGTGTGCCTTTGTTGGTGGCCTTGCTGGGCCCGAGCTCTGCCGGCCCAGCCATCGTGTCCATCATTGCCGATTTGTTGTTCACTTCGTCTTTGTGCATCGCTTTGTCGCGCATGGACAGCGCGGGCGAACACGGGTTTAGGCATGCGGCGGCCAACGCGCTCAAAGGGGTTTTGGCCAATCCCATGCCCTGGGCGGTGTGTTTGGGGGCGGTGTTTTCAGCCAACGAGTGGCGTTTGCCCGAGGCGGTGGACAAAACCTTGGGGCTGTTGGCTGACGCGGCGTCTCCAGTGGCTTTGTTCACCATTGGCGCTGTGCTGGCTCGTTCATATGCGCGGGCCCGCATGAGCCCACAAGCCGCCACCTTGATGCGCGACTATTTGCCCGTGGCGGGCGTCAAATTGGTGTTGCACCCCTTGCTCGTTTTGCTGGTGGGCACCACGGCCATTCAAATGGGTGTGCCCCTAGATCCTTTTGCACTGATGGTGGTCGTTTTGGTGGCCG
>Ga0209442_1001075_pt1 | contig 15642 bp, 13 predicted proteins | sample LauGreSBDMM110DD_2_FD_187565 | JGI IMG/M metagenome (GOLD analysis project Ga0209442, IMG submission 187565) | Freshwater lake microbial communities from Lake Michigan, USA - Sp13.BD.MM110.DD (SPAdes) (version 2) | ecosystem: Environmental > Aquatic > Freshwater > Lake | place: Lake Michigan...
GGGTGGGCGGCAGCCGTTGTGTGGAGCTGGAGTTACATCAGAGATGGCTCCAACTTCTAGGCCTGCTGCTTGCAATGAACGGATTGCAGTTTCGCGTCCGGAACCTGGTCCCTTTACGAAAACATCAACTTTCTTTAGGCCGTGTTCCTGCGCGCGACGAGCTGCTGCTTCTGCTGCAAGCTGTGCTGCGAATGGAGTCGACTTACGTGAGCCCTTGTAACCAACTTGGCCAGATGAAGCCCAAGAAATTACAGCGCCGGTTGGGTCGGTAATAGAGATGATGGTGTTGTTAAAAGTGCTCTTAATGAACGCCTTACCAACAGCAATGTTCTTCTTCTCTTTTTTACGAGTCTTGACTTTGCCCTTTGCAGGAGCAGCAGTCTTAGTCTTAGGAGCGGCCATTACTTAGTCACCTTCTTCTTACCTGCAATTGCTTTACGTGGACCCTTACGAGTACGAGCGTTTGTATGTGTGCGCTGACCACGTACAGGAAGTCCCTTGCGGTGACGAATACCTTGGTAGCTCTGAATTTCAACTTTACGACGAATGTCGCCAGCGATTTCGCGGCGAAGATCGCCCTCAATCTTGTAGTTAGCTTCGATGTATTCACGAAGCTGTGCGAGTTCTGATTCTTGCAAATCCTTAACGCGTGTATCTGGAGAAATCCCAGTTGCCGCGAGAGTTGCATGAGAACGAGTAAGACCCATTCCGAAGATATAGGTGAGTGCGATTTCCACGCGCTTTTCGCGCGGTAGATCGACACCAACAAGACGTGCCATTTAATCAACCGATCTGTAATCCGGAGGTCCTTCGCAGTGCTTCTCGATTTATATCGAGTCTCGGCCTACCGGTCCGAGAGTTCTAAGTAATTACTTACTTAGTTGCACCACGCGTACTTTTATTAAGTTTTAGAACTAATTCCTTAGCCCTGACGTTGCTTGTGACGAAGATTTTCGCAAATGACCATGACGCGACCCTTGCGGCGAATGACTTTGCACTTATCGCAAATCTTCTTAACGCTTGGATTAACCTTCATGTTCTTGCTCCAGTCTTTCGTTACTTGTAACGGTAAATAATTCGACCTCGAGTGAGGTCATAGGGACTAAGTTCTACGATCACACGATCACCAGGAAGGATGCGAATGTAGTTCTTTCGCATCTTGCCGCTGATGTGCGCAAGAATTTTGTGCCCATTAGTTAGTTCAACGCGAAACATTGCGTTAGGTAAAGCTTCTGCAACGGAACCTTCGATCTCGATGGCACCATCTTTGCTAGCCACTAATACCCACTTCTGTTTCAAATCGAACCCACGCCCGTTTGCGAGCGCGGTTGCACCCACCAAAAACCCTCAGGATTTTCGCCAGGCGCGAAGGTGCAGTCTAAAGCCACCCCCCTTATAAAGGGAAATTGGCCAAAGTGACCCTATTGGACCCCCTAGACACGCCCAATCTTTTGGACGAAAAGGACGCTTTAGCTCTGGAAATCCTCGCGGCGGACCCAAGTAACCAAGACCCAGAGCGAACAGACCAAGGTCACAATTAACGCTGGGAAGTAGATGATCTTGTCCACGAAAATGCCGATCGGTGGGCCACCTGGCATCAAGCCGCGAAGTGAGATTAATGAATAAGTAAGTGCCGCAGCCCAAGTAAGTGATGACAGCGTCGGTGGGCGACTGCCCGTAACAACCATATAAGTCATTATTGTTACTGAAACCATTGCGGTGATCATCAATAATAAAATGATTGTGACGAGTAATTTCGTTGAGTTCGAGCGCACCGCTTCAAAAACTGAAGAAGATTGGCCATTATTAAATTCTTCAATAGCAGTTTCAAATGACTTTGGATCATCCATTTTTACCGTTGTGAAGGCATCGTTCCAGAGGCCATGGACCATATGAATATCAAAAGTATCGATCTTCTTGGTGTAATCCAACGGCAAAATGTTTAGCGTTGCCTGATCTCCACTTTCTAGCGTTCCGATGGCGCTCATTGGAATTTCAAATCCATATTTATCTAGCGGGTACCAACCAACATCCGAACGCGCACCTGCACCAGGTTGTTCATCAATCTGAACATCAAAACCGCCAGTCGGAACATCTTTCTTAAAACTATAGGTATTGCTGCCGCCGTTGCTAGCACCAATCACAGAGTCAACAACCAAATCAACATCTTGACTTGGTACCCAACCACTCTTCAAGCGAAAGCCGACATCATCAGAATTTGGCCACGGCAGTACTCGAGCATTGGCCGTTCCCTCGAGTGGATTAACTCCGGTTATCTGCACCAAAAGCTCAAGGCGGTTATCCGAGCTCATTGAAATTAATTTGTCATCGATGGCAGTGGCATCATCGGCCGGGCTCTGCGAAATCATCACGACAATTCCAAGGTAAGCGACAGTAATAATAATGAAGGTCTGAAAGAAGCGAGTACGTAAAACTTTCACAATTTCCTCTATTTCTTCTTATAGCCAGATGGACACTTTGGCTTTACCGCAGTTACCTTTTTACTGGCCTTGCCCTTAATACAAGTAATTGTAGCCTTATTAGCCGAATCTTTTTGAGAAAGTTTTACTCTCAATGTTGGTGACGAAAATGTAAATCCGTATGCTCCAAGATGAATCCACTGCGCCTTCTGACTAACAACAACTGTTGCTACCTGATTTATGCCATCTTCAGATATAACGCTAACGGATGCGGATATTGGTGCTGATGAAAATTTGTACATACATCGTGCTAACTCAGCATTTAGTGTTAAATCGTAGCTACCTTTAAATATAGTACCGTCGGCTAGAAGATGTGGAGCGATCACCTTGTAATCAAGTGTTTGTGTCATTTGATTAAAAGTTGGTGGGCCCGAGATATAGCTGGTCGCATTTGTGGTGACAATTCCGGAGAGTTCATCTTCCTTTACCTGACAGCCATTAATTAGACCCCGTCCAATTGAGCTAATTAGCCACATTGTTGGAGCGGCAACCGCCTTATTTCTCAGAATTGGAATCCATATTGAGGTTTCTTTAATTCCTATCTCAGTTCTTTCGGGAGTCCTTAGCCACCCTTGTGGGAAGCCGACTCCACCATCACGTTTTTGGGCTGTCATAGAGTTATAAAAGCTTGTAAGAGCTTCTGGTGCTGAAGCCTTTGGTACCCATCCTGAAATGATCGGAGTGCGCACTGCATTTCCAGACACAAATATGATTTGGCGATTCTTGGAGTCGGTTGAGATCGAAGATTCGACTTTGGCGATGCGTCCATTCAACCAGCCGCCAATTTTGCTGGTTAATCGAATCTGAAGCCCAAAATTAAAATTCAATGGAAGGGCATGTGATATCGCACTTTCAGTAGAAGAACACTGCACTTGGCAATTTCCGCTACTGCTGTTAGTCCACGTGTGCGCAGAACCATAACTTTTGGGCTCAAAGCCGTGCAATGGTTGACTAAAAGTTCCTGTTGTTAGCGATACTGCCGTAATCTGCGCATTGAGATTTGGTCTTGAAAATACTCTCTCATCTGGATTTTTTCCTCCGGAAATAACCACCTTTACTAGGTAGAGATTTCCACCAGCATGTTGGGCATCTGGGATTCGAACCAAAAAGGTGGTTCCTCCATCAGGCAAATTAAGTTCCGCAGAACCCTTATAGGGGTAGCGAAGAACCTCAGGAAAATTTCGTACAAACTCTACGCGACGAGATTTTCCAGATTTGTCCTTTGCGGATACTGCCTCAACACAATTCAACTCTTCGGCAATACACATCTTGAGTGGAGTTGCGTACGAGTAATGCTGATCTTTATCGCAAATAGCTGACGAAATATCTGCACAAGTTGAAACTGCTGTGACATTTCCTTTATCCCAATTATAGGAATCTGCTTTGACTCCAAGAAGTATTGGATAAGGAGCAAGTTCAAGCATTTCTTCGCCAGTTTTGATTCCCCAAGCAGGGTCTAAAGACTTCGGGGCTGAGGGCTTCCACTCCTCATCTATAACAGCTTGCGCGCTAGGCAAAGAGAAAGAGATCACAACCAAAATAACTGTTGTAATGATTACAAACACTTTTCTCATCACTATGCCTTCTTCTTATATCCGGTCGGACACTTTGGTTTGACTGCCGTTACCTTTTTACTAGTCTTCCCTTTAATACAAGTAATCGTTGTCTTCTTGGCAACAACCGGTTTAGTTGAGGCGCTCGGGGTTGGTGTTGGGGTTGGTGTTGGGGTTGGTGTTGGCACTACAACAACCTCAGCTTCCTGAGTGAGTTTTGCCTTAATGACTGGTGCAGAAAATTCAAAGTTCTTCGCACTCAGTGATACCCAGCCGTTTTTCTCACCAAGGACTGTGGTTGCAATCTGCGGCGTTCCATTTGCACTCACAATTGTCAGCTCCGCCTTAATTGGTGCTTTTGAAAAGCCGTAGACACATCGGGCTATATCAGATCGCATCAACAAATCGTAGCTACCTTTAAAGACTTCTCCATTTGATGAGTAGTGTGGAGCCGCCACTTTATAGACCAATGATGCTTCTTCCTTATCAAACTCTGGTGGTCCCCCAGAATATTGTGTGGCGTTTGTAGTAACGATTCCGGTTACATTTGATCCACTCTTGAAGCAATTATTTGCACCACTTAATTCGTCATAACGTAGTGATCTAACACTCCACATGGAAGGTACAGCTGTTGCCTTGTCATCAACCGTTGGCAACCAAGCCTTTAACTCATCAATTCCGAACTTAGCCGAAGGCCTGGGCATGCTTATATAGTTTCGCTTCATAGGATCAGTTTCAGATAAAGAGTATGGCACTCTGGTGAAGGCACCATCGGAACCAAATTTGAAGTGACCCGTAGACGGATCTAATTGAGATTTGATTGCTTCGGGCAATTGATTCCACATAAAAGATTTATATACCGTCGGCACTCTTACAGGCAGTGCTTCAATTGAAATAGTTGTAACTCCTGCTTTTTCTACAAACTCCAAGTTTGGATTAGAAATTCGGCCGTGTAGCCATCCGGAGGGGGTTAAATTGATTCTTACCTTTAAATAAAAACGAGTTTCTTCGGGGAAGCTAAAGCGTTGTGCGCACATCGCATCAATTGCCGAAGTAGCAACGCAAGAGTGTTTTCCATCAAAACCCGAAGCTTGGTTGCCCCACATCTTTGAGATCTTGTTCATAGCAAATCCTGCATTCGGGCAATCTCTTCCATTCCCACAAGTACCGGTAGTTGCTTCTGAACTCTGCAACTGCACAGGAGTAATCCGCGTCTCAAAAGTTTCAAGTGAACTAGTTTTTTCAGCCCTATTCACTCCTCCTGATAACTTGAAAGATACAAAGTATGAATCGCCGCCTTTGTGAGAAACCCCAGGAATTGTAAATAAAGCACCAGAGGTCCCAGAGGGAAGTTTGTAATCTGGATTACCAACAAATTCATTCTCCGCTTTTAATGGAAAATAACTTTCAAACTTTCCTATCACCTTACTTCCGTCTGCTCGTATAGCGCCGATTTCCTCGACACAATTAATCTCCGCAGAATCTTTGCAAACGGGCACGATAGCGTTGAAACCAAGAATTGCACTCTTGCAATTCGTATCATCAAGGCTGTCACATGTCGGATCAACCAATGGATTACGAAATAACTGTGGGTCCATTAGCGCCGATGAAATTTGACCCGTTTCTTGATCGGTAAAGACAACTCCTTGTAAACCAAGAGCGACATCATTTGGCATCGCAAAAGATTCATCTGCTTCAATCAAATCAGCGCCACTCGCAATCGAGGTTGTACTAAACACAACGGCAACTGCAGCAAGAATCGCCAGTATTTTTCTCATTTTCATCTCTTTTTGTAGCCTTTCGGACACATTGGTTTCACAGCGGTGACTTTTTTAGTTGTCTTTCCTTTGATGCAAGTTATAGAAGTCTTCTTTGCGGCTGCTGGCTTGGCAACGGCTGAAGGTGTTGGCGTTGCTGACGGGGTTGGAGTTGGAACTGGCGTTGGGGCTAAAACTACTTTTTCTTGGGTTAATCTCACTTTTACTGTTGGACTTGAATAAGTAAATCCTTTTGCAGAAAGTCGTAGCCAATTATTCTTTTCAGAAACAAGTGTTGTTGCTTTCTTAGCCTCACCATCGGCGTAAACCACACTAAGTGTTGCCTGAATTGGTGCGCTAGAGAAACCGTAAATACATCTCGCGATATCAGATCGAATAGCAAGATCATAGGTGCCAATTTGAATCAAACCTTTTGAGTCATAATGTGGCGATGCAACGCGATAGGCAAGATCCCCGTCTTGGAATTTCGGTGGGCCCGCAATGTAGGCATTGGAATTTGTTGTCACCATTCCGGCGACGCCGGAATCGCCGATGCATTTGGCGTAATCCTGATAATCCTGCATTGTGCGGAAAGACCAAGTAGATGCACTGGCATAAGCCTTATCTTTAGCTACCTCAACCCAGAGCAGGTATCTTTCAAAGAATTTAGTATCAAATGATGGATTACGTTCATCCATTACTGCTTGCTGGCTCCGAACATTTGCATTGCCACCAAAATATGCCGTTCCACCAAATTGATTACCTCGTTGTACAAATTCTTCTTCAATTATTTGATCTAGGCGAACAGGTAAATCAGAATTTTTTTCCCACACTGCAAGGGTCGGGACAGTAATCGTCGCACCTTGAATGGATATCTGTGTCTGACCATCACTTAACTTTTCGCTGCTAATCTCTGGTGCTGTTAACCGGCCGTGGAACCATCCAATTATTTTGGCACCTGTTTTTAGGGAAACGGAGAAAGTTGAATCTTTTGGATGTGACCAGCGAAGAAAACAATCAGTCTTGGTTGTGAAAAAACAGTTGTCTAGTTGTTGTCCTGATATTGAAACTCTAGAAACGGCAAAGAGACCAACATCTAAATTAGCTGGCTTAGTGCCTTTTACATCTTGAAATTGACCATTTAACTTGGGGATAAGAAGATACTCATCTCCCCCAGGATGGATCATTCCCGGAATTTTCCAAATTGATGCAAATCCACTGTCTGGAATACCGCGAGTAGGGTTACCCGAAAATGGTGTTGCGTATTTCTTTAGCCCATCTGTTCCCAAAGTTGGAAAGGTTGATGTAACGGTTTCTACTAAAGTTGCATTAATTAGTGCACCTTCACCAACTTTGCCCGAAAGCGAAATAATGCAATCTCTCAAAATTAACATCGAACATGGCGACATTGGAGTTTCGAAGAAAACGTTGTCGCTGGTATTGCACGGCTCATCAGTTGCGGCTTTACAGGTAGTTGCATCCGCAAGCGCGAAATTGTTGCTACTCCAAGCTTCTACATAAGTGAATGCTCTGAACAAAGTTCTTTGATCATCAAAATAAGCACCTGAGTAACCACCAGTGTTTTCAACTGGTGGCCTTGGAATGGTCAGTTGCTCATCCGGAATATCTGCAGCTCCCGCAGGCAAGGAAAACCCACCTACGAGGCAAATAACGGCAAATATCGCAGCAAGTTTTCGAAAAATCATTTCTTCTTATATCCCGTCGGACATTTTGGATTTGTTGCGGTCACCTTCTTAATGATTTTTCCTTTTACGCAGGTGATGGATTTCTTTTTTGCTATGACTGGAGCGACGGGTTGCTGGGCTAATTTCACTCGGACTGTTGGAGAGGAGAAGGTAAATCCATAAGCGCCAAGTTTTAACCAACCATTCTTTTCACTGATAACTGTCGTTGCGGTATTCGCCACACCACTTTCAGATGTGATTGAGACAGTCGCGCTTATTGGAGCGGATGTAAATTTGTAGATACATCGCGCAACGGTTGAGGACATAATCAATTCATATGTACCTTTAAATAGAGTGGTGCCGTCTGCTTCATAATGCGTAGACGCGACTTTGTAATCCAAAGTGCCATCTGCAAATACTGGTGGACCGTCTAGGTACATAGTCGAATTCGTGGTGACTACGCCAGCTAGCGCCTTTTCTTTATCCAGGCACTCGCGGACTGGGCCCGAACCGTTATCGGTCATAGTTCCCAACCGCCACTGAGTTGGCATGGCCGCTGCTTTATCTTTGGCGATTGGTAACCAAAGTAGAAAGTTATCCATTGAAGATTTAGAGAAACTGCCATTGATATGTTTAAAGGAGATGTTTTTCATGCCATTACGAGTCTTTTCGGCATCAGTTATTGGAAGTCCACCGGTCTCGTTGGATAGTGGGTAATGCATTGCTTCGCCGCCCCAGAATTGCGGAAGATAAGCAGCTACGTGAGCATCAGAAAGATCATCGCTCTTGCTCCAAACATCGACCACTGGAACTGCGATCGGATTTGCATTAACCGTTAAGTTGGTAACGCCATTAGTTGTTTTGTAATCGATAACCGCATTCTTCATACGGCCATGGAGCCAACCAGAAAGATTTGTGTTTAAACGAAGTGAGAAACCAAAAGCAACTTCTTTCGGCATTGAATATGGCAGCGCGCACTGAGTGGTCGAAGCGACAACGCAGAGCTTCGAAGGTTTGCCATCAAGTCCTTGCTTGGTTTGAGTAGTACCAACTTGAATACGACCCACCTGGTCATATTTAGCGGTATTGGTCTCTGTCGCAAGGTCAAAGAAGTCGCCTTCAATTATTTTGACCGCGGTAATTGATGCAGAAAGTCGTGGGGTCTGAAAAGTTGTTTGATCGCCCGTGCGACCGGCGGAGAGTGTAGTTTTAATTAAATATTTGTCACCGCCTGCGTGTGGTGCGCCAGCAATTGAAACAAGTGCTGCACCAGATCCGCGTGGAACATTTAGAGCCTTGTTGCCGGCAAATGCTTGCGGGTTATTTTCTGGAAAAACAGTTGGGGTGCCAATAACTAATTTTGAACCGTTGGCATCGGTAGCGAAAATTTCAGAGATGCAGTTGATATCTGTGGCATCAGTGCAGACTGGCAGTACCGCGCGATAGAAAGAGTAAACCGAGTAAGTACATCCATCTTCAGATCCGGTATTGCAGATGGCAACTTTTGTAACTTTGCCATCGATTTTGCCGGAATCTGAAGTGAAGTTAATCCAAGTTGAAGCTTCGGTATTTGCAAAAGCTGATTCATTTGCCTCATAACCTATATAAGACGCTCCAGGTGCGGGAAGTGTTGCCCATTGTTCGGGAATCGGATCGGCACCGTGTGCAAGCGCCGGAGATAAAAGCGCTACTGCGATAACCAGTACAGAAAACTTACTTATGCGTTTCAAGGTATCCCCGGTCTAAATAATTGAGTTCTAGTGAGAATTGAGGAGCCCACCTCCGCCTCGCTAATTGCTTAGCGAGGTGGAGGTGGCGTGCCCTCTATCTTCTATAAGGAAGAAGTTAAGAAACTACTTCTTTATGTAACCTGCAGGACATGCTGGCTTGACTGCAGTGATCTTCTTTACAGTCTTGCCCTTAATGCATGTGATTGTGGTTTTGTTCAAGATCTTTGAAGAAGGCTTGTAGCCCTTCTTAATTCCGATCTTGAGCTTTGGACGTGAGTATTCGAAGCCAGATACATCAATGATGATCTTGCTGTTCTTCACGCTGATGCTCTTGATGAAGGCTGCAGTGCCGCCAGCCTCTGTAGTAAGTGATACTTCAAGAGCTGATACTGCATCATTTGGATTAGTCATACCCCAAAGAAGTGCAGCGTCTTTCACTGGAATTACCGCCTTGTAGAAGCCCTTGTTCACAGTCACACCATCAGGTGCGAAGTGAGGAGCTGCAACGCGCCATGTGAATGCCTTATCGGCTTCGCTCCAGACTGGAGTTGAAAGTCCGCAGACACCATTTGAGCCCACGTACATTCCACCGGAAGTGCCTTCGACACCGAAGCCTGAAGTATCGTCGTTAGCGGCCATTGCGATCATCTGGAATTGACGAACGTTAGCCTTTGCAACACCGGCTTCGCCTTCGCAATCCTTAGCAGATTTAGCAAGTGGAACAGTAACTGGTGTACCAGTAATAGAGATTGCGTTGTACTCGCCACCTGGTTGCTGTGTGATAGTTATGTCGGTACCAACTGCAACTGTCACGCCAGTTTCCATTTCGCCAACGCGAACCTTAACTGTTATCACGATATCTGAATCAAGACTTATTGCATATGCCTTGTTTCCTACCTGACCAGCAAGGTTTGTTCGCTTATCAGCGCCTGTAAGTGTTGGAAGAACGTCAACGAAGAGCATGCTGGAAACGAACTCGTTAGGAGTCTTCGCTTCAGCATAAAGTCCGTCATATCCAAGTGCGCCAAGGTTTAGGCCTTGCCAATCTGGATGTGTCCAACGACCTGGAAGTACACGACCAGCTTCGGCCGGAGAGTTAACCACAGTTACTGCATCCGGTGCTTGAGGTGCAATCTCTGTTGAGGTTGAAACTGCTGCTGTTGATGTATCGGTTGATGCTTCAGGTGCAATAGTTGCAGCCGCAGCTGGAACAGCAGCAGGAGTACCAGCAACTGCCCAACCATTAACCAATGCATCTCGAGTTACCCAGATAGGAATGATAATTCCTTCTGTCTCTTTAAATGTCTTAGTTGTAGCATCGTAAGCGGTGCCACGAACCGGACGCTGTTGCAGAGCAGAAAGCTCTGAAAGGTCTACCCAAGTAGTGTCCTTTGAAGTCATGTTGATTACTTGTTTAGCTGCTTCCGCTGCGGTTTGATTCCACCAGATGAAGCGAACTTCATTATCAAGCAAGAAGATTGTGCTTCCCTTGAAACATTCTCCAAAAGTCTTTTCGGTGGCTTTCTTGGTTGCGTTATCCCAGCATTGCTGTGGGTAAGCATATGAATCAAGAGGCTTATTGATATCGAAAGTCTTTTTAGCTGGGTCGTATTTAGCGCCTTGTTCAGGGTGGTTGGCTGTTCCCATCAAAGCGGAACCATTAAGCACAACCATCTTTCCTGAAGTAAGAACATCGCGCTGGTATTGCGACATCCACCAGTCGTTCTGTTCAACTTTACCTTTAACAACTTTGGCAACTGGGGCAAAAAAGTCTGTAGGAGTCTTCTTTGCCGGAACGTCTGCACCACTTTGTACATAGGTCAAAGGAATTTTCTGTCCTGAACCTGTTGTAAGAGTTACTGATTCGATGCAATAAATGCCATTTTGAACAATGCAGGCATTCATCGCTGACTTTGGCAAGCGGATAGTTGCTGCACTTGCTGGATTAGCAACTGTAATCAGCCCCGCTAGTAGAGCTAGGGACGCGGCCCCAGCGATTAGTTTCTTTTTCACATTTCCCCCATATAGATAGGCGAAGCCACGGGTATGGCCTCAATGTACTTACCGCACACCACAGGCTAATTTATGCGCTCGTGGAGATTAATAAAAGGGCCAATCCGGCTATTTACGCTTAATTATCGGAGTTGAGCCAGGTACCAGTTCCACTGCCACGTATCGCGAGATGAAGTGACCAGCGATTCCTTAAATTCAGGGAAGGTATAGACCAACAGGGCCGTTGCCCCAGGTAAGACCGTCGTTGGGCGAGAGTCGCTCACCAACGGCGTATGGCTCGTAAAAATCCCAAGCGAAGGCGCCGTTGAAATCAAATCTTGCGTATTATTTTTTAGATTTAACACCCAAGTAGTTGGGCATTGACCTGCTCCGCATCGCTCCCATGAAATCTTTAAACCAATAGCCGTTAACCCGCCGAGAGTGTCACCTATACCACCTGCACCGCTAATGCCACCGAGATCACCAACGCTCTGCTCCCACGTAACTGGGTAATCAGATTGCAATCCAATAATCTCTGGCTTGGTAGTTGAATTATTTCCAGTAACGCCGGAATCGGGAACAACAACCACGGCTGCTGGTTTATTTAAGAAATCGAAAATTGAAATACTTAAACCGCTGATTGCCAAGACGGCAACGACCGATAGAAGTGCGCGGCGAATCTTTTGACGTCGCACGCGGGCAATTATCACGGGTGCTAAATCACGATTTTCTAGGATACCAAGTGCCATCCATTGCATCTCGCGCTTAATTAGTGGATCAATATCACTCATGTTTTTCCACCACTTCCGCTATTACTGTTTCGATTTCGTTTTTACCATTACTTCGATTTGGAAGTTCTCGATTGGCTGATTTTTCGAGTTCAGGAACAAGTTCCACATAAGCAGCAACCGCAGCTTTACCTCGCGCCAAGTGCGATGCTGCAGTGCCCATTGGTATCTGCAAGACTTCGGCAACTTCGCGCAGAACCATTCCATGCTCATAAATTAGAACAAGGACCGCGCGTTGCGCAGCAGTTAAAGATTTGAGAGCTGCCTGAACTAATAATCGTTGGGTTACATCATCTGTCTGATCAACCAAGTCGCGAATGTTTTCTGCAAGATCCCAAGATGTCTCTTTCTCTTGCTGGCGACGTAACCACTTGCGGCGCATGTCAGCGTGTTTGCTGACCATAACTCGCATTAAATATGCTTCTGGATTTTCGTGTTCGCGGATCTTCTTCCAGCGCTTATAAACATCAGCCAGCGCTTCTTGCAAGACATCTTCAGCATTTTGCGTATCGAAACAAATCACTTTGGCTGCGCGTAAGAAAGCCTTCTGGTTTTCGCGCAACCATAGGGTGAACTCAACTTGATCTTGTTGGCTCATTCGTGAATCTTAGGTTGCCAACGGTCAATTTAGAAGATCTGATACCGCAATATTCAATGAATTTAACTTTTCCTTGCCGCCATCAGGGGCGGTCAATACAAATGGCTTCCCGTCTGGCAGCAGCGCAAAGGTATGTTCAAAGTGCGCACCACGTGACTTATCTTGCGAAATAACGGTCCAATCATCTCCAAGAACTTTTGTTTTATGGGTTCCGCGAGTGATCATTGGTTCGATGGCCAGTGCCATACCGACAATTAACTCCGGGCCATTTCCACGTTTTCCGAAATTTAGAACATGCGGTTCTTGATGCATTTCGGTGCCAATTCCGTGGCCACCATATTCTTGCAAGATTCCATATTTTCCTTGGGAATCAATGTAACTCTCAATTGCAAAACTGATATCTGTTAAGCGCGCACCAAGGTGTCCGGCAGCGATTCCGCGCCACATTGATTCTTCGCAGACATCCATCATCTTCTGATCTTGCGGATCAACAGCGCCGACCCCGATAGAAAATGCGGCATCGCCATGCCAGCCATCAACGATTGCACCGCAATCAATGGAAACTACATCTCCATCGTTAATCACTCGATTACTTGGAATACCGTGAACTATCTCTTCATTTACAGATACACAGATAGTTGCGGGAAAGCCGTGATAATTAAGAAAGTTTGGAGTTGCGCCAGCGCGTTTTATACAGGCAGCTGAAATTGCATCGAGGGCACTTGTTGTCATGCCTGGTTTGATTGCGTTGCGAATTTGTTGATGAATATCAGCCACGACCAAACCAGCACGGCGCATAACCTTGAGTTCTTCAAGGGTTTTTATTTGAATCGCCATGAATTGATCTTAATTAAGCAAGGCGGCTAAGTGCGGTAATTGCTTGCTCGGTAATTTCAGTAACAGATCCGACCGCAGGAATAGTGAGCAAAATTCCTTCGCTGCGGTAGAAAGCGATGATCGGTGCAGTTTGTTCTTCATAAACTTCAAGGCGGCGTGCGATAACTTCTTGCTTGTCATCTTCGCGCTGATAAAGGTCGGTGCCGTTACAGGAAGAACAAATTGTGGCTCCGGCCTCTGATGGCGCACCACAAGCACGGCAGGTGCGACGCGAAGATAAGCGCTTGATAATTTCATCTGCGGCAATAGAAAGTTCAAGTGCTGCTTGAAGAGGTGTGTTTTGCTCTGTCAGAAATGCTCGCAATACTTCAGCCTGCACAACATTTCGTGGATAACCATCTAATAAAAATCCACTTTTAATATCGTCGTGAGTAAGGCGATCTTTGACCATTTCATTCGTGACTGAATCGGGAACTAATTCGCCGCGATCCATAAAAGATTTCGCTTGGTTGCCAAGTTCGGTTCCGGCTTTTAAATTAGCGCGAAAGATATCGCCAGTTGAAATATGCGGAATTGAATAGTGCGCTGCCAGGAATTGAGCTTGTGTTCCTTTACCAGCACCTGGTGGTCCAACCAGGAGTAAACGCATTAGCGCAAGAACCCCTCATATGAACGTTGCTGCAACTGACTTTCAATCTGCTTTGCAGTATCAAGACCAACGCCAACAACGATCAGGATCGCAGTTCCGCCGAATGGGAAGTTTTGCGTTGCGCCAAAGACAATAAGTGCACCGATCGGAATAATCGCAACTAGTGCTAGATATAACGAACCTGGAGCTGTGATACGTGAAAGAACGTATTGCAAATACTCAGATGTCGGACGACCGGCACGAATACCCGGAATAAATCCACCGTACTTCTTCATATTGTCGGCAACCTCATCTGGGTTAAAGGTGATGGCAACATAGAAATAGGTAAAGAAGATAATTAAAGCGGAGTAAGCGGTTACATAAATAATGTTGTCGCCATTTACTAAGTTACGTGAGATCCAAATCGCCCACGCCGCTTGGCTATTGGTGAAGTTAACGATCAAAGATGGAATATAAAGAAGTGAAGATGCGAAGATCACTGGGATTACGCCAGCTTGGTTTACCTTGATTGGAATATAGGTGCTTGTTCCGCCGTAAGCCTGACGGCCAACCATGCGCTTTGCGTACTGCACCGGAATTCTGCGCTGTGCTTGCTCCACGAATACAACTGCGGCAACTACTGCGATTCCAACTGTAAGAACAACGATAAATGCGAAGAGACCCTTTTGAACTTTGATACTCCAAAGTTGGCCAGGGAAACTTGCTGCGATCGATGTGAAGATAAGGATTGACATACCGTTACCGATACCGCGATCAGTGATCAATTCACCAAGCCACATAATTACAGATGTTCCGGCTGTCATAACAACGATCATTGTGACGATACGTTGCCAAGAAGTGTCAGGGATAATTGCTTCGTTACATCCTGAAATCAAACGACCTGGTGTGCGTGCAACTGCGACTAGACCAGTTGATTGCAAGACTGCTAAACCAATAGTTAGGTAACGAGTGTATTGAGTTAACTTGGCAGTACCAGATTGTCCTTCAGCCTTAAGAGTTTCAAAGCGTGGGATAACGACTGTAAGAAGTTGAACAATGATCGAGCTGGTGATGTAAGGCATGATGCCGAGTGCAAAGACAGAGAGTTGAATCAACGCTCCACCTGAGAAAAGGTTGATCAAACCAAAAAGTCCACCGCTTTGTACCTGGTTTAAGCAACTCTGCACTGCGGTGTATGAAACACCAGGCGTTGGAACAACAGAGCCAAAACGGAACAAGGCCATGATTGAGAGAGTGAAGAAGATCTTTTTGCGCAGATCGGGTGTCTTAAAAGCCATTGCGAATGCTGAAAGCATCAATCTTCTCCCTCTATCAAATCAACGTAAGTAAAGTTTAAAGGACCTTGGATGAACCACCAGCAGCAGCAATTTTTTCAACTGCTGATGCTGAGAAAGCATGTGCTGTAACGGAAACCTTGACGGCGATATCGCCATTGCCAAGAACCTTAACAGGCAGGCTATCGCGTACTGCGCCCTTTGCAATCAAATCTGCAACTGTAACTTCTCCACCCTTAGGGAAGAGATCGTTGATTGTTGCAACGTTAACTGCTTGGTACTCAATACGTGCTGGATTC